>OKVF01000352.1_pt1 | contig 54697 bp, 52 predicted proteins | sample 1604831 | NCBI WGS metagenome assembly OKVF01 (sample SAMN01760980, study PRJEB22395) | human gut metagenome
AGAGGACTGAAAATCCTCGTGTCGGTGGTTCGATTCCGCCCGGAACCACCATTTTTTATTTGATTTTACTTATACAAAAAAAGGCATCATTTTGATGTCTTTTTTTATAATCTTTTTTCAAACCCTCCATGAACCATTGGCCCTTGTGCAAGTGTGACAAAGGCTTTGGGATCTAATGAAGAAACAATTTTATTAAGTTGTTGAATTTCATATTTATTGATTGCCACATAAAGAATTTCTTGATCTGTTTCCGTATAAGCGCCTTTACCCATCCAATAGGTAACTCCTCTACCCATTTGTTTCATAATTGCTTCTTTAATTTCTTTATTCTTTGTAAATATTAAAACCGCTACATTGATATTTTGTAGATGGAACTTATCTGCTGTTGTATAAAGAATTGCTACAAAGACAATTGAATACATAATAATTTTAATATCATAAATAAATAAACATATTCCAAACAAAACAACATTAAATATTATAGAAAGCTGCCCTGCTTTAAAATCTGGATTTTTCTTAACTAAACAAACTGTCGCAATATCAATACCCCCACAGCATCCACTACTTCGAAGTGCAAGCCCTACTCCTATTCCACAAATAATGGCCGCAAAGGCAACATTTAATAAAGCATCTTCAACAATCGGTTCTTTGATTGCTGGAAGAATGGATAGTAATACCGTTTGGATAATTAAAGAAATAATTGTTTTAAAACAAAATTCTTTATTCATTATTTTATATCCAAAAATAAATAATGGAATATTCATTAATAAGTTGATCATTCCTAATGTATTCAATGATTTTGGTAAAACTAAAAACTTATGTATAAAATAATCAATCAATTGAGCTAAACCAATCATTCCCCCAAAGTTGATTTGATTTGGTGTCACAAACAACCAAATACCTAGTGTCAACAATGTTGAACCTAAAACTAAATAAAAATATTGTTCTAATCTTTTACTCATATACTCCCCCTCACCCATGAAAAGTATAATCTACTTTGCTTATTTCTACAATAAAAAAGAGTCAATTTAATGACCCTTCAAAAATTATTTTTTAATATATTCTGGATAAGCTTCACATCCATGTTCTTCTAAATCAAGACCAATGATTTCTTCTCTTTCAGATACACGTAATCCAAAGATTTTTTTGATAATAAAGAAAGTAATTGTAATAGTAATCGCTGTCCAAATACCTACTGATAAAACACCTGTTAATTGTTTAATTAATAAATCAAATCCACCACCATAGAATAAACCAGTAAAAGTACTTTCTGGTGCAGAAGTTGTCGCAAATAAACCAACAGCAATTGTTCCCCAAATACCATTGCAACAATGTACAGCAACAGCACCTACAGGATCATCAATGTGTAATTTATAATCTAAGAACCAAACTCCAAAGCAAACAAGTAATCCAGCAACAGTACCAATAATAATCGATCCTAAAACATCTGTGACGTCGCATCCAGCAGTGATTGCTACTAAACCTGCAAGTGAAGCATTTAAACACATACCAACATCAGGTTTACCATATTTGATCCAAGTAAAGATCAAACAAGAAACAGTTGCAATGGCTGGTGCCACTGTTGTTGTTACGAAAATTGAACCAAGTTGTGGAACAGTTGTAGCCGCTGCCCCATTGAATCCATACCATCCAAGCCAAAGAATAAAGACACCTAAAGCTCCAGCAGTAATGTTATGTCCTGGAATCGCGTTAACTTTAACGACTTTTCCATTTTTATCTGTATCAAATTTACCAATACGAGGTCCTAAGATTTTAGCACCAATTAATGCAGAGATACCACCAACCATATGAATTGCACATGATCCAGCAAAATCATGGAAACCAAGTTGTGATAACCATCCACCACCCCAAATCCAATGAGCTTCAATTGGATAAATAAGTGCTGAAATAACTCCTGAATAAACACAATAAGATAAGAATTTTGTTCTTTCTGCCATTGCCCCTGAAACAATGGTAGCAGTTGTTGCACAGAACACTAAGTTAAAAACAAAGTTTGAAAAATCAAAGTTTGCATAACTTGTAAATATATCAAATCCTGGTTTACCAATAAAACCAAGTAAATCTTCTCCTAATAATAAACTAAAACCAATTAAAATAAATGTACATGTCCCAATACAGAAATCCATTAAGTTTTTCATAATAATGTTCCCTGTATTTTTTGATCTTGTAAATCCTGCTTCTACCATGGCGAATCCAGCTTGCATCCAAAATACCAGCGCTGCGCCAATTAGAAACCATACGCTAAATGTTTCACTCATAATAAATCCCCCTCAATTTTTATAATGCGTTTTCCCCTTTTTCTCCAGTACGAATACGAATCGCTTCTTCAACTGGATAAATAAAGATTTTTCCATCTCCTACGTTTCCACTAGATAAAGTTTCAGTAACTTTATCAACAATTTCTTGAACGATTTCATCTTTAACAACTGTTTCAACTCTTAATTTTGAAACAAGATTAACAGAATATGTGACACCTCGATATTGATGTGTATAACCCATTTGATTTCCAAACCCCATAATATTGGAAATCATCATGCCTGTTACACCAGAAACTGTTAAAATATCTTTTAAATCTTCTAACTTTTCTGGTCTAATAATGATTTCAAGTTTTTTCATAAGTTTTCCCCCTTTTTTATTGATTTCCGTTCCCTTTTAGAAATCTTGACAAAAATATATCATGTTGATAAATTAGTGTCAATATAATTTTATTAATTTAATATTTTTTTATTACAATAAGAAAATAAAAAAGGAGCCTCGCTCCTAATAGTAATCTCGTATAACATTTACCATATCTTCTATATAAAGTCTTGCATTATCAATAATAAGAGGATTGATTTCCTTTCTTTGATCAAAGGACATTTTAAAAGTATATTGTTCTCTCATAAGAGGTAATTGTTGATTTTGACAAAGATGAATTACTTTCATCAATCTTTTATTATTAATAAAAAAACAATTGATCAATGCTAGATTTTTTACATTTTGCCGACTTAATGATTGTATAAATTCCAGCAACTGTTTATCTTTAAATAACGTATCATCAAACCCAATAACAAGTAAATCAACATCATGATCACTATGATAATGATTTAAATCTTGAGCATGTGTTTTGACCCACCTTGCCATTTCATCAGCGACACACTTTATATATTTAGATTTTGTTGTATAAACAATATCGATTTTCATTTCTATCACCTAATTTATTTTAATACAGAAATATGAACTAAAAATGTATTTAACTGTTAATAATTATAACAAAACCTATTGTTTATTTGGAGGATTCTATGAAAAAAATACTAAAAATTTGTATAATTTTATCTTTTACTTTTTTACTTACTGGCTGTGTAGACTGTTTAGTTTCTTTAAATTATTCTAAAATAAAAAAACCTACTCTTTATGGTGAACTTACAATAGAGCCTCAAATTTTAGAAAAATATAACATGTCTATTTCACAAATAAAAAAACAATTATTGGATCATGATTTTTTTAAAGATTGGACAATAAAAAAACAAACTGATTCTTCACTTTCGATAGAATCTCCTACTTCTTTTATTAAAGAAATTTCTACGCTTACAAAACAAAATAATAAGTATATTTTATCTATTGATATTCCTAAAAATATGCTCGATACTTCAGAATTGAATCATTATAAAAATACTTTACAACTTTTAAATTCCAGTAATGCTACCTGCTCTTTTAAAATTACTATGCCAGGTACAATTATTTCCAGCAATGTTGGCAAATATCAACAAAATGTAGTAACAATTAATCTCTTTGAACTTTTTATTGAAGAAAAAGCTTTATCTTTTCATATCATTTCAAAAAAAGAAAAAAATCATTTATTACTTTATTTTATAACTCTCATCATTTTACTTATTTTAATCATTACCCTTATTTTCATCAAAAAAAGACAAAAAGACTAGAAGATTACTTTTCTTTAATGCGGGTATTTGATAGAATAAAGGCGTTAAAGGAGACAAGAAGAATATGAAAAGAAACTGTATTATTGGACAATCTGGAGGACCCACAATCGCAATTAATGCTAGTCTTGCTGGGATTATTCATCGTGCTAAAGCATCTCAAGAATTTGAAAATGTTTATGGGATGATCAATGGTATCAAAGGTCTACTCGAAGGTAGATATATGGATTTATTAGAAGAATTTGATGATGGTGATAAAATCAATGCTTTAAAACAAACACCTGCCATGTATTTAGGTTCTTGCCGTTATAAATTACCTACTTTTCAAGATGACGAAGATACTTATGTTAAATTGTTTAGAATTTTAAAAGAATTAGAAATCACTGATTTTTTCTATATTGGTGGTAATGACTCAATGGATACTGTTATGAAATTAGATGATTACGCTAAATATATTAATAGTGATATTCATTTTATTGGTATTCCTAAAACCATTGATAATGACTTAATGGGAACAGATCATACACCAGGATTTGGTTCTGCCGCTAAATATGTTGCTGCTTCTATCTTAGAAGTTGTACATGATAGTTTAATTTATCAATTACAATCCGTTACAATCATTGAAATCATGGGAAGAAATGCAGGGTGGTTAACTGCCGCTGCTGCTCTTGCGAGAAATGAATATAATGTAGCTCCTGATCTTATTTATTTACCAGAAGTTGTTTTTGATAAAGATAAGTTTTTAGCAGATATTCATGAAGTCATGAAAAGAAAAAGATGTGTTGTCATTGCTGTATCAGAAGGTATTAGAGATCAAAACGGCCACTTCTTAGATGATGATAGTAAATACGCTAAAAAAGATGCTTTTGGACACGTCTTACATTCAGGAACAGGAAAATTACTTGAATCTCTTGTATTTAAAGAATTTGGATGTAAAGTTAGAAGTATTGAATTAAATGTTTTACAAAGATGTGCTATGCATATTGCTAGTAAAACAGATTTAAATGAATCATTTGTTATTGGTTCTAAAGCTATCGATAAAGCTTTAGAAAACGTTTCTGGTCATGTAATGGGATTTAAGCGTCTTTCTAATCATCCTTATGAAATCGATTATATTTCTACTGATGTAAGAGAAGTTGCTAACTATGAACAAAAAATTCCTGTAGAATGGATCAATGAAGAAGGAAATGATATTACTCAAGAACTATATGAATATTTATATCCACTTATTCAAGGTGAAGTACATGTTACTTATAAAGATGGTATTCCTTCTTATTACAGTTGTAAACATTTAGAAAAATAAAAAGAACTGCTACAAACAAACGTAGCAGTTTTTTAATGCTTTGCTTTAATATAATAATAACCAAAAATCGTTAGATCAATAGTCAAGGCAATAATAGAAATTGTGACTAGTGGTGAAACGTTAATCATTTGTATTATATTCATAATACACCTCCGCTAAAGATCTATTGTAAGAGTTACAGGACAATGATCACTTCCCATAATCTCTGTTTCAATTGTTGCATCAATAATCTTATCCTTTAAGCTATCACTAACAATAAAATAATCAATACGCCATCCCGCATTTTTTTCTCTTGCTTTAAAACGATAAGACCACCAAGAATAAACACCTTCTTGTAAAGGATAAAGATAACGATACGTATCGATAAAACCGTGATTTAATAACTGAGTCATTTTTTCTCTTTCTTCATCAGAAAAACCTGCATTTTTACGATTTGATTTAGGATTTTTCAAATCTATTTCTTGATGAGCAACATTTAAATCACCACATAAAATAATTGGTTTATCTAAACTTTCAAGATACGTTAAAAAATCATCTTCCCATTTCATACGATAAGATAGACGTTTGAGTTCATTTTGACTATTAGGAGTGTAACAAGTAATGACATAATAATTTTCAAATTCCAAAGTAATTAATCTACCTTCTTGATCATGTTCTTCTTTATTCATTCCATAAAAAACATTCAATGGTTTTTCTTTACTATAAATAAGTGTTCCACTATACCCTTTTTTAACAGCACTGTTTAAATAATAATGATACCCTTCAATCTCTAAATCTGCTTGGCCACTTTGCATTTTAGTTTCTTGAACACAAAAAATATCTGCATCTAATTGATGAAAGCTATCTAAAAAACCTTTTTGTAAACATGCTCTTATTCCATTTACATTCCAACTTACTAATTTCATAATTACCTCTTTCTCCAATATATTCTATTATATAACATCTCATTCATGATTTGAACGTATATTTTTAAATAAATAGGGATATACTAAACTAGGTGAACATTATGAAAAAAAGAACATTCATTATTAGTTTGATTATTCCTTTATTAGTAGGTGCTATAAGCGCTTTTATCACAAATAATCAAATGGAAACATATAGCAATTTAAATACCCCCTTATTGGCTCCTCCAGGATGGTTATTTCCTATTGTCTGGACCCTTCTTTATATTTTGATGGGAATTTCTAGTTATTTTATTTATATCAGTCATGATTCTAAACGTGAAAACGCCTTAATTGTCTACTCTTTTCAATTATTTATTAATTTTTGTTGGCCACTTTTCTTTTTTAATCTTCATAATTATTTTCTTTCATTAATGATTTTAATAGCTTTGATTCTTACTGTTATTTATATGTTGATCATTTTTAAAAAAATTAATCCAAAAAGTTTTTATCTAAATATTCCTTATATTCTTTGGTTATTCTTTGCTTTATATTTAAACTTTATGATTTTTATAAACAACTAAAATAGAACAAAGTTTCTTCCATGGCCCTTGTTTTAAGACGATAGTATGTACTTCGAGAATAATAATCAATCCACCAATCTTTACCAACTCTCTCTATAAATTCTTTTTCAATAATAACTTTACTCTCCATCGATAAACAATCTAAAATAAATTCAAATGTTGCAATAACTTTCTCTAATTCTTCTTTTAACACCAATTGATCATTCAATTGACTTCCTTTATCTTGATAATACGTCTTCTTTTCTTTAACAGTATCAAATTGAATCGTTGGATAAAAATTCCTTTCTTCTAAACATTTAAGTTGTAAAACAGCACGGTGATACTTTTTAAATAGATCTTCTAAAACATCTTGTTTTTCTTTAAACGTTAATGCCTTCATAAAAAAACCTCCTATGTTTATATATGACAATAGGAGGCCTTTTTTCTTTTAAATTATGAAATTTTCTTTAATTTCTTCAATTTCTTCATCACTAAAACCAATATTTAATAAATATCCTTTAGTACTACCATAATTTTCTCTTAAATACGCAATAAATTTCATCATCACTCTTGGATCAGAACCTAAAAATTTTTCATCTTCACTTGGTATCATTTCTTCCAATTGTTTGATCATTGCCATATTATTTTCATAAGATTCTGAATAATCTTTAACAATATCGTATTCATGACATCCCGCTAGATCTAATAACATACATGCAATAACACCTGTACGATCTTTACCTGCAGAACAATTAAATAATGTACAGTCATAAGGATGATTTAAAAAGATATTAAATACTTTTTTAAATTGTTTTTTATTCGCTTCGATCATAAAAATATAAAAACCACTTAAATCTTGATAGTCTTTAATATCATTTGGTAATACTGACATATTTTCATTTTGTAGTAAATTAATATGATAATACTCTATATCTTTATACCCTTTTAAACTATGTGGTTGATGAACTAATTCATAATCACTTCTTAAATCAATGACAGTGCGAATACCATATTGATAAAATTGTTCTTTTAAATCATCACTGATCCCACTTGGACATGTACTTCTAACATATTTATGTGATTTTGTATAATATCCTTCTTGTGTTTCATAACCGCCTAAATCTCTTACATTGGTCATTTTTCCTATATGAAGTAATCTTTCTTCACGAGATAATTGCATCATTTTTTCTTTCCTCACTAATCTTCAAATGGTCTTATTCTTAAAGTTACCCCAATATTTTGAGCAATCTGTTTACAAATTTCTACATCTTTTTCAGGAATTGTTGTATCAACAATCGTTAAAACAACATGAGGCACATAGGCTTTACATTTTTTAGCAAAATCTAATAATTCATCAAATGAATCAATTCCATATTGGCTTCTTGTAAGTTTTAAATAATCTTCTTTATTACTTGTATTTAAACTAATAGAAACAGTATCTAACAATCCTTTAAATTCAGGCGTAATATCTCTTTTATTATATAAAGAAGATAACCCATTGGTATTCACTCTTGTAGGTAGATCAGGTCTTCTTTCTTTTAAATACTTAGCAACTTTCATTAAATCATCATGTCTTATAAGTGGTTCACCAAAACCACAAAAAACAACTTCTTTGAAATCATTTAAATTATATTTTTCAAATTCTTGAATAATTTCATCAACCGTTGGTTCTTCTTTTAACCATAAGGAATTATTTTCAATCATTTCCTTTGTTTGTCTTAAACAAAATGTACATGAACATGTACAACGATTTGTCGAATTAACATAACATGTAATCCCTTTAGTACTTTCTAAATGTGCAATATCAATATAACTATTTTTATATAATGTATATAATATCATCTTAATCCCCCAATTCTTTTAATAATGGTTCAAAACATAATCCCATATGTGGATGAGCATCAATGTCTACAGAATGTTGAATGCATTTAGAAGCAAAATCTGTTGATTTTTTAACAGCTTCTAAAAAATTTTTCTCTTTCAAATAGCTTCCTGCAATTACTGCAGAAATAACATCTCCTGTACCACTACGATCTTCTCCAATACGTTTCACATAGATTTTTTCAACTTTTCCATGATCATAAACAAAATTTAAAATTTGATGACCAATAGAAATACCCGTTACTACAATCATTTTTGGACCCATTTGACTTAATTTTTCACACATGCGCTTAAGTTCTTGCTCATTGCTTGTTTCATGATAAGCTTCATCAATCAAAGCACACAATTCTGTTAAATTAGGTGTAACAATTGTCGCATAAGGAATGAGTTCTCTCATTTTTTCTTGCATTTCTTGCGTATAAGTCGGATAAAGTTTTCCATGATCACCCATGACTGGATCTACTAAAATAAAGTTTTTTTCTGTTTTAAAATCTTTAAAAAATTCTTTTACTATTTCTATTTGTTTCGCAGATCCTAAAAAGCCACTGCATATTCCATCAAAATCAATATTCATTTTCTTATATGTTTCAATATAATCATTCATCTTTGATGTATAGTCATCAAAAAAGAAATCTTTATGATATGTATTGATAGATAAAATTGCTGTTGGTACAAAAGCTGTTTCAATTCCCATAGCTGAAATAATTGGCAATTGACAGGCTACTGAACATCTTGATAATCCTGTTACATCATTTACTAATACAATTCTTTTTTCTCTCATCTTTAAAACCTCTTTCATGTATTTTAGCACAATCAAGTCTTATTGAGTATCTTTTTTTCATAATTCATATTTGTTATAATATTGAAAGAGGTGAAATGAATGAAAAAAATTCTAAAAGTACTTTTAGTTTTAATGACTGTTGTTTCCATTGCTGGATGTTCTTCTAAAACAACAACAGAAAAAGCAACTAAAAAAACAAAAACTTTATCAGGAAATTATCAAGTTGAAATTAAAGTTAAAGATTATGGAACAATTTATGCTGAAATTGATGCTGATACAGCACCAATTACAGTAACAAACTTTGTAAAGTTAAGTAAAGAAAAGTTTTATGATGGTTTAACTTTTCATCGTATTATTGATGGTTTCATGATTCAAGGTGGAGATCCTAAAGGAGATGGCACTGGTGGAAGTAAAGAAACAATTAAGGGTGAATTTTCAGATAATGGGGTAAAAAATCCTTTAAGTCATACACGTGGAGCTCTTTCTATGGCAAGAAGTCAAGATAATGATAGTGCTTCTTCACAATTCTTTATTGTTCAAAGTGATTCTACTTATTTGGATGGTCAATATGCTGTTTTTGGTTATGTTTATGAAGGCATGGACATTGTTGATCAAATTTGTAAAGATGTAAAAGTAGAAGATAATAATGGAACTGTAAAAAAAGAAAATCAACCTGTTATTGAATCGATTCGTTGTAAAAAGATATAATTAAAAAGAAGCTCAGGCTTCTTTTTTTAAGGCATTTTTTAATAATAAAACAGTAATAATAAACGCTGATAGATCCGCAACAGGGACAGCTATAAAAATACCATCTAAACCTATAATCGATGAAAAAATTATGATACAAGGAATTAAAATAATAATTTGTCTCAATAAATTTAAAACACTTGATATTTTTATCTTACCAATCGCTTGAAAATAGTTTGCACACATTACTTGTGCACCAATAAGCGGTAAACACATAAACCAAATATGTAAAGCATGGCTACATAATTTTACAACATCTGCTTCATCATTAAACATATAGACAATACTTTTTGTAAAAAATTGTACTGCGATAAAACCAATCAAAGCAATCATTGTAGCACCTATAATTGCATATTTTAATGTTTCTTTAACACGATTCATTTTTAAAGCACCATAATTATATGAAATCAATGGTTGTTGACCTTGCATCAAACCAGTAATTGGCATCAAAATAAGTGTTTGAATGCTTGTAACAATACCAATAGCACTTAACGCTAAATCTCCACCATATTTAACAAGAGACGCATTCAAAATAATATTTAAAACACTATTCGATATTTGCATTAAAAATGCAGGTATTCCTGTTTGAATAATTTGTTTTGAAATATTCAACTGTAATTTCAATAAAGTTGCATTTAAAGGAATAATCGTTCTTTTTCCAAATAAAAATGCAAGTTGCCATAAAGCACTTAAAAACTGTCCACCAATCGTTGCAAAAGCAGCTCCTTGCATTCCCATATGGAAAATACAAATTAAAATATAGTCAAATAAAATATTAAACCCTGCTCCGATCAATTGTGAAATCATGGCATTTTTAGGATTTCCTTGAGCTCTAGAAAAATTATTTCCTGCCATTGCAATACATTGAAAAACAGCACCATATAAAATAATACTTAAATAATTTTCAGCATAAGGCAAAACAGTTTTTGAAGCACCTAATAAACGTAACATTGGTGCTAAAAAAACATTTCCTAAAATCATAAAGACTAGGCCTAAAATAATTGTTAAAGTTAGACCATTTCCCATATACTTTCCAGCTTCTTCCTTTTTACCTTGACCTAATGCTATTGAAAAACGAGTGGCTCCACCCATTCCAATCATTAAAGAAATGGCCATTAAAACAAGAGTTACAGGATAACAAATACTAATTCCTGCTAAACCAATTGCCCCCAATTCTGGAGCATTTCCAATAAACATACGATCAACAATATTATAAATTGCATTAACAAGCATTCCGATAATAGCTGGAATTGAAAATTCTACTAATAAAGGTAATATATTTTTAGTCCCCATCTTATCCTCATTTTTCATACGTATCCTCCAAATTCATTTTCATTTTTAATAAAAGTTCTTCTAAAAGAATAAGCTCATTTTGATCAATATCTTTAATCATCATCTCTGTTGTCTCTTTAATAACAACTTTAATTTTAGGATATAATTCTTTTCCCTTAGAAGTTAAAGACAAAACATGATTTCTTTTATCTTCTTTTGAAGTTTTTTTAATAATAAATCCCTTATCTTCTAATGTTTTTAAAATTCTCGTAACTGCACTTTTATCAATTTGTAATCTTTTATTTAAATCTTCTTGTTTGATATTATTTTCTTCATAAATAATTTTTAAAGTAATCGCTTGTCCATGGGATAAACCAAACTCTTTAAGTTGGACATTCATATAACTATTTTTTTGATTATGAAGAATAGAAATTAAGCGTGATAAATTCATATTTCCTCCTATAGTTGACACATCAACTATAGGATATTTTATATTTATTGTCAATAAAAAAAGAAATATATATCGAATATATACTTCTTTTATATTGTGTTATTTAAGAATTGAAAGAAGAACTTTTTCTATCTTATCAACATCTATTGGTTTTGATATATGTCCATTCATCCCTTGAGCAACCGCCTTTTTTCTATCTTCCTCAAAGGCATTAGCTGTTAAAGCGGTGATAGGAATCGTGGTTTTGTCTTTATTTGACAATTGACGAATAGTTTGTGTTGCCTTATAACCATCCATATGAGGCATTTGAATATCCATTAAAATCAAATCATAGCTTTTAGCAGGCATTTGTTCCATTTTAGCCACACATTGAATCCCATCTTCAACACGCTCAACTATTAATCCTATATCTTCTAAAAGAGTAATCGTAATTTCAGCATTCAAATCATTATCCTCAGCAAGTAAAATATGTTGCCCCCGAATATTTTTATTTGCTCCAACAAAGACAAATCTTCATTTACTTGCGCGTAATATTTTTCATCAGCAAGGTGATGTTTTAAAACAACTGTAAACTTAATTCACTTTCTACATCGATCGTACCACCCATCACATCAACGAGTTTTTTACAATCGGCATTCCTAAACCCGTTCCTGCAACAGCTTGTTCATATTCATATTCATAACCACTACGCTTCCCTTTTTTCCCTGTAATATGATAAGAATCTCCCTACCACCCTACACGTATTTTTCCTTCATTTGCTCGTACAGGAATTGAAAATAATGAAAAAAGCAGGATAAAACCTATAAAAATGCATCCACATTTATTTAAAATATGGTTTATTTTTTCATCATTTCTCCCTCTTTTCATGATTAAAATATTTTGTAAGTACATCTTTTAATTTTTCTATATCAACTGGTTTAGCAAGATGTTCATTCATTCCAAGTTGTAAAGCATGTTTTCTATCTTCTTCAAAAGCATTTGCTGTCATCGCAATAATTGGAATTTGAGCATTTTTATTATTAAAACTTCTAATTATTTTTGTTGCTTCATAACCATCCATAATTGGCATTTGGATATCCATTAAAATAAGATCATAATATCCTTCTGGCATCTTTTCTAATATTTTTATACATTCTTCTCCATTTTTAGCTAAATCTATAATTACTTTAAAAGTATTTAAAAGTTCTATTCCAATTTCCGCATTTAATTCATTATCTTCTACAAGAAGAATATGTTTTCCTGAAAAATCAAGTGTTGATGTATTTCTTTCATTGACATTTTCAACTTGTAAAGAAGTTAAAAACGAAAGTTCTACAGTAAACTTTGTTCCTTTATTTAACTTACTTTCTACTTGAATTGTTCCATTCATCATATCTATAAGAGATTTAACAATAGGAAGTCCTAATCCTACTCCAGGTACTTTACTTTCTGTACTTGTTTTTTCTCTAGCAAATTCTTCAAAAATATGTGGTAAAAAATCTTCTTTCATTCCTATTCCATTATCTATAATTATAAAATGATATTTTACTTTATTATTTTCAAATGAAATTTCTTGGATCAATAATTCAACATTTCCACCTTCTGGTGTATATTTAATCGCATTAGAAAGAATATTTAAAACAATCTCTCTTAATTTAGTTTTATCACAAATAATATGATGATGTTTAATCTCCAAATGATAGGAATAATGTAATTTTTTCTCTTTAATTAGCGGTTCAACTACAACATTTATATTTTTAACTAAATCATCTAAATCTCCTATTTCCTTTTTTAAATCTAATTTACCACTTTCTATTTGTGTCATTTCAAGAATATAATTAATCAAAGAAAGTAAAATCGTACTTGATGATTTAAGTTTTGAAATATAATCCAATGCCTGTTTTTTATTATCTAAATTATTTTCTAATAATTGTGTATAGCCAATAATTGCATTCATTGGTGTACGAATATCATGAGACATATTAAATAAAAATCTTGTCTTTGCCTGATTGGCATGTTGTGCTTCAGTAGCCACTTTTTCAATTTGTTTTGCATAAACAGCTTCTTTTTCACGTCTTAAAATAATTTGCCAATAACCCATTGATAACAAAATAGCTACCAAAACACTTACAATACTTCCAAATATCTTATAAGACATTGGTATCCAACCTTGAAAAGGAACAATTTCAAAATACCATGTATCATTAGGTACTTCACAAGCAACACTTAATGTATGATTTAAAGAACTATGACCACATGACATAATTGTCACATGTTTTCCATTGTTGCCCTCTTTCCAAACTTTAAAATGATAAGTGGCATCTTCTAATTTATCTACTTCTAATTCTTCTAAAAAAGCATCCCAATTTAAAACAAGAATAGAAAATCCCCAAAATTTCTTTTCATTTCCATCATTTATATAAATAGGGTCAAACAATAAAGCCCCTGTACCACCTTGTTTTAATTCATATGGACCAGCAATTGTATATTCTCCACTTTTTCTAGCAATATTCGCTTCTTTTTGACGTTCAGGAAGTTCCAACGTATTCATACCTATCACTTTTTCATTTCCTTTTAATGGATAGGCCTTTTCAATAATCCCATTAGGTGCTAATTCATATGCTTCAATAACATTTTTATTTTTTTTCATATAACTTGCAAGCTGATTAAACTGTTCATCACTGATTGTATGTTTTGAAGATATAATATTTTTAAACATTTCAGAATTTTCTAAATATCTTCCAAGCTGTGTTTCTATTTTTCGAACAGTATCTTCTGCAGTATAACTTGCACTTATTTTTTCTTTATTTACTTCAAATTGAATTAAAAAAATAAAACAAATCAACATGACACCCATCACTATAATAAAAAATAGGCCTGTTTTTCTTTTTAATTTATTTAATTGAACAACTTCTTCTTTATTCATTACTTCTACCTATCTACTCAAATGATTCTTATGAGTCCATTATACACACTTATGTAAATTTTCTCTATAAAAAGCTTGATAAAATAAAAAAGAGCAATCTTAACGATTACTCCTTTATACAAATTAATAAGCTTTTGCAAAGTAAACAACTTTTTTAGCTGGTTTACCACAAATTGGACAAACATCTCCAAATGGTTCTTCATCTTCTTTGATACATCTTGATGTAGCACCTGTTTCTTCTTTGATTTTAGCTTCACAAGCATCATCTTCACACCACATCATACGAATGTATCCTGCTTTAGTATTTAAGATTTCTTTAAATTCATCATATGTTTTCGCAGTTCTAATATTTTCATCTCTAAATTTCAATGCTTTTGCATACATTTCATCATGAATTTGATCTAATAATTGATGAATTGTATTTGGTAATTCTTCATTTAAAGCATATGTTTCTTTTGTACCATCTAATCTTTTAGCTAAGACACATTGTCCTTTTTCAATGTCTTTAGGTCCAATTTCAAGTCTTAATGGAATTCCTCTCATTTCAGCATCTGCAAATTTATAACCTGGTGTTTTATCACTAGCATCCACTTTAACACGAAGTCCAGCTGCTTTTAATTGTTTTTCAATTTCATAAGCCTTATCTAAAACGCCTTCTTTATGTTGCATAACTGGAACGATCATCACTTGAATTGGTGCCACTCTTGGTGGTAAAACAAGTCCATTATCATCTCCGTGAACCATAATGATTGCTCCAAGTAAACGTGTTGATGCTCCCCAAGAAGTTTGATAAACATATTCTTGTTTATTATCTTTATTTAAGAATTTAACATCAAAAGCTTTCGCAAAACCTTGTCCAAAGTAATGTGATGTTCCTGATTGTAAAGCTTTTCCATCATGCATTAAAGCTTCCATTGTATAAGTTTCTTCAGCCCCTGCAAATTTTTCACTTTCAGTTTTACGACCAGTGACCATTGGAATTGCAAGTAGATCTTGTGCTGTACTTCGATAAACTTCTAACATTTGTAAAGTTTCTTTTCTTGCTTCTTCTTCAGTAGCATGAATTGTATGACCTTCTTGCCATAAGAATTCAGAACCACGTAAAAATGGTCTTGTTGTCTTTTCCCAACGTACAACGGAACACCATTGATTATATAGTTTTGGTAAATCACGGTAAGAATTTACAATTTTTGCATAATGTTCACAAAATAATGTTTCAGATGTTGGACGAATAATTAAGTTTTCATCTAAATCATCTAATCCACCTTTTGTTACAACAGCACATTCTGGTGCAAATCCTTCTACGTGATCAGCTTCTTTTTGTAATAAAGATTGAGGGAGCAACATCGGCATATAAACATTTTCATGTCCTAATTCTTTGAATTTTTGATCCATATGTTTTTGAATTTGTTCCCACATTGCATAACCATACGGACGATAAATAATAAATCCTTTCACATCGCTATAATCCATTAATTCTGCTTTACGACATACATCTGTATACCATTTAGCAAAATCAACATCTCTAGCAGTAATAGCTTCATTTTTCTTGTTATTTGCCATCTTTTTTCCTCCTCTAAAATGCTTCTCTATTTTACTATAGAAATGATAAACAAGCAAGATTAGATCATCTGAATCACACTTTGTTTTTGTTTTCTTTCAACTACAAGTTGTCGTTCAATACGATCTTTTAAATCGCTAACGTGTGAGATGATTCCAATTAATTTATTTTCATGATGCAATTCCATTAAACAATTCATTGCTTGATCTAATGATTGACTATCTAAAGAACCAAACCCTTCATCAATAAAAAGCGTATTTAATTCAATTCCTCCAGCATAATCTTGAACCATTCTTGAAAGTCCTAAAGCAAGAGATAAAGCTGCTTTAAAGGATTCCCCACCAGAAAGTGTCTTAATACTTCTAACATTTCCACTTTCTTGATCAAAAACATCTAATTCTAACCCTTGCTGACTTCTTCCTTTACCTGCATCATCTTTTCTTAATAATTGATATCTTCCTTGACTCAATTGTTTCATGATCACATTGGCATAAATCAACATATTTTCAAAATAAGTTGCTAGTACATATCTTTCAATCGACACTCTTGCATTATTTTTACCACTTGCTAGATTATAAAGATCTAAATATCTTTGATAAGTATCTTCATCTTTTTTTAATTGTTGATTGATTTTTTGAATATCTTTGATCATTTTTTCTTTTAATGAATAATTTATTTTTAATTTTTCTAAATCATCATTTTTTTCTCTCAATTGTTGATTTACTTCTTTAATTGTTTCACTTAAAGAAGATAAATCAACATATGTTGAATCTTTGACTTCATTTTCTAATGAAATAATTTGTTCATTTAAACTCTTTAAAGAAATTAAATAATCTTGATATTTCTTTTCTAAGATACTGATTTGATTGATTTGTGTTTTTAAATTTAAAAATTCTTCTTCATTTATAAATGCATCTAAAGCAGTATGATATTTATTATCTAATTCATCATATATTTCTTGTTCTTGAATAATTTGTTGATTCAATGACGAAATTTTTGTTTTTATTTCAAGATATTTATTTTTGACCTTTTCATAAGCCTGTTGAATAGTTTCTATTTCTAATGAAAGTTGACGATATTTTTTTTGAACTTGTTGATAATTTTTATTAACTTCTCCAATTTCATATTGTCGCATTGAATCATCTAATTTACCAGATAATTGATGAATTTGTACTTGAATATTCTCTAGACTTTGTGCTTGTTTTAATTCTTTACTTTCATAAGTAGACATATCTTTCAATGAAAGAGCCACACTCTTTTTAAGCTTTTGAATATATTTAAGTTCATCTTGTAATTCAAGATATTCTTTTTTCATTCTTTTTTCATCTTTTGATAAATGATCTAATTCTTTAATAAAGATTTCTTTAGATAACTCTTCTTGAATATTAAGTTCACTTGAAAGTTGTTTTGTTTGTTTAACAAGCATTTCCTTTTTTTGATTAGATAAGAGTATTTTTTGTAAGATATCTTGTAACCTATGTTCTTGTTGTTTTACTTTTTTAGCTTGTTGATCTAATTTTTCTTTTGTTATATCTTCTTTTTCAATTTGTGCCGGATGAGGATGATGTAAAGAGCCACAAATAGGGCAAGGTTGATCCTCTTTTAATTGTAATGCAAAAATACCTGCTTGTTTTCTAAAATACAATTTTTCCATTTGATTATATTGCATTTTTTCATGATCAACTTGTTTTTCAACAACTGTATAGTCTTCTTGTAAATCACTTTTATTTTCATTAAGTTTGAGTATTTGATCATAATAATCCGACAATTGATGAACTTTTACTTTTTGTTCGTTTAAACGAACATATTGTTGTTTGATCAGTTCATATTTAGATTGTACTTGTTGTTCACTTTGGATTCTTTCTTGATCTCTTTGCAACCCATTTTCAAATTTTTCTTTCTTTTTTAAAAAGAGTTTATGTTCTTCATCTAACATTCTATATTGTTGTTTTAGAGTTTGTAAGTTTTGATAATCATTTTGATATTGATAGATTTGATTGATTAATTGTTTCGTTTCTTGAATTTGGTTTTGTAATTTTTCTTTTGTTTGTTGTTTGTAGTCAAGAGAATTTGCTTGTACCTTTTTTTCTTGATAATCTTTTTCAAGTTTTTTTAATTGTTTTAAAAAATCTTCTTGATTTAAGTTTAAGGTTTGAAGTTTCTTTTGTTGTTTAATATAAGAAATATATAAATAATTTGTTTCTTGTGCTTTTTTTAAAGTATCTACAGTTTTATTTAATTCTTGATAATCATTTTCTTGTTTCTTTAAATCTTGAAATTGTTGTTTTAAATCTTTTAATTGTATTAATCGTTGATTTTGCAAGCGATAGAGTTGTAATTGTTGTTTCTTTTGATCTAAATCTTTTTTTAAATCATCATATTCTTTTTGTTGACTTGCGATAAGTTTTGTTTGTTTAGATAAATATTCTTGATGATCTTCAACTTGTAATTCTTGCATCAAATCTTTCCTTTTATTCAATAACAAATCATATTTATCTTGATATACTTTCAAATGAACTTTAAGTTTTTCTTCTAACTTTTGATACGTTTCACTATGAAATAACTCTCTTAATACTTTTTCTCTTTCATCACTTGAAGCCATAATCAATTTTGTAAATTCTCCTTGAGCAATCATACAAATCTGTTTAAATTGTTGATCATCGACCCCTAATAAAGAAATCATTTTTTGATTGACTTCTTTAATACCTTCGACCATTTTGCCATCTGGTAAAGTAAGTAACGCTGAAGGTTGTTTAGGTGTTTTTTTCCCTTCTAGATAATATTTAGGATTTCTTTTAATTGTATAATTTTGTTGATGCAAAGAAAATGAAAATTCAACAAAAGTAGGAATTTCATTTAAGGCATGATCACACCTTAAACTGTCTGTTTGTCTAATTTGACCACTTGTTTTACCATATAAGGCAAAGATCATAGCATCAAAAATCATCGTTTTTCCACTACCTGTAGGCCCTGTAATTAAAAAGAGACCATCTTCTTGAAATGATTCAAAATCGATTGTGATTGTATCTGGATAAGGTCCAAACGCTGATAATGTAAGGCTAATGGGCATCATCTTCATTTACCTCCTCTAGTAATTGTTGAATAATTTCTTCACTTTCTTGACTCATTGCTTCACCTTTCATTTTTTCATAGAATTCTTTAAATATTTCTATTGGAGATTGTTTTTCAACATCTAAGGAAGAAGCTGTTTGATTTGTTTTAAGTTTTTCTAGTGATTGATAAGTAATTTGTAATAAATAAGGGTATTTTTCTTTTAAAAAATCATATGCGTGACCTATGACTTGTTTATCTAATAATTCTACCGCTACAAAATCATTTTCATTATTTGGATAATGTAAAACATCTTCATATTTTCCAACGACCTTCACTAGATCTTTTTGTGGCTTTAAAGGAATAATTTGCGTAGAAACCCCAGTTTCATCAATAGTTACTTCAACCATTCCTTTTTTTTGATGAACTTCATCAAATGAATACTTCATTAAACTTCCTGCATATCTTACATAATCATATTTAATTTTTTGACTTGCATGAATATGACCTAAAGCTACATAATCAAAATCTTTACATAAATCAACATCAATAATTTCACTACCACCCACGGAAAGAATTACTTCACTTTCACTTCTAATCACTTCTTTATTTCCCGCAATAAATTGATGTGTTACAAGAACTTTAGGATGGTCTTCAACAAATGTTTGTTGACTTAAATAATATGCAAAAGCATCTTGATATGTTTTTAAATCATCTTTTTCATATAAATAACGTATATAAGAAGGTTTAAAAAAAGGAACCAAATAAAAATAAACACCTTCTATTTCAATTGGTCTTATTTCTTTTTCAGGATAAGAAACAATATACAAACCTTGACTTTGAAGTAAAGAACTTGCAAAATCAAGTCTTTCACTGCTATCATGATTTCCTGAAATGATCAATACTTTTTTATGATAATGTAAAATCATTGCTTCTAAAAAATGATTTAAAGCGACTATACTTTCTTTAGAGGCAATTGCTCGATCATAAACATCTCCAGCAATTACTAAAGTATCTATTTTTTTTTGAACCATATAATTCATCACTTGATTTAATAAATCAATTTGAATATCTAATAGATTATTTTGATAAATAATTTTACCTAAATGTAAATCCGCTAAATGTATAAATTTCATAATTCCTCCAAATCCAAACAATATATTCTTTTTATATAATCACCTTGATCAAAATCTTTCTTCAAACATGCAGGTACTTCTTTTGTTTCAAGATACTTAAATGGCAATGACTCAATAATCTTACGACTTGCTATATTATCAGGAGAACATGTAATCATTAATTGTTTAAATCCTTTTTCTTTTGCTTTATCAAACAATAATAAACAAGCATCTTTACTATAATGATGCCCTCGGTATTCCTTTTCTATCGTATAACCAATATGTCCATCATAATATCTTTCTTCATTAGTACCTTCTCTTAAGACAATTCTTCCTACTTCTATATGATCGACCATGATTAAATATATATAATAAGGTTTCCAACCACGTGGAAGATTCTCTTTTTCATATGTTAAAAGTTCTAATTTCATAAAATCACCTATCCCTATTGTATCATGTATCTTTCAACAAATTAATATAATAATCTCTTTTAAATCCACTTATTTCCACTTTAAAAATTTATTTTACATATTCTTTATTTATTTAAAATATGCTATTATAGATAGTAGGAAGTGGTAAATATGTATAATTTATATAAAGAATATCTAGAATCTGGAGAAACTGATCTAGAATACTTTGATTGGTTAGATAATCAAATACTTTTACGTTCTCGTGATAGAAAAATTGAAGAGGCAAATAAAAAAATTAAAGAAATACGTCAAAGAACTGAAGAAGCAAATAAAAAATATGAAAATCTAATCAATGAAATAAAAGAAATGATTGATGAGACAAAAGAGAGTATTATCAAATACTCTCAACTAAAATTTCATGAAGATATAAGCAGTTCTATAAATACTCTTTCTAAAAATCAAATTTTTGATCTTTTAGACCATTTATATGATTTTAAAGAGTTTGATGAATTAAAAAAATATCTTCAAAACTTAAAAATTTAAATTTTTTTGATAAAAAAGAAGAAAAACACTCATAAAAAGTCAATATAAATAATGGAGGACTTTTTATGAACAAAAATAGAGAGAATTTTAAAAAATATTCAAATGATTTATATTTTCACCATTTACTTGTTGAAAATGAAAGAATTAGAACCCTTATTTGTCAAGAGCTTATTTTAGACAGAGAGATTGTTTCTACTAAATTAAAAAATGCACAACAATATGGTAAAAATTTCTATGAAAAGAAACTTATTTTAGATATTTTAGCGATTGATGATGTAGGTGATCTCTACAATATCGAATTACAAACTTATGGTTTAAATGAAGAGATACTTGTTCGTTTTGAACTTTATAATGCTGAACTTTTAAGACAACAAGTAAAACAGGGAGAAGATTATACTAGTGCTCATGTCGTAAGATCATTAATTATCAGTTATGGGCATATTTTAGATAACGCACCTCTTTATAAATGTCACTTTAGAATGGTTGATGATGAACATCATATTGTCTATCCATTTAATCGTATGGAAATAACAATTATTCAACTCGAATATATCAATCAAGTAATCAATGAAATGACGAGTTTTAATCAGTTGATGTATCTCTTTAAAAACGAAAAACCATATGATAAAATTGAAATAGATTACAGAATAAAGGAAGCGATACAAATGCATGACAAATATATATCTTCTGAAGAATCATACCTAGAATATCTTGATCGTTTAGATAATGAAATATTACTTCGTTCTCGTGATAGAAAAATTAAAGAAGCGAATCAAAAAGCCGAGAAAGAAAAGCAAAAAGCGGAGGAAGCAAACCAAAGAGCTGAAAAAGCAAATAACGAAATAGATAGTATTCTTGATGAAACAAAGGAAAGTATTATTAAGTATATTAAAATGCAATTTCATGAAGATATCAGTGATTTTATAAGCACTTTTTCTAAACAACAAATTCGTAATCTTCAAAAACATCTATATGATTTTGAAGAATTTGAAGAATTAAAAAACTATTTTCAAAAACCAAAAGAATAAGCAGACTCGCTTATTCTTTTTAACTATCTTATTAATTGTCTTAATTCTCCAACATCAAGAGAATATCTTTCTGCTACCATACGATTTACTTTTCCAGTATTTACTAAAGTAGCAAGTGATGCATTTAATGTTGTCATTCCTTCATTTCTTCCAGTTTGAATCATCGTATCTATTTGATGACCTTTATTTTCCCTAATTAAATTTTTAATAGCGTCATTAGCAATCATGATTTCTAAAGCAGCTGCTCTTCCTTTACCACTTGCAAGTGGTAAAAGTTGTTGAGTAACAACCGCTTGTAAAACAGAGGCTAATTGAGCACGAATTTGAGCTTGTTTATGAGGAGGGAAAACATCAATAATACGATCAATTGTTTTAGGAGCACCAATAGTATGAAGCGTACTAAATACAAGATGGCCTGTTTCAGCTAAAGTAATAACTGCTTGAATCGTTTCATAGTCTCTCATTTCTCCAACAAGAATAACATCTGGATCTTCACGCATGGCACTTTTTAAAGCTGTGTCAAAAGAATCAACGTCTTCATAGACTTCCCTTTGATGAATAAGAGCTTGTTTTTGTTGATATACATATTCAATTGGATCTTCAATAGTAAGAATATGACAATTTCTCATTGAAGAAATAAAATCAATCATTGCTGCTAAAGTTGTTGATTTTCCACTTCCTGTAGGACCGGTTACTAGAACAAGTCCTCGAGGAAGTAAAGCCAATTTATGTAAAACATCAGGTAAATTTAATTCTTCTAATGTCTTGATTTGTTCATTGATGATACGAATTGCGGCTGTCATATAACCTTGTTGAAAATAAATATTAACACGATGTCTTCCTAAATCATTTACATAGACAAAGTCAGCATCTTCATGTTTTTCTACAATCTTTAAAATTCGATCTTTACACATTGATAAAATCATTTCTTTTATTTCTTCATTACTAAAAGCTTGTTCAAATCCAATAAGTTTTCCATCTTGTCTCAATGTTATACCTGTATTTTCACCAATATGGACATCACTACATCCTTTAATTCTTGCATCATTTAAAATATCATTAATATTTGCCATAACATTCCCCTTTAATCAATATAAGCAATAATCTTATTGAATTCATCTACTGTTGTTTTACCTTCTTTAACTAGTTTTAAAGCTTGATCTCTTAAAGTTTCTACTCCTTGTTCTTCAACAAGATATTTCATAATATCATCTATTTCTTCTTGATTAGAAATCATTTTACGTACTTTACTATCTATTTCAATAACTTCATGAATAGCAATTCTCCCCTTATAACCTGTTTGATTACAATGAGGACAGCCTGTTCCTTTAGAAATATATTTAATTCCTTCTTGTAAAGCTAATCGATCAGATAAAGAAGTGGCTACTTCCTTTTTACAATAAGGACAAACCTTTCGCATTAAACGTTGAGCAACAACACCTACTAAACTGTTAGCGACCATATAAGGTTCAACACCCATTTCTTCAAGTCTAACAATCGTACTAATAGCATCGTTCGTATGTAATGTACTGACAACCAAATGTCCTGTAATAGCTGCACGAACAGAAATTTCAGCAGTTTCTTTATCACGAGTTTCTCCAACCATGATTACATCTGGATCTTGTCTCATTAAAGCACGCAATCCTCTATCAAATGTAAGGCCAGACATTGTATTGACTTGCATTTGATTAATACGATTTAATTTTCTTTCCACAGGATCTTCAATCGTTGAAATATTGATTTGTCCTTGAGCTAATTTTTCAAGGATCATATAAAGTGTTGTAGTTTTCCCACTTCCAGTAGGACCTGTTACATAGATAATTCCATGTGGCATAGACATCATATGATTCACTTTCTTAAAGTTTTCTTCTGTCATTCCAAAAGTACTTAAGCGGTCAATAGTACTATTAGAATTCAAATAACGCATAACAATCTTTTCACCAAAGATGGTAGGAATAACAGATACACGAATATTTAATTCAACTCCATCAATTACTCCCATAAAATGACCATCTTGAGGTAATCTTTTTTCAGCAATATCCATGTTAGATAAAATTTTAATTCTAACAATCAAAGCCGCTTGTATATTTTTATTTAAATCTAAATAATCAACAAGCATTCCATCAATACGCATTCTTACATGTAATTTATCTTCAAATGGTTCAATATGAATATCAGAAGCACTTGTATTATATCCTCTAATTAACAATGAATTTAATAATTTAACAACAGGTGTATCATCTTCATTCGCATCAAATAAATTTAGATCCTCTTCTACTTCAGGTAAAGTCGATTCATCAATATCATCTACTAAATTCAAAGTATCAACATCTGAATAATATCTTTCAATAGCAATTTGAATATCTGCTTTTGTTGCAAGTGAAACACTAATACGACAACCTGAAACAAGTCTTACATCTTCTAACCCATAATAATTTAAAGGATCACTTGTTGCTACTGTTAACACATTGTCATTAAAAGCATAACCAATGACATTATATTTTTGTGCCATTGCTTCAGGAACCTTTTTAACAGCATTAATATCAAAATCTATATTATCCAATGAAACTAAAGGCTCAGCTAATTTATCAGATAAAGCTTCTAACATTTGTTGTTCACTAACAAAACCTAAATCTATTAAATGTTCCCCTAATCTTTTACTTCTATCTTTCTTTTGGGCATCTAATGCAATCTGTAACTGTTCTTCATTAATATACCCATATTCTTTTAATACTTCACCTATTGGTAAACTTTTCATGTGTCAACCTCCATCAATTTACTGTACTCCAAAAATAATTTGGATTTGGATTACCATTAACAATTTCTAACATATGTGGCCATGTTGTTGGATTATTATCTTTATTTATATTTTGCATGGCTTTAAGATATCCTAAATCTTGAGCTTCAGAATATAAAACAATATCACCCTTTAAGTATGCACTATTTTTATTCCAGTCACGAGATAAAATTTGCCATCCAGAAGATGCACTTGATCCGGGACCTCCAGATCCATCCAATACTTTCAAATAATATTGTTTAATACCGTTTTTTTCTTCATTATATATATAATCACCTATTTTATAATCCGTTTTATTAACATCATATTTAGGAATGCTATTTATTTGGCTTTCCGTGAGTTGATCCAATTTATTTAAAACTGTATCAGTTCTTCTTATTGAAATATCATCACAATTATGTACATCTTTTGTAACCGTATTTTTAGGACCAATATACTTCCAATAGGTCTGCTTTCCATTAAATCCATCTGGCGCATATCCATCAGAACTATCACTGCCAACTCCCATAGAATACATATCCTGTAAGCATTGATAATAACATTGTTCTTTTTCAAAAAAAACAATATCACCTTTAGTATATGCACTGAGTGGACTATAATTTTTATCTATCTTTTTCCACCATCTTGCTTTACTTTTATCAGGTGAAGTAGCATTACTTTTATCTTGAATTAACTGCCACCATGACCCATCACAATAAACAAAATCACCTTTACTATAATGTCTTCCTTCTACATAATCACCACGATTATTTTTCGTATTAATACATTCAACCTGTTTAGCAACTGTGATTTCGCTATCCGTTTTGTCATTTTCACTATTGCCTTTTGATGAGTCATCTTTTATATAATAAAGTTTTGTATTTTCTGATAACTGTGTCGTACTAGAAATATTACTAAATAAAGTCGTTTTATCAGTTGTATTAATATTAAAATTGACCAACTCATATGTATTCTTTGTTGAATATACTTCTTCTGTCCCATTTAAATACTTAAGCGTTAAATCTAAACGATATCCATTAGTGGTAAAACCTCTAACATCCATTTGTAAATCTCGATTATTAATATAATAGTCATCATCAAAAACTGCTTTACCATCACGATAAAGTCTACCTTTATTTTTATCGTTTTTTAATACATAAAGATAATGCCAATCTCTATCATCTGGTTTAGTATTTGATACTCTTACATCTGTTGCATAGGTGATTTCATTGCTAATAAAATCTAGAACACCATCTAATGTTTGTTTATCTAAAGATTTCTTGGTTGTTGTATCAAAATAACCTAATGAGTTGACTAAGATTCCACCAGTAATTGTCATAATAATAGAAGCAATTAAAAGTACAACAACAATTTCAACTAACGTCATACCTTTATTATTTACTTTTTTGATCATCTTAGTCACCCTCTTTTCTATTTTGATGTTGTATAATAAATCCATTCATTACCACTTATTATTTTATAAAACTCTGAATATGTTTTATTTTCAAGTATTTTTGTACTTATTTTACTTTTTGGAATTAACCAAGTATCTTGATCATCTTCAACAGTTGTATTATCAAGCAATGCCCATATATCTGTTGGACGATCTCCTTTTTTTGCCTTATCACCAACTAATATGAATACGTATTTTTTGTATCCTTCATCTTCAAAAAAATTTTTATAAGTTAAATTTTCTCTAGTACTATCTGATATATACATACATGGTGTAATATATTTATACTTTTCCTTATCAAAATCTTTGTTATAAGTTCCAATAACCTCTAATAATGAATCTAGTTCTATATCAGGGTATATACTTGCATATAATTTAGGTAAATTTGTAATAAAATCTGATTTGTTTGCACCTGTTTTTTGCATCATCCACTCTTTTATATACTCTTTAGTCTTTCCTTCAAATAATTTATCATTTGACGTGACTCCTTGCTCTTTTAAATAATTCGAAAATTCTTGCATCATTTTGCAATAATTTTTATAAATATTTCTTCCTTTTACAGTTTCACTAATTTGGATAGATGGAATAAAATTTGAAAGATTAACATCCTTATATGTTTTACTTGTTGCTTTTTTATAAGTACCATTGACGATAATTGGATGACCACTTTCATTAACAGTAATAGAATAATTAGCTAAAGTATCATACACATCAATATCTGTATCTTTATTTTCTTCATCAACTAGAGCTTTTTGTTGTTTATTCGTTACATCTTTATAATGATTAGAATCAGTAAAAAGATTAAGTGCAGTAACAAAACCAAACACAATAATTAAAGATGCTGTACTAATAATTAATAGAGAGATGATTACTTCAATAAGTGTCATACCTTTTGTATTTTTCATATTCATCCCTCCTACTCAATTTTTAACCATTGATCTGTATTGCTTACAGCATTTTTTATACTGTCTACATTTAAAAAATCACTTTCATTAAATGATTTATTTTTAGTAACATACCAAGATTGATCATAATAAATAAGATAAACTCCTCCATTACTTGCACCACTTGAAGGAGATGCATAAATAAAATACTTCCCATTGCTATTTGGAAATATATGAAAATTAACATATAAATCTGGATACCATGTATTATTGTCAAAAACAATATTTTGATCTTTAACTTTTCGATAAATATCATCTTCTAATTTATCGAACTGATTATTTTGTGTCATACATGTTAAATACGCTTGTTTAATATGATAATCAGAGCCATCACTATTATTAAACCACCAATCGCAATTATAATTAGCATCCGTAGTTTTATTCATATACTTACATTGATCTTTATACCAATCAATAAATGTATAAATATTTTTAAAATCTCCATAGTATTGATTCAACATAACCGTAAGTCTTTTATCAAGTGTATCTGCTATATTACTTCCTTCTGGCAAACCAATATTATTGTCATTATCATTATCTGTACTACCATTATTCCCTGAATCATTTCCACTTGAACTACTATCAGTAGAAATATTTAAATTTCCACTTGTATCATACCTTTTACATTTCCATTGATTATTAGACTGCGTTAAATAAGCATAAATTGTATAATCTTCATCATGATAATTAGCTTTTAGTGATGCAATAATTAAATTTTCTTTTTTTCGATTAATTTTAATATTTGAAATTGTTCCATAAGGAACAGAACATTCCATCTTTGATACATTAATTTGTTTACCTGTATCTGGAATTAGCTGAGAACTATTTTCATCATTTTCAATAGCACCAGCTAGAGATTTAATTGCCGAATTAGCAATCAATTCAACTTGTGTCTTATTCCTATTTTTAATAGATTGATTATAAGACATATACGCAAAAGACAAAGAGGCACCTACAATGACTACAAGAACCATAATCAATGTAATTGCCCATACAATTGTTGATCCCTTTTTATTTTTCATTGTTTGCACCTCTTTTACTATTTTTCTACCATATAAACTGTATATGTAATTGTTAAATCCAAGTTACCTGTTGAATTTTCATAGGCAACAGAATTAATATGTAAACCACTCATATTTTTAACATCTTCAATTAAATTGAGTAAATTAGCTTTTGTTCCTTTACATGTTTGAGTAACAACACATGAATAAACTAAAGCATTGGATGATTTAGATTCATCTGTATTATCATTTGCGTTATCAGATGAATTATCATCACTCTTTTTACTTGATAAATCTGTTTGTGTTATTTCAGACATTGTTAAATTAGTAGGACTAATTTTATGTTCTATTGTTAGATTTGTAATCAATTGATCAATATCTTCTTTTGACATAAGATTGTAAAATTGATCATTTAAAGCCTTAATTTCTTGATTAACATTCATAATTTGTGTTTTGATATCTTCTGTTGAAGAAGATGAACTTGTTCCTTTTAATTCAGCAAGTTGTAATTCTAAACTATCTTTTGAAGACTTTAATGATGTATGTGACGTTAATTGTGGTTGTAATAAAATCAACCATCCAAAACAAACAATCAATAAAATCACTAATATATAAATCAATGTCTTTTCTCTAGAAGAAAGTTTTTTAAATGAATCTTTAATCTTGTCCACTTGTCGTTCCTCCTTCTAATGTACATGTAATCGATGATTTATAAGTAATTGGTGTTGTATTCGTTACTGCTTGTGTTGTTGTCGCACCTGTTGTAGGGTCTGTTACGGTTTCCGTTGTTTCACTAACACCACCATCTTGAGTATACCCATTGTAATCAACTGTTTTAAAAGTACCTGATTCTCTTAGTGTTCTTACTGTTTCTTCACAACCATTAACTTTAGAAGCTGTTACAGTAAGTGATATAGCTCCTGTTTCTTGATTAAATGATATTGAATCAATTGTTAAGTTCTTACATGATTTATCAATTGTTTCTAAAATACCTTTATCAATTTGAGGGTATTTTGATAATGTTTGTGTAATTGTTTGTAAGTTTGTAAGTTGTTCATTGAGCTTACTTAATTCTTTTTGTTGATCAGAATTTGTATTAGATGCTGTTGCAGCAAGAGCCTCTTCTATTTGTGTTTGCAATGTATCAACATCCTTTTGTAAGTTCCTATTAGTGATTGTTAAATAAAGTGTACTTGTCGCAAAAATAAGAATGAGTAAAACAGGTAATGCGATAAGCAAGAGTGTTTTAGAATTTGTATTTATTTTTTTCTTTGTTTTATAGACAGATAAAAAATCAATATCTTTGTTACTGTTTCTTGCCATCTTATCTCCTCCATAAACTTCCTACAAATAAATATTTATGAATAGGAAAATTATTATCTTTACTACAAGTATAGTTTGTTGGTTTAAAACGAGAGGTCTCAATACTCAAATTAGAAGAAATAGTTGACATCAACATATCTTCTTCATAAGTTTCTAACCCAGCAAAATAGATTTTTTCTAATTGGGCATCTTTATAAGCACCTTTAGTAAACTGCATTAATTTAGTAAGTGAATTGGATAATTCAGTAATAAAAGCAACTGTTCCACGATCAGAGAAAATACGTGTTCTATTAGCTATTTCATATTGGCCATTAATAAATAAATAATGAATAACATCTTGTCCATTGATTACTGTTAAAACATAAGATAGATTTGTTAATTTAAGAATAGATTCTGTTAATTTAATAATTGAATTTGTCATAATATCAATTGATTCTAATGAAATTCCCATTTCATCAAACAAATCAATATACGGCTTTAAAAACTCTCTTTCCATTGCCGCACACAAAACAAGTTGACCTTCTTTACCCTCAACTTTATCTTTTATAACAGCATAATCATATAATAAATCCGTATATTGACTTTCAACATCAATAAATTCATCCTTTACAAATTGAAGCATTTGTTTATGAGAAACTTCTGGTAAAACAGAACACTTCACTAAAATTTGTCCACTATCGACAACAAGTCTCACACTATCAACATTTTCTTTTTTTAAATCAAGTAAAACATCTCTAATAGGTTGATCATCAAGAATATTCCCATCTAACATTGTTCCTTCAACAAATTCAAATTCTTTGTAAGAAGAAATATGAATATTATTCTTTGAAACATTTCCTTGAACCATTTGTAATCCTTTTGTTGATAAAAATACAATATAACTCATAATTCCTCCTACATATTTCCTACATTGTTATACAATGTATAAATTGGTAATAATACAGATATAATAATTAAACAAATAACAACTGCTAAAAAGATAATCATTAATGGTTGAATAAGGGTAATCATTCTTTCTGATGCTTGTTCTGCTTCAAAATCAAAATCATCTGCAAGAGTAGTAAGCATTGATTCCAAACGCCCACTTTCTTCTCCTACAAAAATACTACTTGTTAATTTAATATCAAAACCATCAATGTCCTTGATTGCTTGAGACAAACTTTCCCCGTTTCTTAATTTCTTAATAGCTCCGTCAAACTGTGATTCAATATAAACATTACCAATCGTTGTTTTAGCAATATTTAAAGCATTAACAATAGACATCCCACTTGTGTATAAAGAACATAAAGTTCTCGCAAATCTACTCGTATAAATTGTCATCAACAATTTACCAAACTTAGGAATTTTTGTTTTTAATTTATCTACTTGAAAACGTACCTTTTCTACTCTAAGTAAAGCAATAAAAGTGACAACCAACCCTGCAGCAATCAATAAGACAAAATACCAATAATCTTGTAAAAACTTAGAAATACTAATATTGATTTTAGTAATCAATGGTAATTCAACATTTTTAAAAATATCAAAGAAAGAAGGAAGCACTGCTAAATAAACAATCAACAAAACAGCAATTGTAATAACAATCAAAATAATAGGATACATCATTGCTGACTTTGTTTTACCTTTAATACGATGATCCTTTGAATACTGATTAGACATCGTTAAAGCCGTTTTATCCATATCCCCACTTGCTTCACCTGAACGATACATTTGAATCATTAAATTAGGAAAAGCAACACCTTGAGCTTCCATAGCAGCGGATAAAGTATATCCTTGTTGTAACTTTACATAAATATTTTCATAAATTTTTTTTATTTTTTTATTATCTTCTCTTCGAACCATAATAGAAAAAATACGAATCAAAGATAAACCAGAAGCAAGCATTGTTCCTACTTCTCTAGAATAAGCTGATAATTCATTTAATTTCATTTTATACTGATTAACAGTCTTTTTAGTGACATCTTGGCAGCTTACTAAAAACAAATTTTGTTCTTTAAGCTTTCTCACTAAATCATTTCGATCATCAGCTTCTAACGTTCCTCTTATTGTTTTAGCTGACATATCTTTCGAAATATATTTAAATGTAGCCATTCTATCACCTCTTTACATCATTAAATTTAAATACCAACTTATAATTTCACTACCATAAGATAAAGCAATAAAAATACCAATTGATAAATAAGGACCAAAAGCAATATGTCCTTTTTTATTAATCTTTTTACTTACCAATAAATAAATACTATAACTTCCTGCAAGTAAAATACCAATAAAAGCAGCAAGTAAACTATACTTCCATCCTAAAGCTATTCCTGAGACAAACATTAATTTAATATCTCCACCACCAAAAGATTCAGCAATTAAAACATTTAATAAAATCATTGGTACAGAAATACAAAACATTCCAATAATGCTTTCTAACAAAGACATATGTCTTACATACATTAAAACAATAGATACAAGAAGCATAGCTATATTTAAACCATCAGGAATAATCATTGTATCAAAATCAATCATTGTAATCGCAAGTAAAATCATCGCAATCACAAACATTAAAATCGTTTCAATACTAAAACCAAAACGATAAAAACAAAACATACCAATCAACCCACCAAAAATTTCAATCAAAAAACCTCTAATAGGAATCAAAGTATGACAATAACGACACTTACCCCTTAAAAAAATATAACTTACAATAGGAACCAAATCATACCATTTTAAAGTCTCACCACAATGATCACAATGACTCCTTCCCTTGACAAAACTCTCATTTCTAGGAACACGATCAATCACAACATTCATAAAACTCGCAACACACATTCCTATTAAAAACATATATACATAAATCAAAATAATAATTGAATCCATAAAAACCTCATCTAATCAAAATTATGATTACTATCAGTACTTACAATCTTTACATCCTTATTCTTTGTGAGTGTAGCTTCAATATAATGATCATCATCACTGATCCAATACATTGTATAAGTATTACCATTTCTTTCTACATCAACATCATCTAACTCTGTCTTTTTCGCAATAATACCTTTTAATTGATTATTATCTGCAGTAGCAATTGTATTACCACTCAATATATCTTTAATATAATTATCTATAGCATCTTCACTAGGATTATCTGTTGCCTTATACTTAGCCACTTCCGTTTCAACCACTGTATAAATAGAATGCGCTTCTTGAATATAACGAGACTCTTTAGCTTCATTTACATAACCAATTACAGAAGGTACAGCAATCGCAGCTAAAATAGCTAAGATTACTAATACAACAATAATCTCTACCAACGTAAAACCTTTCTTATTTTTCATCTTCCCCACCCTAATTAACACTTACTGTTATATCTTTATTTCTTTTAATTACAGAATAAACATTCTTTCCATCATCGCTTTTAAAATTAACATAGTACTCTGCATTATCTTTTCCAATATGGCTACAAGTACCAAACGTCACATTTTGAATACCCGTTTTTTTTGTTATTGTTTCTGTTAATTCTTTTTTATACTCAGTATTATTATAAGTATCATCATTTAATTCATTGCCTAAAGCTTTATACCTTGCTTCCTCTGTTTGAATAACTGTATAAATAGAATGAGCTTCTTCAATATAGCGTGTCTTTTTAGATTCATCTACATATCCAAGAACAGCAGGTACAGCAATAGCAGCTAAAATAGCTAAAATCACTAACACAACAATAATTTCTACCAACGTAAAACCCTTGTTATTCTTCAATCTTTCCTTCATATGCCCATTCCCCTTTTTTGGTTATATTATAACATATATATATAAAATTTCTAATAATCCGACAATTTTCTCTCAATTATTACATAAAAAAACCATTCTTATAAGGAATGGTAAACTTCTTTAATTTTTATTTCTTTATTTTTATATATCATTGCCCAAATAGTTTTGCCATCTTCGCTTTTCCAAAAAATGGATATTACACCGTTACCATCTTCTTGAATACTTAACAAATGTATACCAGTTTTTTTATAAACTATTCCTTCACCCTTATCGCAAATTTTAGCATACATGTAATCTTCAGTTTTATTATATTGTGATGGTTTATCTGTATAATCTATTTCATTTTCTAATCTAGCTTCTTCTACCTGAATAACAGTATAAATAGATCTAGCTTCTGCAATATATTTTTCTTTTTTAGCTTCTTCGACATATCCTAAAACAGAAGGAACAGCAATTGCTGCAAGTATTGCAAGAATAACTAATACAACAATAATTTCTACTAATGTAAATCCTTTCTTACTTCTTAATTTCTTCATTTTAACCTTACATTCCTTTCCGCCTGCAGCTCCTAGGCACACATAGTAATGAATAGTCCTTGTTCGTGCAGACATCTTATTTTATATTCTTACTTGAAGGAGACTTTTATTTATGGAAATTATTTACCCTAGATCTTGTGGTGTTGACGTGCATAAATCTTTCATCGTTGCTGTTATTTGCATCTCTGAATCCGTCAAACCCAAGTATATAAAAAAAGATTCTCAACCTTCAATAATCCACTCATTCAATTCAAAGATTGGCTTATTGAAAACAACTGTCAAAATGTATGCATGGAATCTACCGGCAAGAACTATATCCCTGTATACAATGCATTAGAAGGCTTTATCTCTAATGTCGTTGTTACCAATCCTAAATGGGGCAAGGCTATCAAAGGTAAGAAGGATGACAAATGGATTGCTGACCTCTTTAAATTTGGTATTGTCAGATCCAGTTATATCCCTGAAAAAGATATTCGTATCCTCAGGGAATTTACCTGCTATCAGTATAAACTTGTCAATATGCGTTCTTCTGAAAAGAATCGTTTCCAAAATGCTTTGACTACTGGAAACTGTAAACTTGATCTTGTTTTTACTGATGTCTTTGGTAAATCTGCTTCCTCTATTGTCGATACTATTTTATCAAATGATCCATATACAAGTGAAGATATTCTTTCTAAAGTTCATGGCAGATGCAAAGCATCTCACGAAGATATCCTAAGTACTGTTGATGGCATTCAACTGAATCAGTTTCAAAAGGCTAGAATTCAAATCGTTCAGAAACATATGGAATATCTGGATTCTCTTTTGAATGAGATACAACACCATATCGACTTGATGGTTGCCAACTACGAAGACTACATACAGCTTCTTTGTACAATACCAGGAATCAACAGAAAATCTGCCATTACCATTATCTCTGAAGTCGGCACTGATATGTCTCAATGGTCCTCTCATCGCAAACTTGCTGCATGGGCTGGATTAGCTCCTGGATGCAATCAATCAGCCGGCAAAAAGAAATCGGTCAAGATTTCAAAAGCTGGTGTTTATCTTAAGCCTTGTCTCGTTCAGGTTGCACATGCTGCCATAAAAGATAAGAAATGTGATTATTATTTAACCAAATATACTAAAATATCTAAAAGACACGATAAGCAATTGCAAGAAAAATATTTATTGCTGTCTATCACCTTTTAAAAACTGATGAAATATTTAACCCAACAGACATGTCAGATGTTGAAACAACAAAGAAGCAACGAATCGAATACATTAAAAATAATTTACGAAATGCTTTCGATCAGCTCAGCCGCACTGGTTTATCTGAAGCAGAGATTCTCAATTCATCAGAAAAGAACCTACGAACTCACCTCAAATAGAATAGCCTTTCATTTGGAGAAAGGGGCTTTATACACTTTTTTAGGGTAAAATTTATTTTCTCTTTTAATTTTTATTCAGATTATTTATTTCCTAATTACTTTCGTTAAAGTTTAATTTTAAACAAAGAAAGCCACTGAAAATTCAGCGGCTTAGTAAAAATATTTTAATTTAAACCAGCAAGAGTTGATGCTTTGTCATCAATTTTAATATCTTTATTTTTCTTAATTGTTGCTTTGATGAATTTACCATCATCTGATTTCCATTTAACAACCCATTGAGTTGTTGTTTCTTTACCTGTAGTACCGTCAGTTTCAACAGTAGCAACAACATTTTTAACATCTAAAGAAGTAGTATCTAAAATTTGTTTTAAAAGAGTTGCTTGTGCAGCAGCACCGTTAGCTGTATATACAGGATCAGTAACACCATCAGCTTCACAATATTTTCCATTGTTTAAAGCAGCAGCTTTAGCTTCTTCAGTTTGGAATACTACATAAATTGATCTAGCTTCTTGGATGTATCTAGATTCTTTAGCTTCATCAACATATCCAATTACTGAAGGTACAGCAATTGCAGCTAAGATAGCTAAGATTACTAATACTACGATGATTTCAACTAATGTGAAACCTTTTTTGTTAGATTTTTTTTGTAATTTTTTTAATAAATCTTTCATCATTTCTTTTTTCCTTCTCCCTTGTCTTGATATTTAAAGAAATCCTAGAAAGTTAAAAACCACCTATTATTTTGGTGGTTGCTATAACTTATAGACATACGAAAATATATCTTGATAGGTTAGGGCAACCGGCGATCATAGCACTTACGTACTTTAGACCCTAGGGCTTTGCGTCACTGTTTTTCAACAGCTTTGCCTTTTTCTTTTCTTTACAAATATATAATATTATTTTTAAAGGGAATTTGCAACAAATTCCCTTTAAATTCGACCTTTTTTTCACATATTTTTATAATTGAACAATCAATTCTATTATTTTTTGATAGTTATCTTTAACTATTTGTAGAAGTTTACCTGCTTCTTCAAGTTCTTCATCATTTAAGTTTTCTTTTTCTCTTAAACATTCTGTTAAATTACAACTTGCTTGATATAAATCATCAAATCCCAAATTAACACTTGTTCCTTTCAAGGTATGAATAAAACGGAAGGCTTCTTTATAATCAGCTTTATCAAAAGCATCAATAAGATTATCAAATGTTTCATCATCTTTAAATTTCAATACAAATTTTCTAATAAATTCTTCATTAAGTAATCTTCTTTTAACATCTTCAAAGTTCCCACCAACTTGTTTGTAAAATTCTTCTAACTCCATAAACAACTCTCCTATAATATTTCTATATCTCCTAATACCCCTAAAGCTTCTTCACCATCATAAATAACTTGTACAGTTATTTTAACATCTTTAATTGTATTATTGATTTTAAGTTTTGTATTCATCGAAAACTTATCTTTTTCTTTTTCTAAATCAATAGCTTGTTGTATGAATACATTAAAATCATTATTAATAAATAGTTTTGTAACTTTTTCATTACTTAATGGATCTATAATTTTAGGTTCTATATTTAATAATAATGCATCTTTTTTAGATAATGTAAGTAATGGTGGTACAACTGAATATTCAAATTGAATATTATTAGATAATTCACTGTAAAATTTATATTTTGATTTTTCAAAATATAAATCTTGATAAAGTAAATTAGATAAATTAAGACCTTCATCTTTTAAATGTTCTTGTGTACGTTCTTCAAAATATTCATTATCTTCATAAAATTCATTAATTTTTAAATCATTTTGAATGTATGATTCAATATCCATTAAACACTCTATAAGTAAAGGATTAAAAACACCACATTTGCCTTTTTGAATCATTTTTAAAGCTTCTTCATGACTATAAGCCTCTTTATAAACACGTTTACTTGTTAAAGCATCATATGCATCAACAATTGAAACAACTTGTGCCGCAATAGGAATTTCTTCTCCTTTTAAACCATCTGGATAACCATTTCCATCATATCTTTCATGATGCCATCGACATATTTGATAACCATATTTTACAATTGGTTCATCATTATAAAATGGTAAACTATTTAACATCTTTGCACCGATGATAACATGTGATTTCATAACTTCCATCTCTTCTTTAGTAAGGGATGATGGTTTATTTAAGATTTCTTCTGGAATAGCAATCTTTCCTATATCATGTAAAGAAGAAGCCACTTCAATTGAAATCATATCATCTAAAGTTAAGGAATATTGATTTGTTTTCTTAACTAAAATATTTAATAACAATTTTGTAAGTTTTTTAATGTGTAATACATGTAAACCACTTTCTCCATTACGTGATTCAACGATATGACTTAAGATCATAATCATCATATCGTTATTTTTATATTTTTCATAGATTTGTTTATTAATGATGGTTGTAAGTTTTTTTTGTCTTTTATAATGAGAAATAATATTATTAACTTTTTTTAAGACAACAGCAGATGAAAACGGTCTTGTAATATAACCTGATATCCCTAATTCATAGGCTTTTTCAATACTTTGATCATCTTTATTGATAGAAATAATCATCACTGCTATTTCATCAATTAAATGATTTTGATTCATATATTTTAAAACCTCAAAACCATCCATTTCAGGCATAACAAGATCTAATAAAACAAGCGCAATATTCTTATCAGCTTTCATATACTCTAAAGCTTCATAACCGTTTTTTGCTTCTATAACTGTATATTGATTTAATATTTCTGATAATATTTCACGATTAAATTTTGAATCATCAACAATCAGTATTTTCCCATTTTTATCCATCCTAATCACCCTCATTACACCTTATTAATTTTAAATAAATATTTTTCCCAGATAAAATCGCATATCTTCTACTTAATTTATTATACCACTTTAATCCCTTTTGATTTTGATATAATAAACTAATAAAGTGAGTAATAATATTAAGTTCAAATTCTTCTAACTCTATTTCACCATAAAAACTCTTTTCAAATAACTCACAAACTCTTAAAAATTCTCCTTCATAAATGATTCCCATCTTTTCTAAAGTATCATCCACTTTTAAAGAATCTAAACCTAAACGATAATCAATTCCATAAGATTTTAAATACATCTCCATCAATCCATATAAATACTTCACTTTTCGAGTAACCGAAGCTCGATGATAAGCATGTTTAATTCCAATATTTAAGAATAATCTTCTAATTTCTAAGTAGATCCAAACAATAAATAAAACAACACATCCAATTGTAAAAACACCCATTACAAGTGATTCCATACTTTCAAGACCACTAACAATGTTATAAATCATTCCACCATTTTGACCATCATTAACACCTTGAGAATCCTTATGTCCCTTTTCAATATTTACTTGACTATTATCTCCTTGTGGAGTAGCAACCATATTCATCAGTGTATAAACATCATAATAATATCCCGGTGTTACATCAATAGGCAACCATCCCATACCATCAAAATAAACTTCTACCCAAGCATGACCATCTTTTGATGTAAGAGTAGCATTCCCTTCTTCATCAATAGCGTCACTTTTTAATAAATATCCTTCAACATATCTTGCTGGAATATTATAATGGCGAAAAGCTTCTACTGCTGCTGAAGCAAATAAAACATCATTTCCTGAAATCTTTTGATTTAAAAAATCTTCAAGAACATTTTCACTTTGAGTATTTGTTTTTTCATCATATGTCATATATTTAGTAAGTGTATCTCTAATATGTTGTGAAATTGAATAAATACCTGTATTTTCAAATTCATCTTGATCAAATAAATGAGCAATTGTTTTTTCTAATCCCTGATCAACTGTCTGATAATTTTCATAAACAAATTGTCGATAAACAGCTTCTGTATCTAAATATTTCTTTTGAGATTTATTTGGTTGGTTAAGCCAGTCACTTCCTGTCATCAATTCACTTGGTGAGACAGAAGATGTTTCTGTATAACTATAATTCTTTGTTCCAAAGAGAGCATTTGACTTTAAATTAAGATCTTTTTGAATCAATGATGATGAAACATCTTTTTTAGAAACAGAATAAGGTGTATAGAGATATTTTTTATTAGCTCCTGTATTATTAATTTCTACTTTTTGAGATGTATCATCTAATTGAGATAATTTTTCATAAAGACTATATTGATAAGATGAAGAAAAATTCTTGTTTTCTAACCATTTCAACATTCCTTCATGTTTTCCATTATAACTTGCTCTTTTTAAATCTTGCCATTGATTATTTTGTAAAGTACTCCCTACAAACCCCTTTAAATACAAATTCTTTCTTTGTGAAACAGCTAATTGTAGACGTTCTTCTTCATTTTCATGAATTATAGATGCTTGCTTTAAATTACCTTGTGGAAGATTATCTTTACCATATCGAAGATCTTCTACTTGTTGTAAGACTTCTTTTTTTATTTGTTGTAAGGATAAATTATCTTGATAAACAGGTAACGCTACAGCCACAAAAATAATTGAAATAATCACAAGCCATTGAACTGTTTTTGAATTGATCACTTTATTTTGGTAATACATCCAAATCATCAAAAGAGTGATTATACAAAGTGATCCCCCAATAAAAGAAAAACGATCAATCCATAAAGTAAAGGCAAAAACAATGGAAAAGATAAGAATAATACCCATCATTTTTTCTTTTTTTATCGAACGATAAATAAAATAAGTAATAAATAGAATAACAACCAAACTAAAAGCTTGTATATGACTTGTTGTAATAGCTTTAGTCATCATTAGATTTCTAGCATCATCAAATTGAACATTATACCATTGAATACAATAATTTATAATTCCCCAAAAGCCATAATAAAAACTTTGAAATGAATAAATAATCCCAATAATAAAAGTCATCACTATAGGAAAAATAATCTCTTTTGTTTTATAAGATAAAAGATTTACTCCTATTAAAACAAATAAACTGACAATAATTTCTAACAACCATGAACTTTCTACGATACTATGATAAAAGCACAAAAAACTAATCACTAATACAAATGAATAAAGGAGGGTCGTACTTAAAGAAATAATTTTATTTTTTTCCATTTTTGACCTCCTTATATTTCAAAACGATATGTATTTTCATCAATTAAATCAACAGGTAATTCATATAACTGATTTTGATGATGTTTTGTTGTTTGTACTTTTTCAAGATGATCTTTTACAGTGATTGCACTAACACTTAAAAAATCATTTAATTTTGAAATTTCTTCATTGAAATTTCCTGCTGTAACATAAATCATTTTTGTAAAAATCAAATCTAACTGTTCACTCATAAAAAGATGTAATGCATCTCCGTTTTGTAAAGAAACACCTTTATAAAACCATTGTTCTAATGTCGTATAGTAATCTTGAACATTATTCATTTCTAACCAATAAAAACTTCCATGATCATAAAGTGCTACATAATGACCTATATTTTTAAGTAATAATTCTTCTGACATACTCATTGCAAAAGATAATGCTTTTGATAAAACCTTTTTATCAACTTCTTCATTTTGATCATTTAAACCAATATCAACTAATAAAACTGTTTCAAAACTACTATTGTGTGTTCCTTCTTTAAGAAGCATCTGTCTAGTTTTAGCTGTTAATTTCCAATGAACATGACGAATATCATCTCCTTGATAATATTGTTTTAAATCAAAGATTTCAGACATATCAGGACCTTTTTTATATTGATATTGTAAAAGACCATTTTCATAAGGTTTTGAAAGTTCATTATAAAGCAATTCCATAGAAATCTTATGAGGATAAATCACAACATGATGTTTTTTATCTTGTGGAAAAGAGACACGACAAAAACCAAATACATCATATAAATAAATATTTTCATAAGAAAATGTTACTTCTCCACAATATGTTGCTGTATATTGATGTTCTTTCTTCGAATATTTCATTCCTAAAGGAATAAATATTCTTTTTCTAATTTGACTTTGTAACGTATTATTTTCATAAACAAAATCATACTCTATTCTTCCAGAAACAAGTAATCTATATTGACTTGTTATTTCAGATACAAAAGATAAACGTTTTCCTACTTCTCCTTGTTTTTGTCCATGAAGATCAAATTGAATATAACGTGCTTCTAATTTCAACAAAATGAAAAGCATAAGAGGAAATAAAATACTTATTGCCCAAATAACTAAAAAGTAGAAATAAGTCGAATAAATATATGCAATAAAAATGAGAATATTGATAACTGCATAAACAAAATATTTATTTTTCATAATCTAATCAGCCAATGGTGGTTTCACTTCCACTAAAATTTCTTTTAAAATATCTCTGGCATCTAATCCTTCTACCCTTGCTTGTGGACGTAAAATCAAACGATGTGCACAAACATCTAAAAAAACATCTTGTACATCTTCTGGAATAACATAGATACGATCTTCTAATACGGCATGTGCTTTAGCCATTTGTACAAGTGCTAAAACCCCACGAGGAGAAACTCCTAATTCAATAAGGGGCATTTCTCTTGTTTTTTCACATAATAAGACAATATATTTTAAAACATCATCACTGATACGTACAGATGATAAATAGTTTTGTACTTCTATAACATTTTCTTTTGAAGCAACTACTTTAATTTTATCAATTGGATTATCATATCGACGCGATTTAATAATCTCAATTTGTTTATCTAAATCAGGATATCCAATCGATAAACATACCATAAAACGGTCTAATTGAGATTCTGGTAAAGGTTGTGTCCCTGCTGAACCAATTGGGTTTTGTGTCGCTATTGAAATAAATGGATGAGGTAAATCATAAGTAACACCATCAACTGTCACGTTATGTTCTTCCATAGCTTCTAATAAAGCAGCTTGTGTTTTTGGTGATGTACGGTTAATTTCATCTGCTAAAAGTAAATTACTAAAAACAGCCCCTGGTCTAAATTCAAATTTTTGAGTTTCATTATTTAACATTGTAAAACCAACAATATCAGAAGGTAAGGTATCTGTTGTAAACTGAATTCTTTTATAATCCAAACCTAAAGCTTTAGAAAAAGCTAACGCCAATGTTGTTTTCCCCGTACCAGGAGTATCATTTAATAAAATATGTCCTCCAGCATAAATTGTCATTAATACTTTTTTAATTATTTCATCCTTACCAATGAATACTTTTGATATTTCATCAATAATATGTTGTGATTGCTCAATTATCATTTTCTTCTCCCTCGTTTTCTAAAGCTTCTTGTTGATTGTTATTTGAATCATCTTGTTCTTGATTATTCTCTGTCTGTATTTCTTGTGAATCATCTTTTGTTTGAGTATCAGGCTCTCCTATTTGATTATCTAAATTTTGATTTTCGTTTATTTCAGGTACCACATAATTTAATAATGCTGCAACCTTCTTTTCTGCTTCTTTAATTTCATTTTCATGAATTTGAGCATCTGATATTTCATATCCTGCAAAACTATATTTCCAATTATCTATGTATGTTTGTTCTAAACCTGTCGCATCACCTGAAAGTGTAACATGAAAATCATCTGCTAAATCTTGACCAAATTCAAAGCCATTTCCATCACCATAATAATAAAGTAAGATAGGTGTAGCATTTTGGAAAACAACTTCCTTTAGAGTACTTCCAAAATTATTTGTCCAAAGCCGTGCTGGATACTCTGCATTATTTCCATAAACTTTTGGAAATGTCACTTTTGTAAGACTCGTACCACTAAATGCAGCCATTCCTATTGGACCTAAGCCATCTGGCAAAGTAAGTTCACCTTCTAATTTTGTTTCATAAAAAGCATAATCATCAATCCAATACATATCATCTGTCATATTTAATTGAATCGATGTAATAGGAACACTCTCGAAAGCATTCATACAAATCTCAAAGGTACCTTCTTTCGTAGCAACAGCTCCACTAATATCTGTTGTTGCACTAATTAAATAAAATTCATTATCCACTGTAATTGTATTTCCATCTTGATCTGATCCTCTAGCATAACCATATAAGATAGCTCCACCATAAGATTCATCTAAAAAATAACTACTACTATATGTATTACCACCATAATATCCATCGCCATCATAAGGAACAAACATTTTTTGATTCGTTGATGGTAAATAATAATTTTCAAAATTTGCATTTTTAGCATTTAAGGCAATATAACGAAGATTAGGAAAGGATCCATCCGTTATTTCCAAAGCATTTTCTTGAATTGTAATCGTATCTGTATTAGCTGAGAAAATACCTTCTAAGTCATCACAACCATAAAAAGCATAGCTATCAATTTGTACCACTTGTTTAGATAATTTTACAGATTTCAATCGTTTACAATTTGAAAAAGCATTTTTACCAATTTCAGTAATTATTACTCCTGGAATACTATCTTCATCAAAATAAACTAAATCACTTGGCGCATTTAATAAAATGGTTGCATGTGCACGATCTCGATAATACATTTCTAAATATTCAAAACCATCTTTTACATTTAATGATGAATCGGTTTCATTCAATAAAGCAAACTCTGTTGGTTCTAATAAATCACTCCATTTAGATTCATACAAATGATAATAATTTCTAGCAATACTAATTCCTTTAAGATTATCACTATCACTAAAAGTATCTTTATAAACACTTGGCATATCTTGAGTTAAAATCATCACATCTTCAACACCACTGTCTTTAAAAATTTGATGACCTAATTCAATATTTCCTCCTGTTAAAATAATCTGTGTAATATCACTATTTCCACTAAAAGCTTGATCAGCTATTTTTTCTACTGTTTCAGGAATAACAATTGTCCCACTTGCACTATCTAAAGTACTTACTAGTATCTTTTCATCATCACTAAAAACCAAATTATTACTTACTGTATAATCATAAGATTCATTATTTTCATTAACTATACTTGTTACAAAACTTCCATAACTCTTTTTAAAATAGTCTAAATAATATTGATCAGGTACGTGAACTGTTGAATCTGTAGGAATATTAGAAAAAGAATGGCTATCTATCAAACACTTACCTTCAAAATAAATATCATGAACATACCACGAAATAGAACTACTAATTGATGTAACTCCTTCAGGAATATAAATAGCATCAGCTATTGGTGTTTGAAGAATCACTGTTTGAGATTTATCCATTAATAATCCATCTTCATTTGAACTAAAATTAGGATTATTTTCATCAACGATATACTTTCCATATAAATCAGGTCCTGTCCAGCCATAACCAAAAGAAATATCATCAACGATCTCTGAAATATAAAAATCACCATTAAATTCTTTTCCAAAAATATCATTTAATTCTATTTTTTTTATACCATCTGGTACATGAATATCAGCATTTAAATCTCCAACATAATTGGTAAAAGCATATTCATAAATTGTCGCAAATATTGGTGAAAAAATCGTTTTATCTTGTAATTGAACAATATATTCCTCTGGTAAATCTACCATTTCTTGAGGAACAAGTGTAATTCTTCCTTTTTGAGTGATTGTGTAGTCAGATTGATCTTCAATAACACTACCATCTTCCTCTTTCCAGCCAATAAACATTTGTGTAGAATCTTGATATGTTGGAATTATTAAATTGTAATATTTTCGTAAATCTTCTGTTTCATTTTTCTTTAAATAAAAATATTTTATTTCTTGTTGATTATAGTCTTGTAAGGAAATACGTGCCTGATAATCAACTTTAAATTCATAAATATATTCTTGCCATGGACTTGATTCATTTAGTCTAAAATAAAATGATACTTTAAAGTTTTCTGTTGCATATTGAGGATAAGAACCTATTTTAAAATTATCATTATAATTTTCTATTCTATAAAGTGTTGGATAGCTATCCCCTTCTTTCTTTTCTGAAATCATCACAACCATATTACAAAGTAATTTCCATGGTGTGATCACACAACCATCATAGAGCATTGTAAGATTGTCAAGATATAAATCTTCTGCAGCCATAAAATGGATATTGTATTTTGCATTTTCTTTTTGTTCAATTCCTGTATTTGGCAAAGAAATGGCATCTTTATAAATCTCATTATTCGATAAATCTGGTAGCGTTGGTTCTGGATCTGGATCAACAATCGGTGTTGTTTCATGATTTGTATTTTTATTTACTTCATCATTAGCGATGCCTGAACTTGCATCTCCTGTAGCAATAGGCATTCCTGTTCCGGGAATGACAACAGTTACATTTCCATTATTTGTTGTTCCATTTGGATTAACACCTATCATATTGCCACCATTTGTCCCCATACCTGTTTGTCCATAAATTTTTGTTGGATCCACTCTTCCTTGATTTTTAAATAAATAAGGAGAATTATTAAGATTTGTTTGTGAAATTTTATCTAATGCTTGTTGATTTTCATTAAGATATTGACTTTCATCTTGATTTTGATTTGTGTTTGTTTGTTGATTTTGATTTGAAAAAACAACTTGATTATTTTTCAAATCTAAAGCTTGTGATTGTGGTGAGAAGATTGAACTATTTTGGTAAAGTTGATAAGCAGAAATCGCACATGAAAAAGAAACAACCGTCACAACCACAGCTTTTCCTAAATACGGTACTGATAATTTAAATGTCTTTTTCATTATGCATCTCTCCTTGAAAAATATTCACTTAATTCTTTTTCCATTACATCAAAATCAATAGGCTTTGAAAAATGTCCATCCATTCCCATCTCTTTAGAATAGCGTTTATTTTCTACATATGCATCAGCAGATAAAGCAAAGATAGGAATTGCTTTACCCGATTCCATCGTTCTTATAATTTGCGTTGCTTCATAGCCATCCATTTGCGGCATTTGTATATCCATTAAAATCAAATCATAATAATTTTTAGCATGCTTCTTAAATGTATCAACTGCTTCTTGTCCATTTTCTACACGATCGACAAACGCTCCTTTAGAATTTAATACACTCATACAAATTTCTGCATTAATTTCATTATCTTCAGCAAGCAATATACGCTTTTTCTCAAAACTAAATTGTTCAACAACAACTTCTTTTTCATCTTCATATTCTTGACTTGGAGCAACTGGTAAATTTAAAAAGACTGTAAAATCGGTTCCTTTACCTTCAAGACTATCAACAACTATTTCTCCACCCATCAATTTAACAAGCTGATCTGTAATAGCCATTCCAAGTCCACTACCACCATACTTTTTAGAAATTTCAACTCCTTCTTGTTCAAACGGTCTGAATATATGACTTAAAAACTCTCTTGACATTCCTTTACCTGTATCATGAACACGCATCATAATATTTGCAACCTTATCTTCTTTATACATTTGTCTAAATGTTACTGTAATTTCACCATTATCAGTAAACTTACTAGCATTGGATAATAGATTAACAAGTATTTGCATAATACGTAATTCATCTCCCATAAAATATTTTACATCAAAATCAAAATAATCGATTTTAAATAAAATATTTTTCTTTTCAATTGTTTCTTTAAAAATATTATTTAATTGTGCTTTTAAATGATAAATATTAAATGGTTTACTCTCTAATTCTAATTTTCCTGCTTCCATTCTTGACATATCCAAGACTTCATTGATGAGTGAAAGTAAATACTTAGAAATATCTTCTGCTTGTTGTAAATAGTAACTTTCTTGTTTAGCATCTTGTTTTGATTGTCTGGCTAATGTCAGCATCCCAATAATTCCATTCATAGGCGTTCTAATTTCATGTGACATTCTTGATAAAAATGAAGCTTTATATTCACTTTCATTTTTAGTTGTTTCTATTTGTTGTAAATAATCTAATTCTTTTAAAACATCTTCACTATGGTCATAAAAAGCGAATAGATGATATTTTCCATGTTCTATTGCAGTAATTGTTAAAATAAACCATTTATTTTCATCTTTCATTTTAAAAGAATATTTAAAAGGTTCTTGTTGATTCCATTGCTTATATTCTTTTAAAAATTGTCGGTAAGTATCATCTTCTACAATTTCTTTTAAAACTTCTATATCAACTTGTATACGTTTTGGTAAAATATGAAATACTTCTTCAAAGTGAGAAGAAAAAAATAATACTTTGTAATCTTTCTTTCTAACTAAGACATATACTTGACTTTGATCTTTATAAAAAATATTATTTAAAAATTCTTTTTGAGAAAAGCGAGGATTTTTATGTTTTTTATAAAAAAAAGCAATCGTATTTAATAAAATCACAAGACCAATTACTAAAACAATCAATAAAAAAATTGTCTGACTATTCTTTCCTATTGTTATAATGATTTTTTTCATACAAAAAATCCTCCCTTTTAAATTTATATAGTTACCCACTTTTTTTATTATAAAGACAATCTCAAACTTATGCAAATTTTCATTTTCTGTTCATATAAAAAATGTATACTTTTTAAGAGGTGATTTTATGTTTTCAAATGACAATGAGTTAAAAAAATACCTTTATTTAATAAGTTATGCAGGTATTATCTTAGCTATTATTTTAAATTTATCGTCTGTTTTTAGTTTTATTCAATATCTTTGGCAATTAATTATTCCTTTTATAGTTGGTTTTTGTATTGCTTTTATTTTAAATATTATTACAAATCAATTAGAAAAAAGTTTATTAAAAAATGTAAGAAATAAAAGAATGGTTTCATTTATTTTAACTCTTATTTTATTTGTTAGTTTTTTATTACTTATTTGTTTTATCATTGGACCCGAACTAATCCATTCTCTTAAAGAAATTGTTAAATTGGCACCTAATGCTTATGATCAACTACTTATTTTCTTAAAAGAAAATAGAAATATAATGAATGGAAGTTTTAAAAATATCATCGATTCTATTATTTCTTTAGATCTTGACTTATCTGCTTTATATAAAACAATTATAAATAATTGGCAAAGTTTATTTCATTCTGGATTTTCTATTTTATCAAATACATTAAGTAGTTTATATACTTTCTTTATTGGTCTTGTCTTTTCAATTTATCTTCTTTTTTCTAAAGAAACATTATCTAGACAACTTAAAAAGACAACAATTGCTTTTATTGGAAAAGATAAAACTGAAAAAGTTTGTAAAATCATTCAGTTATCAGGTGATACTTTTACAAGTTTTATTACATGTCAATGTTTAGAAGCTTGTATTCTTGGAAGTATGTTTATTGTTACAATGGGTATTTTAAAAATGCCTTACGCTATGTTGATGGGAGTAGTTATTGCGATAACTGCATTGATTCCTGTTTTTGGAGCATTTATTGGATGTTTTATAGGAATTATTATGATTGGTATTGTAAATCCAATCCAAGCTATTGAATTTATTGTTTTATTTTTAGTTCTACAACAAATTGAAGGTAACTTTATTTATCCTCATGTTGTAGGAAATTCTGTAGGTCTTCCTTCTATTTGGGTCTTTGTAGCTGTAATCATAGGTGGAAATTTAATGGGTATCATGGGAATGTTTTTATTTATTCCTTTAACATCTATTTTCTATACTTTATTTAAAACTTATGTTAAAGATCAATTAAAAAAATAAACATCTTAATACAAAAAGCCAAGACTCTCATCGTCTTGGCTAATGGATAAGATGTAAAATATCATCTTCATTACTAATATCAAATATATGTTCAACAAGCATATTAAGTTGTTGAGAATTGAATTTATCGATTTTCATCATTAATTCTTTTAGATTCTTCATAATCTCCTTCATATAATCCTTGCACTGCTTCTACAAGATATCTTACTTGTGAATTTTTAATCTTTGTTGTATCTATTTCTTTAATATCTACAAAAAAGTATTTCCAATCATTATAATATTTTCCATACTTTTTGATTTATCCATCATCTCTTGTAGTCTTTGGGGTGCCTTCCAAAAAGAAGAACCTGCATAAAAGACAATCATAATATTAGGCATCAATTTTTTACGTCCACTGATCAATTGATTATAATAATCCAACATTTCATATATTCTTGTTCTAACAACCATCTTTTGATATTTTTAAAATATTTAAACCTTTTTAAGCTACATTATTTTAAATAAAAAAAGAAAAACTAAACCTTACGATTTAGTCTATATCTTCTACTATTTTATTAACGATATCCGTTAGTGTTCCATCATTTTTTACATGATAGTGGCAACTATCTAAATAAAGTTGATGTCTTTCATCAAATAATTGATAAAGTTTTTCTGGTCCATCTTTTAATAATGGTCGATGAGCTGTTTCTACATCTGTTACAATATTATCTACAGGTCGATCAATATAGAAAACAGTACCCGCTTGTTTTAAAACGTCTCTATTTTCTTTTCTTTTGATGACTCCCCCTCCTGTAGAAATAATATAGCCGTCAAGCTTTGCCATATCTAAACATGCTTCACTTTCTCTGTCCCTAAAATATTCCTCAGAGATGGCAAACATATCAGGTATTGTACATTGATATTTTTTTTCAATATATTTATCCATATCAATAACTGGCATCTTTAATTTTTCTGATAATAATTTGGAGATGGTTGTTTTACCACACCCCATGATTCCCACTAATATAATATTTTTCATTCTTACGCCCTTTTATAATTTCCCAATACTTTTAACGTTGTACTATTTGCTTTCATTTTATTAATAGCACGTTGAATTCTTTCTTCATGCATATTTCCTTCAAAATCAATATAGAAATAATATTGCCAATATTGTGTTTCAATTGGTCTTGATTCAATACGATCCATATTAATTTGACTTTGTTTAATTGTTTGTAACATGTTATCTAAAGCTCCAACTTGATGAGGTAATGTAAAGATAACAGAAACTTTATCACTTTCTTTTGGACAAATAAGTTCTTTAGAAATCACCATAAAACGTGTTCTATTGTTTTTCTTATTTTGTACATTTTCTTTTAACATTTCTAAACCATAAAGTTTACATGCAAGTGGTGATGCAATGGCTGCTTTAGTTGGATCTTTTGAATCCATTACATATTTAGCAGCCATGGCTGTATCTTGAAATGGTCTTTGTTCAATATAACGATGTTGATATAAAAATTCACTTGATTGTGCTAATCCTTGTGGATGTGAGTAAACTTGTCTGATATCCTCAATCTTTGTCCCTGGAAGTGCCATTAAACATTGACTGACATTAACTGCAGTTTCTCCTACAATATAGAAACCATATTTTCTAATTAAATCATAATTATCATTAATTGAACCTGTTAAACTATTTTCAATTGGTAAAACACCATAATCAATTTCACCATTTTCTAAAGCCACATAAACATCTTCGAAGTCTCTATAACCAATATTCTTTGTTCCTTCACCAAAGAAATTTTCAACAGCACTTTGTGAAAAAGCACCTGCAATTCCTTGATAACCTACAACAGGATCTTTTTTAAAGTCTGTTTTAATATTTTCATCTAATTCAAGTGGTAATAAATCTGATTGATAAGATTTAGAAACTGTCATCATTTCTTGAATAAAACATCTTGCATATTCTTTTAATTGATCATTATTTAAACGATTTAAGTTCTTTTCAATAACTTCTCTTTCTCTTTCAGGTTGGAAAATTTCTAAATGATTTTCAATTTTATATTCAACGACACTTTTTGAAAGAGCCATACGTTTTTCAAAAAGTTCCATTAATTGTTGATCAATTGCATCTATTTCAATTCGGCATTGTTTTAAATCTTTCATACTTATTCCCTCATCATATCAAGTATTCCTAAAGCCATCATTGCTTCTACAACAACAACTGCTCTTTGTACAATACAAGGATCATGTCTTCCTTTTATTTTTAATTCTACATTTTCTTTTGTTTCAATATTAATCGTCTTTTGTTTTTTAGCAATCGAAGGTGTAGGTTTAAACGTAACCGTACAACTTACAGGCATACCATTTGTAATACCACCAGTAATGCCACCATTATGATTTGTAGAAGTTCTTACATTTCCTTCTTCATCATAATAATAACAATCATTGGCTTCACTCCCAAACATTTCATCAATACTTTCTCCATCGCCAAAAGAAACACTTTTAACGGCTGGAATTGAAAACATCAATGAAGATAAATGACTTTCTAAAGAATCAAAGAAAGGTTCACCTACTCCAGCAGGAACATGTAAAGCAACACATTCAACTTTTCCACCAACACTATCTAAATTTTCTTTAGCTTTTAAAATCGTTTCTTCCATTTTTTCAAAAACATCCTCTTTAATTGTTGGATATTGTTTTTCACTTAATTTTAAAAGCATTTCATCATCTACATTTACAGGGAACTTTTCATCTTTGATTTTTCCAATTGATAAAATATGTGCTCCTACAATAATTCCTTTTTGTTTTAAAATCTGTTTAGCAATATTTCCCGCAAAAACGATTGGGGCTGTAATTCTTCCAGAAAAATGACCACCCCCACGGACATCATTAAATCCTTTATATTTAATATAAGCTGGATAATCACTATGTCCTGGTCGCATATTTGTTTTAAGTAAAGAATAATCTTTAGAATGTTGATCACTATTATAGATGACTCCTGTAAGAGGTGCTCCTGTGGTAATGCCATCTTGTAACCCTGATAAAATTTCTACTTGATCTGCTTCTTTTCTAGCTGTCGACATTTTATTTTGTCCTGGTGCTCTTCTTTTCATATCACGCGAAACTTCATCTAAATCAATTTGAATACCGCTAGGAAGATTGCCAATGGTAATACCAATAGCTTTTCCATGGGATTCACCAAAAATTGTAAGTTCTATATTATTTTTATAAGTTGCCCCCATCGATTTTTCCTCCTAACATCTCGAAATCTTCCCAAAAACTTGGATAAGATTTTTTAACACATTCTTTATTATCAATAATGACTGGTTCCTTACACACTGTTGAAGCAATCGCTAGCATCATCGCCATACGATGATCATCATGACTTGATACATTTCCACCAGTTAAAGTTTCTACACCATCTAATTCCATAGAAGATTCATGTTCAACTGCATGTGCTTTTAGTTTATTCAATTCTTCAACTGTTGCTTGAAGACGATCACATTCTTTAATACGTAAACGTCCGGCATTGATGACTTCACTATGTCCACTTGCAAGTGCTAATGCAAGAGAAACAACTGGAATAACATCAGGGCATTGACTCGCATCCACAGTTGTTGCTTTTAAACCATGACTCACCACTTTAATTCCTTCATCATTTTCCACGATTTCACAATTCATTTGTTTTAAAAAATCAATTGTTGCTTTATCACCTTGTAAAGAATCTAAGTTTAAATCTAATAATGTAACATCATTTCCTAAAGCACCCGCTACTAAATAGAAAGCAGCTTGAGAAAAATCAGATTCCACACGATAATCTCTTGCCTTATATTCTTGTCTACCTCTTACAATAAATTGTTTATATTCATGATTCACAATTTCAATACCATAAAGTTTTAATACTTGTAATGTTAAATCAATATATCCTTTACTTTCAAGTGGTGTCGTAATTTCAATGATTGAATCAAATGATAATAAAGGTAAAGCAAATAATAAACCGGTAATAAATTGTGATGAAATATTACCTGGAATACGATATAAATCAGGTTTTAATTCACCCACAACATTTAAATCTAAAACATTTTCACGATATAAATAACCAATATTTTGTCTTTCAAAGATTTCATAATAGGTATCTAATGGTCTTTTCCCTAATTGTCCTCTTCCTATAAAACGTACTTTATTTTCTTTAGCAAGAGAAATAGGAACCATGAAGCGAAGCGTTGATCCTGATTCTTCACAATCAATTTGGACTCCTGGCATCGTATTATTTTTAGTAAATGTGTAATTACCATTAATAATAAGATAATCTTCATGTTGTTCAATAATTGTTCCAAGTGCTTCCATCGCACCAATTGTTGCTTTGATATCTTGAGAATATTCAATATGATCAATTCTTGAAATACCTTTAGCAAGACTGGCTGCAATAATCGCACGATGTGCTAATGATTTTGAAGGTGGAACAGATACTTTTCCTTTTAGTTTTGTAGGAATTAACTTAATTTGACTCATTTTATACCCTTTCTTTTTTTAATAAAAATTCTTGATTTGTTTGATAAACATAACTATTTCCTATTTCTTTTAATAAAACAACAGATAATGAATTATTAATATTCTTTTTATCTAAAGAAATAGCTTGAATAAGATTTTTTGTTTCAACTTGACATTCATATGGTAGATTGTATTTTTGTAAGATTTCTTTAATTTGCATGGAAGATCCTGTTTTTGTCAAATCTAGACTTTCAGCAAGTTTTGTAATTTGATACATTCCAATACCTACGGCTTCCCCATGAGAATATTTTTCATAGTGATAATATTGTTCTATGGCATGCGCATAGGTATGACCAAAGTTAAGTAATAAACGATCACCAAAATCAAATTGATCTTTTTCAACAACTTCTCTTTTGATGTTGACACAATTATATATGATTTCATCAATAAATTCATAGAGTTCTTCAAAATTTTGATAAGAATTTAATTGATCAAATAATTTTTTATCTTTAATACATCCATATTTAATGACTTCTCCCATGCCATCACTGATAAAATGTGGATCTAATGTCTTTAATGTACATGGATCAATCAAAACCATGGATGGATGATAGAAAGCTCCTACCAGGTTTTTCCCTTCAGGTAAATCAACCGCTACCTTTCCACCAACAGAACTATCCACTTGTGCAAGTAAAGAAGTAGGAATTTGGACAAGTTTTACCCCTCTCAAATAACTACTTGCGACAAATCCTGCCATATCCCCAATCACACCACCACCTAAAGCAATGATTAAATCCGTTCTTGTAAGTTTAAAATCTAAACATGCTTTATAAAGCGTTGGTAACATATCAAAACGTTTTGATTTTTCTCCATGAGGAACAACGATATGATTGACTTTAAAATCTTTTTCAAGATTTAAAGTCAAATCATCGCCATATAAAGGATAAACTTGATCATCGGAAATGATCATAATTTTCTTTCCTTTAAAGACTTCTTTTATTTTTTCATTTGCATGTTTTAAAATATTTTTTTCTATATAAATAGGATAACTATGTTCCTTTAAATTAACGATCATTTCCATTTCAGTCACCTTAAATTTCTTTACCAACAGCATCAGCAATTGGTTTTAATTCTTTCATCAATTGTTCAA
>OKVF01000364.1_pt1 | contig 52955 bp, 48 predicted proteins | sample 1604831 | NCBI WGS metagenome assembly OKVF01 (sample SAMN01760980, study PRJEB22395) | human gut metagenome
TTGAGAAGATTAATCGAAATATCCGGAAATAGTGTTTCGGTAGCTGCTTTATTCAGCATTTCCTTAAGCGTTCGCTTCTACCTGTAAATAAATTTCAGCTTTCCGATACCGATTTCATCTCCTGTGTGCCCCGATTCCAGCTTACATTTTGTACCGGAGCTTCCCGGCTCTGACTTCCCTGATTCCGGTACAAATTCTGCGTCTGCATATTGGGGTTCCAGTTGCTTTGCACCATTGTTACATTCTGTTCATGGATCCTCTCTTCCATCTGTTCTTCATCATAATTTTCCTGAAACCAGGTAATGAGCTCATCCAGCACAAACTGCTGCCGGTTCAGCAGATCCGTCATCTGGTATACAGCCTCGACAAGCAGTATATTTTCGGAGTCCATATGCTGCATAAAAAACTCATTAAGATCACGAAAAGACGTGTTCTCCTCCCCCATCCTCTCCGGATAATAAATAAAGCTGTATTCCCCGGTTGCCATATCCATATATACAAATTCCGGCAGCAGCAAAAGATCCTCAGGACTGAGCAAATACTTCTCCATTACTTCGCTGATCGTACGAAGCCCCGAAAACAGCTTCAAAACAAGAGTAAACGGCAGCAAATAAGAAGCCTCCACCACTATAGAGCCCTTCCATTTTCTACGATTTCTGTAATCTCTATGATTTCTATATTCCTTTTGGCATTGCTCTTCGGTATCTGTCCATTCTCCTGTTTCTGTTTATGTATTTGCTCCTGTTCATACTTCTGCTCTTGTTTATACCTATGTTTCTGCAATAATTTCTGTCCCAAAACATAAGCTGTCACTAAGGTCAGACTGATTCCCACAGCCTTCCATAACGCATAGGCTTCCATATAAAATCCCATTGCCAATATCGAAAGTCCATCCCCATAGCCAACCGCCTCCTGGGTCAATGCTCCTATAACCAGAAATAAGAATCCCGGAAGAAGGGACAGGAACAGAATGGACATGGTTATGGTCATACTTCTATTCACTTTTGCCTTACTTGCAATGGAGCAACGACAAAATGAAGACCAGAGAACTCTTGGTGAGCTGTTCTTCTTCCTTGTTGATGAAATGGCAGACATTACTTTCAGCAGATCCCTTTGCATCCTGATGGATGCCTTAATGGCAAGCCTTCAGGAAATCTTAAAGCTCAGCGAAGAACAACTGGCTGCATTTAGCACTGATTTTGAAGCAAGGCTGCCGGAATATCTGCAAAATGCACTTTTAGTTACTAATACCCATATATTCGCTCTGTCTCATAATGCTTATCAAGTCCTCCCTGTGCAGACACACGAATTTCCATCCGTTCCCCACACTGGTCCATACAAAACTGTACATTCCCGGTCATCTGCCAGATGTCCATTTCCAGGACATCCATGGCTCTTGCAAGCACGATTCTCTCTCCCTTTGAAGACAGCATTCCGATGAGAAACTGCGAATACGAAAGCCCCTCCTGCGATCCGTTAAAATAAATACTTCCATCAGTCACATAAGAAACACTCATGGAATGAGAGGCTTTGCGTAGGGGAACGCGTCCTCCGTGCAACAGGTTATTCACATCACTCACGCTCTCTGCTTCTTCCGTAATTCCCCATCTGTGTAAGAAGATAAGCATAAAATAAGTCAGTATCTCCGGAAAATGTCCGGTTAGCACTCATAGGAAAGGGAATCGGCGTAGATGTAAGGGCGATCCTCACAGGAAATATGATCGGTCAGTTTATATTGTTTGCTTCTGATTTTGTTGGATTTTTAACTGCATCCGCAGCTACCTCCAAAAGTCGAAGCTGCTCAACCTGTTCGTTTCTGAACCAGTCCGTAGACCAGATGCGGTAGAACTTCCAGCCCATGCGCTCTAAAATTTCTTGCCGCAGGCGGTCACGGTCGCGTGCGTTTTTAGAGGAGTGATACGTTGCACCATCACACTCAATCGCAAGCACATAATCGGAGCTGTTCGGTAGCTTCAATCCGAGATCAATACGGAATCCAGAGCAGCCGACTTGTGTATCTACTACAAATCCTCTGGATCTCAAACAATCGCATACCTCAAGTTCAAAATCGGAATCGAATTGCTCAAACGAACTAACGGAAATTGCTCGTTCTAGCGCAACGCTGCCATTCTCGGCATAGTCAAGATATTCACGAAGCAGCTTTGCGCCTTCTACGGATGTACGCTTCAAGTCAATGTCCGTATAGTGCAGTGCATAGATGATACCAATTGGACATTGCATTTTGCACGGGTAACTGCAACATTCAGCCTTCGTTCACCGCCGGCACGGTTCAGCGGACCAAAATTATGCAACATCGCCAATGCGCTCCCAGACGCAATCATATCAAGCGACGGGCGCATAGATGACAATTCTGCACGGATTTTTGCCTTATTGATTTCAAATTGCTCGGTATCTTTCTCGGCAAAAGTATGAAGCGCTTTATTCTGCGAGATCCGGTTGAATGCAGACAAAACCGGATTCTCAGATATAATCGAATCGATCCATTGATAATAGAATTGCTTCTGGAATGCGCCGACAATATGCTTTAGCTCTATATTCTGACCAATAGCAGCATTTATATAAGGCACAACCTGCTTATCATCCAGTTTGGAAAGAAGTCTTCAAAAATGACACCAGTTATCCAACTTACCCATTTCATTTAGACAGTCCGTTAATCTCGACCATACCAGATTACACGATGCAGAGTGGACGTTCAAGATCGCTCGGTCAAAGTAACCATCAGCTCGCTTGAATGTATCAGAACTACAAACCGCCAAAACCTCGTTAAGTTTCTGATGATAAACTGCAAACATATCTCGTTCAGAAGTGAAATCGTTATAGTTTTCCAAAGTACCGAACGCAATGCCACTAGAGAATATTGCTTCCATGTTCCCTTTTTCCAGAAGATATTCCGACATTCTGACCGCATAGTTTTCTTCCGGGTCACAGATTGCAAATATCTTCTTTGATGCCGCTATACTCAAATCCACCCTCCTATTCTGAGCACCGCACCCAGCAGGATCGGCACTGTAAAATGAATTTTGTTACTACGATATCTTTGGCGATCCCCTCTCAGATCTTCTCCATAAAGCTTCCATCTGCCGCTTCTTGCGACATCCGTCATATAGGACACAAAATACCTCATTCGCTCCGATCCCAAAGGAAACTGCCACGATCACAAGACACTCCCTGATCGGAACAAAGCTTCCGACGACAAGAAACACTTTGACATCCCCTGCCCCCAGGGCTCCCAGCTTAAACAGAAAATACGTCAGCAGAAATGCCGCTGTCATAGATAGCAGTGCGTACAGCACTCCCCAAAGACCCTGCTGCCGGAAACTGCAAAACAGACCTGCCGCAATTTCCAGAGGAATCATCCCATTTGGAATCTGGTCAGAATACAGATCCGACAACATCATTAGAAACAACAGAAACAATAATACATACTCTCCATACGTCAATCCAACGTAATCACCTCTTCCCTACTTCTCTTAATTTGTAATGTTCACTCATTGAAATTATGGGATGAATCTCCCGATGTCACACGACATGGACACGGGCTTGCCGCCCGCAATAGAATTTCCTGAGTTATGAATGAATTATAATCACAGGACAAAAATTTATCTATAGCTGGTAATATTTTAAACCCTTTTTTCATGTTTATTCATAGACATTAACCAATGAATAGAATAACTCTTTCTTACTGTATAACTCATCAAATGTACCAATATCAACAATTTCACCATCTTTCATTACAATGATATGGTCAAACTGAGATAATATCTGTCTATTGAGGCTGTGTGTTACAACAATCCGTGTCATATCCTTGAGTTCCAAAATACTACGGATCACATTTTGCGCATTGGCAGTGTCCAGTGCTGCTGTTGCTTCATCTGCTAATAGAATAGATGCATTACTTAACATGGCTCTTGCAATGGATACCCTCTGCTTCTCACCACCTGAGAGGTTTTTGCCATTTTCTCCACACTGATAATCAGAACCCTTCGTTTCTACCAACTGTGTAAGTCCTGCTGCCATGATTGCCCCGTCTATTCTCTGATTGTCAAAATCCTTGTACATGGTAACATTTTTCATAATAGAATCATCAAATACAAATACATTCTGTTGTATGATCGTGATCAGGCTGTGCAAAGAATCTGAACTTATCTCTGTCAGCTCTTTTCCATCAATCTGAATCGAACCTTTATAATTGTCAAAATACCCAAGGATCATATGTAATAAAGTTGTCTTTCCACTTCCACTCGGACCAACTATAGCATAGCTTTCGCCCTGTTTAAAATTTGTTGTAATGGATTTCAGAATCTTTTGATCTTCCTGATAACCAAACTGTACATTTGAAAAAGTAATTTCATTTTTAAATTCTTTGCATTCTATTTTATCTGTGTTTCCTTTTTCTGCACCTTCATCCATTATATCCTCTGCTTTGGCAATAAGTCGCTCTGCGGCTTTTCTATTAGCCAGTGCCGGCCCTAACTCCTGGATCGGATTGACAACATAGTCCAGTAATTGAATAAAAGCAATTACCGTTCCCAGTGTTGCATGCCCCTTTAATGTCAGATAAACGCCGACTCCACACACAACATCCGTTACTATAAAAGAAGCTGACAAAGACACTACATTAATGATATTTGCTACTGTTCTTCTCTTTTTCTTGGCAATTTCCAGCGTTTTATTTTCCTTTGCAAAATTTTTGATGATCTGTACTTCTGCCTGAAAACTTTTAATCACTGCAAAGCCTTTAAATATGTCATTGATATATCCGACAAAACCTGCATTTTTCTCAGAAATATCTGCTTCTCTCTCAGAAAGTTTATTTCCGCACAATGCTGTTCCGATCAATGGAATCGTTGCAGCAGCCAGAACACAGATTGTCAGAAACCAGTTCAGATAAAGCATGACCCCGACTGCTGTGATCATCAGCACAATCTGATAAACAATATTGATATTTCCTAAAGTATAATAGCTTTCTACCGCACTTACATCATTGGTCATCATAGAAATATATTTACCTGTGATGTCATTGTTAAACGCATTGATATCCTTATAAATAATCTTATCAAACAATGCCTTTTTATACTGAGTTGTAGCTTTATAATTAAATCTGTTGATTGCGACTGTTTTCCACATGGAAATGAGCACGTATATCACAATAAACAGAAGCGTTGCCAGTACAAATCTTTTTAATTCTTCCATTGTTCCATCGATTGCAATGTCTGAAAGTCCCTTAAATATAAAAGCCGTTAATATATTGGCTGCACATAACAGCATCATGGTAAATATCGCTACTGCAAAATTTATTTTATTGTCTTGAAATAATGCCTTTTTCAGTTGTTCATGTTTCATCTTAATACCTCATTAGCCCTTTATAATTTACTTCTAATGTAATAAATCATATGATAATACCATTTTGCAAAATAGTTTATGACTTTTCAGGAAAATATACGTTTATGCTCTAACTAAGTCTGCAATGATATTTCTCTAAGTACCTGTTTGCAACCTTTTCCTTAATCTTGTTTCTTCTATACATTGTAATAAATACATAACTATACCTTAAACACTTCTCTTCAAGAGATTCTTCATTTGTTTTTTCATATATGCAGGAACGATTAGCCAGAATGTTACCTATAATATCTGCCCTGCATATTGATATTGCAAATTTCAATCCCTTATCACTGATTTCCAAAGATTTTACCAATTCATTATTATCTTCCAAAAATGCTCCGTAGTTCAAATAAAAGGTCAATCCCGGTACTGCATGGTATTTCATATCAACCCGGCTATACTCATATTCACTCAGTATCTTTTCGTAAATAAGCAGTGCTTCCTTCCGTTTATTTTGCCTATAATAAGTGATAGCTATCTTATTCATTAAACTATATTCTGCTCTAAAGGGAATACGATATAGCATATCCTTTCCTTCTATTCCGGGCATTGTATAATGCAGAATTTTTTTTAATGCATTTACTTTCTCCTCTCCCTGTAACGTATTTTCTAAATATATTTGCTCCATTTCCACAAACTGTCGATTTACAGTTACACTTGTATCGAGTTCCTGCTTGATTTCTTTAAACAGTCTGGCTTCCTTTTCTTTTTCACCTCTTGGACCACATCTCCTATATTCCCTTATCTTTTCATAAAGTGCAAAATCATCTGCAACAATAAATCCATAATACTGTTCTCTGTTAATATCAAGTTTTTTAAGCAGTTGGTACAAAACTTTTCTATGAGGATTTCTCTTACCCAATTCAATACGTGATAATGATTCCTGTTCACAGATTCCTTCACATAGCTGTTCCTGTGTCATTCCTTTGGCTTCACGTACTTCCTTAATTAAATAATTAAGTATAATATATTCTCTTTGTTGTGAACAAAGCAGTAATTGTCCTACTTCTTCTATTGGCATTTGCTCTTCTACAATATTGTAAAGGAAATCAAACGCTTCTCTGCACTGCATATTTTCCTGTAGCAAGTACTGCTTACTTGACAATTCAAGGCATTTTCCCTCCAACTCCAGGAGTGCATACATTGGCATTAAAGATCCATTTTGGTAAAGACATTCTTTAGCTTTTTGTATTGTTATAAGCGCTTCCTCTACCTTATCTTGTCTGAAATATACTTTTGCCAGCAGCCACATTGCATGAGGATAAATTTTTACCAGTTCTTCCTTATCTGTATAATGATGTAAAAGAAAAATACAGTATGCATTCAGTTTTTCTTCCGCCTCCTGCAATTCTCCTAACATTATTTTCATATATGTAATCAGTAAAACAATTCTTATTTCCTGATTACACAGGTACATACTTCCGTTTTGATCCCACTTTGCATGAGTAATCTGCAAAGCTTCCAGTAATTGTGTCTTACAAGCCTGGGCATCTCTATTATCAAGATATTCGATCAATGCCTCTATTTTTCTATAATACTGTTTATGCACATTGTTTTTCATATCTGTCCATGCAGTATATTCTTCTAATTTCATTTTGGCACTTTGTGAATCATTTTTACTAATGCAGTCAGCTATTTCATCCCTCAGACGAATCAACTGGTAATCATCATTGGTAATGCCCTTTTCTATTTTATCAGCACATTTACCTAGTCTTTCAAACAAAGTCTCCATTACAACATAGTCCAGTTCTTTTTCTCCCTTTTCAAGCTTGCACATAAAATTAGAAGAAATAATGCCATCTGCTATGCTTTTTTGAGAAATTTTTTCTTTTTCACGTATCCCTGCTAATATGGTTCCCAGATTGTTTGTCATAACCTTCACTATCCCTTTTCTTTTGAAAGTAAATCCTGATTTCTTCTTCCACCAGCCCCTGTCCGATTACAATGACAACCTCCTGTGCCTGTTCTATCGTCTTCATGGAGAAGTTATCCCTTGTTGCATTCACTTCTATCCAGCTGCCATCCGTCTGTGGGAAGAAGCCTTTTACACGGAAGATCTGACCACATTTCTTATCTGCAAACAATTTCTCTACAGTGCCTTTTATCTCCTCTGCTGCCATATGCACATTCATGAAGAAGAGAGAGGTAAATGCATCATTATGATCGAACCACAGCTTCTCATGGTCTGCACTGTGCCATCCGCAATTTAACAGTTTCTCATAGTCTTCCGGTGTCAGTTCATTCCAGGGCTTTGTGATGACCTCATCTGTAAGTGTACGATTGCTGTGAAATTCCTCTAACATGCCGTTGAGCCGTTTTATACTTTCCTGAATCTGTTCCGGCGCAGCCTCCTGCGCTTTACTGAATATGATTGCACCGGCATTTGCAATCTGTGAGGCCATCAGGTATCTCGCCTGCTTGGATAGGTCATCCTCAACTCTGGCATCTACAATCGTAAAGATATTACCCGGTTCGTACCAGTTACTGACAGGTTCTTCATATAATACATCAAAGAAAGCATCAACATCATAGATTCCCGATGGCTCTACTACGACTCTCTTAAAGCCCTGCATTGCCATGGCAATAAGCTTTGCCTTGAATCGCCTCTTCCAGTCTGCCTCTACATTACCGCCTACAATCTGCTCTACATCACACATTTCAGAATCCAGATCTGAGAGCATGACCATATCTACGTTGATCGCGCCGAAATCATTTTCTATAATACCTACCTTCATACCCTTTTCTACCAGATAGGAAACATATTTTCTTATAAAAGTGGTCTTTCCTGAACCCAGGAAGCCTGTAATTAAATCTACTTTAATCATACTAATCCCCTGCCTTTCGCCCTTATTTTAGCATGAAAGCTTCCCTCCAACAATCTTCGTACCTGATATTTTCTATCAAAAATAAGAGGCTGTGCGAAACAGCCTCTTACTCTATATTCTACATGATTTATTTGGTTCTCTGATAGATTTCGTTGATGTAATCTGCCATTGTGATGCTGTTAAGTCCTTCACAGGAAGCAACGTATGCATCCCAGTCAGCATCTACATTCTTAACACCTGTTGCGAACTGTAATGTCCATGTATTAACATTGTCAATCAAAGGTGTCTTCCAGAGGTTCAACTGCTCGTTCTCTTCTTCATCTGCTACATAAGAAGGATCAAGAGGTTTGATATCTCTGGCTTCTGTAATACGGTTTACGAAGTCCATAATATCAGGATTGAAGTTATCTGTCATCTCTGCGATTGTACCGCCATAGTAGAAGTTACCACCTTCAACGCCCCACTTGGTCAGGTTATATGCTTCATGGGAGTAGAATAACCAGTCTACGAAACGGATCATCTTAATGAAGCCTTCTTCACCTAATTCATCCAGTGCTCTCTTGGAGATCATAACACCATTCTCAAGTCTGGAGTTCTCAGGAAGGTAATTTGTCTTTTCTCCTCTTGGAAGCAGACACAGATATGTCTCATAGTTACCGGCACCAAGGTCCTCATCCAGGTTAGCCAGCCTGCCTGTACATCATAGGCACTTGCCATAAGCTTTAACAGGTTACCGCCGGAACCGTCTGTAACTTCACTTCCACACCATAAGTCACTCCATACATAATCAGATTCTTTAATCATACCCTCTGATACCATGTATGCTTTTACTTTAACAAGTGCATCATACAGATCATCCCATGTCCAGTCCTTCTCAATTGCAGGTACATCTACACCTGCTGCATCGAAGAGATCTTTACGGATCATGAATGTATAGTCCTGAACAGGAGCTTCCAGCATACCGCGTAATCTGTAGAACTTACCATCTGATTTGGTAATGGTCTTTAAATCATCCTGCATGTTATACTTCTCTACGAAATCTGTGAAATAAGGCATATACTGTGTATAATCTGAAATAGGTACGATTGCACCGCCATCTACATACGGAGACTCATCATAGGTCTTGGGAATAATGTAGGCAGCTTCACCTGATATGTTTTCCAAGAGGCATTTGCCCGTTTTTACTAGCTTTTACCTTTGCTTCTGCCAAGTAAATCTTCTCCTTTTTATGTACTACTCTGCAATGATACGATTCTCAGGAATCTTTACTTCAAACTCCACAGGGCTGTTTCCTGTCAGCTTGCGGCTTCTTGCATCCGGCTGACTGCTTCCTACATATACTTTGCAGCTGCCTTTGGTCAGTACCATCTCACCATCTTCATTGTATAATGCAAAAGCCTTGTCGGTTAATGTTATTTCCACATGCTTCGTTTCATTTTTCTTTACAGCAACCTTCTTTAATCCTTTCAGCTGTACCTTAGGTGCATCCTTTAATCCTGTAGATACATAAACCTGTAAGGTCTGTGCGCTGTCATACTCGCCTACATTACTGATATCTGCTTCTACCCTGATACCCTCTTTTGTTACTACATCTGTGGAAAGCTTCACATTGCTGATCTCAAAATCCGTATAGGATAATCCATATCCAAATGGGAACAATGCTTCCTGCTCCATATATCTGTAGGTTCTGCCCTTCATTGCATAATCTGTAAATTCAGGAAGTTCTTCAGAAGATTTATAGAAAGTAATCGGTAACTTGCCTTCTGGACTTGCTTCACCAAACAGCAGCTTTGCAATTGCCCTGCCGCCCTGTGCTCCGGGATATCCACCGTAAAGGATTGCCGGAATATGTTCTGCCGGCCAGTTGATTGCAAGTGCACTTCCTGATAACAGTACCAGTACAACAGGCTTACCACATGCAGCCACCGTTTCCAGTACTTCTTCCTGGATTCCCGGAAGATTTAAGTTTGGTTTATCACCACTTGCGTACTGATTACCCTGATCTCCCTCTTCTCCTTCCAGTCCTGCATCCAGTCCCATACAGCAGATAACGATATCACTGTACTCACAGATGCCTTTTACTTCTGCAATTCTGTCATTGGTAACTGCCAGATTCTCAATTTTATCCTTATAGAGATGACAGCCATCTGAGTATAATACTCTTGCCTCATCTCCTGCGTATTCCTGAATACCTTCTACCACGGTAATATACTGGGAAGCTGTACCTTCATAATTACCAACCAGTGCTTTACGGTTATTGGCATTTGGTCCGATTACACCGATTGTCTTATATTTCTTTATATCCAGTGGAAGAAGCTTATCTTCATTTTTCAGAAGTACAACACTCTTCATTGCTGCTTTCAGATTAAGCTGCTTCATTTTATCAGAATCAGCTTCCAGGAAAGAAATCTTATCATATGGATTATCCTTGACTTCTCCTAATGTACCAAGCTTCATTCTGGTTGTAAACAGGTTCTCTACTGCTTCATCTACTCTCTCTTCCAGTACCATACCTTCCTTTACAACATCTTCCAGACAGGAGAATAAGTTACCACAGTTCAGATCACATCCATGATTCATAGCCATTGCCACAGCTTCCTGTGCGGTGTCTACTACCTTATGTCCCTGGAAGAAATCACGGATAGCCCAGCAGTCTGATACGACATGACCCTGAAATCCCCATTTTTTTCTCAGGATGTTCTGCAAAAGTTCTTCACTTCCACAGCAAGGCTGTCCATTTGTCCTGTTGTAGGCTCCCATCACTGCCTCTACCTTGGCTTCCTGTACACAGGCTTTGAATGCCGGCAGATAAGTTTCATATAAATCTTTCTTGGATACTTCTGCATTGAAATGATGCCTTAAATCTTCCGGTCCGCTGTGCACTGCAAAATGCTTGGCACAGGCAGCCGCTTTCATATACTTCTCATCATGTCCCTGGATTCCTTCAACAAATCTTACGCCCAGTCTGCTTGTAAGATAAGGATCTTCTCCAAAGGTTTCATGACCTCTGCCCCATCTGGGATCACGGAAAATATTGACATTAGGAGACCAGAAGGTCAGTCCCTTATAAATATCCGTATCATTATATTTCTGCTGGTTATTGTATTTTGCACGTCCCTCTGTGGATATGGCATCTGCTACTTCTTCTACCAGATCCTCATCAAAACTGCCTGCCAATGTGACAGCCTGTGGAAATACAGTTGCCACACCGGCTCTTGCCACCCCATGAAGTGCCTCGTTCCACCAGTTATAAGCCTTTATGTTCAATCTATCTACTGCGCAAGCCCAGTTCAGTGTCTGGCTGCATTTCTCACGTAAATCCATCTGCGCAACAAGTTTTCTGGCTGCTTTACGATACTCCTGATTCTTATCCTGATCATGTACTAATTCCAATTCTTCCATCTCCTCTTTCGACGACTTAATCTATAGTTAGTATTTTCACTAATTTCTTTTCGTTTATAAGAGAATTATATACAACTTGCCTATTGCTTTCCTCTTAAATATTGCCACACAATTCTCAAATATTATCATTTTGTGAAATTTTGCACATACATATCTGCATAATTTCTATATATTTTCTTTAAAATATACGACAAAACGCTAGATTTATTGGCTGTCTTTTGTTATGATGAGTACAATCTAAACAATGATTCAAGTAAATTTTGCGGTTTGTACTGCAGCGCATTTTGATATTATTTGAGAAGATAAGTATTTTTGATCAGGAGGATTTATTATGATTGAAAAGTTGCATGGAAGGCGCGAAACCGTCCTTCATCCGGCTACGCAGGCGTTTCGTCTGTATATGAATGTAGAAGCCGAGAATTATCCTGCCCACTGGCACACTGACCTTGAAATCATTATGCCAATTGAAAATATATACACTGCTGTAATAGAGAAGCAATCCTACTGTCTGGAGCCAAATGATATCTTTATCATCCCCTCCGGACAGATACATGAACTGATAGCACCACCCAGGGGACGCAGGCTTATTTTTCAGGTAGATCATGCAATTTTAAGAGAAGTCAATGGATTCGACTCCATTTATAATAAGTTCTTTCCTTATGCCCTGTTCCGGAAATCTGAATGCCCTGAGATACATTCCAGACTGGTTCAGTACCTCATGCAGATTTATCAGGAATATACTTCGGGAGAACCGCTTTTTGAAGCCAGTATTCACGGTCTGGCAATTGCCTTTTTTGTGCAGGCAGGCAGGCTGCGTCTGAAACAGACTGACAGCTTCAGCAGTCTCAAGAAGCACAAGCAGCAATCTTATATTGATACTTTCTTTAATTTGTGTACTTATATGAATGAACATTGTACGGAAGTTTTATCCATGGACGAGCTTGCGGAAATGACCGGATTCAGTAAATCCCACTTTATCCGTTTATTTAAAGAATTTGCCGGCGTATCCTATTATGAGTATCTGACCAAAAGGCGTCTACTCCATGCAGAACTGCTTCTGGATAATCCCGAATATTCCATTGCTGACATTGCCATGCAGAGCGGCTTTAACAGTCTGGCAACTTTTAACAGAGTCTTTAAGTCCAGTCACAACTGTACGCCAACTGATTACCGCAAAAGACAACACAGCGCCTCCTGATTATCAGGAGACGCCTTTTTTACTGTTTATCTATGTTTAGTAAAAGATAATTCTATTCCGGCACTTTGCAAGCCTTCTGCTTCCACTCTCACAACACATTTACCTGCGCTGCCGGTTGACTGTATTACTGCAAATGCCTGTCCGGCAGATACATGAATACCGCTTCCTTTCATGCTTTCATGGCTGGCTGAGTTACCATTATCAATGCCGGCTAATTCGCCCACACCTTCTACAGATAATTGAACATACTGTTCTGACTGCGGACACAGTCTGCCCTTTTCATCTACTATGGCTATCTCAATCTGTCCTACATCCAACCCATCTGCTGCCAGAGTATCCTGATAACAATTGAGCCTGATTGCGTATGGTTCACCTGCTGTCTCCACTCTGTCACGCACGACCTCTTTACCATCCTTGAAGCCCACTAATTCCATATATCCCGGCTCATATGGTACATCCCAGCCAAGGAACAGATTGTCCGTATTTGCAGGAATTGGCTCTTTATCAAAATGCCCATAGGTTTGTGTCATTCCATAGTCAGGGTAGGAATATGCCTTTTTCCCATAAGATTTACCATTTAAGATCAGCTCCGCACTGTCGCAGTTCGTATAGCCTAACACCTGAAGGATTGTTCCCTGCTCTACATCTATATTCCAATGGGGAAGCAGATGTGCAACAGGAATATCCATTCTCCAGATACTCTGGTAGAAATAGAAGCTGTCCTTGGCAAAGCCGCAGGTATCCAGCACCCCGGCATTTGCAGAACGGTTGGGCCAGTGGGCTTCTCCCAGATAATCAATACCTGTCCACATGAAATCCCCTGCCACATAATCATGGGTCATGGTATAACGAAGCAGGCGCCCCACCTCTATCGGAGCACTGTAATATGGACGCATCCACCAGCCTGCTTTTTCCTCCATACCAAAGAGATACCGGCCTCTCATTCCACCAAGTCCGCTGTTCTCTGTACCAATCATGCACCAGCTGGGATGATTGCGTTTATCCTCATCATAGTAAGTCTCTGCCCTGGTTCTCCATCTGCCCACATAGTTATATCCGACTACATCCAGTTCGTTTAAGAATTCTTCCCTGGCTGCCCTTGGCTCTGCTGCAATCTGGTCATTTGCCTGTGTGACTGCACGCAGCGGGTCAATGGATTTACAGATGCTCTTTAAATGTCTGGCTGTAAGATACCCCTCCGGCGCAGTCTGGTCAGGCACTTCATTTCCAATACTCCACAGAATAATACTTGGATGATTGCGGTCACGCAGCAGCATGGTACGCAGATCTTCTTCATGACAGGTATCAAACCACAGGGAATAGCCGTGGCTTTCATGGGTATTGCTGCCAAGCTCCTTACCCTTTAGGTAACGCCATTCGTCAAAAGCTTCATCCATTACGAGGAAGCCCATTCTGTCACACAGGTCCAGCAATGCGCTGTCTGGTGGATTATGCGCCATTCTAAGGGCATTGACTCCCATTTCTTTCAGCTTCTCTAATCGTCTTTTCCATACAGGCAGGGGAACCGCTGCCCCCATACAGCCGCCATCATGGTGGATACATACACCATTTAACTTCACCTGTCTGCCATTTAACAGGAATCCTTTATCTGCATCAAATACGGCAGTCCGGATACCAAAGAAAGTATGTACCTCATCAATCAGGGTATCCTGATCATAGAGCAGAGTCACCGCTTCATACAGGAAAGGAGCATCCACTTCCCACAGAAGCGGAGTCCCTATTATCCCCTGCTGATGCAGTGTATTGGTCTCTCCCTTTCTGTCCGTACACAGCTCCAGACAGATCTCATGGTCCGGGGAGAATACAGTGGTCTGAACAGATAATTTCTTATCTTCTGCATGGGCAAGAAAAATTTCCACTGATATATGTGCTTTATCCTCTTCTATACTGGGAATCTGGATTCCTACTCCAAATGGCGCAATATAAGTATCTGATGTTTTTACAAGCCATACATTTCTGGTAATACCGGAGCCAGAGTACCATCTCGAACCGGGCTGCGCAGAATTGTCTACCTTCACATCCAGCACATTTTCCCTGCCATCTTCATGCAGATATTGTGTGATTTCATATTCAAAAGGCGTATAACCATACACATGCTGTCCTAATTTATGCCCATTTATCCACACTGTAGAAAGCATATAGACACCTTCAAAGTGGATAAATACTCTTCCCTTGGTAAATGCCTGTGGATTCACGCCAAAAATCTTACGATACCAGCCTATTCCCGTTTCTGCGTATCCACCGGAACCGCAGGATGGTGCATCCTCTTTCCATGGATAATACAGACTCCAGTCATGCGGCAGCTTGACCGGTTCATACTCACTTACCTGAGTTTGTCCTGCCTGTATTTGATTATCCCCATGATAAAAATACCAATCCAGGTTAAAATTTTGTTTTTCTCTGACCTTTTCATCACATAAATACATAATTCCCTTGCCCTGACCTTTCCCATACACAATTAGATACGATATCCTCTGTCTGCCGATTTGCGAAGCAGGATTTCATGATTCAAGGTTGTCTTTGCATTGTAGCTTTCTCCACGCAGCCTGTTGATCATCTGTCTTCCTATGACATTCCCCATCTGTCTTGCAGAGACATTCACTGCTGTCACTGCCGGAGTAAAGCACTCCAGACTGGCACTGTTACACAGTGATACGATTCCAATATCATCAGGAATCCGATAACCCTGCGCCTGTAGGCATGACATGAAACGGGTACAAATGACATCATCTGCACATACAATACACTCAACCCTTTTCTCTACCATATCACAAATATAGTTCTCTATCGGCTCTGAGTTTCTAAAATCAGTATAATAGCATTGCTGCTCCATATCCAGTCCATATTGCTTCAAAGCGGCATAACATCCTTCGCTGCGGTTCTGATTGACCCGATACTGCATATCGCCTGCTACAAAGGCAAATTTGCGATATCCCTGTCCGATCAGAACGGACATCAGGCTTGCTGCCGCCTGATAATGGTCTGCATCTACCTGCAGGATTTCCTCATACTTACAGCTTCCTGTAAGTCCTGTCGGGAAGTGCCGGTCTGTCAGGTATTTTAAGACACTGTCATTCTCTACACCCCTCAGCAGGATAATTCCATCAATCTTATGTTCCTCCACAAGCATCTTAATATCACGGGTATCATTCAGTGCGCCTGCCGTTATCAGGACATGATATTGAAGCGCCGCCGCCACTTCACTGATTCCCAGCAAACACTCCTGAAAGAAAGGAGCATTGGTCGTATAGGCATCATTGGGAAGCACTACAGCTAAATTATTCGTTGACTGATTCTCTGCCTCTGACCGCCTGCCCACATACTCTCTGATCCTTGCCCTTGTATCTTCTCCGATTCTGCCTTTCCCCGAAAGTGCTCTGGATACCGTACTTCTGGACACTCCCATATCCCTTGCAATTTCTTCCATTGTCATACCAACACCCCCTTCCTGATAGCAAGAAAGCTGACTTCATCAGCCAGCTTTCTTCGCATCGTGTTTTATCAGATCCGTAACTATTATCTAGTTGCAAGCCATGCATCATACTGTGAGTAGAACTCATCATATACCTGCTGTAATCCTGCATCATAGCACTTCTGGATCATTTCATCCAATGTAGTATCTACATCATCTACAAGACCAAGCTCAAGCATAGGTACATAATCTGTAAGAACTGCTGTTACTGCGGATACATATGCCTTTACATTAGTATCATCAAATACGAATGTAATTGTAGGATTCATCTGTACTCTGGATTCCCATGCATCTGTAATCTTCTTCTCACGCTCTTCCACACCGGCTTCACTCAAGTCACTGTTCTTGATTGCCCAGGATGCTGAAATAGCAAATGGCGCATAGTCTGCACTCTTGTCTAACTTAGTATACTGATTCTGGTCATCAATAGAGTAATGTACACCTTCTTCACCAAGAATAAGCAGTCTGTTCAGATAAGTATCAAATTTGATCAGGTCAAGTACCATAGCTGCCCTCTCAGGATTCTTGGAACCTGCTGCGATTGCCATATCGTTGTTGGAATATGCTTCTGCACCTACCAGATGCTCCTTTGTCAGGTCATATGCCATACATTTTACGCCGTCTGTCTTTTCAGCCTGTCTCATATATGTGAATACAGAACCATTCCATGCGATAGATGCACCTTGTAAGTTACCAAAAGCATCATCATCTGTTACTGTATTAGTCAGGGCTGATCTGCTCCAGCAGCCTGCGTCTGCCATTTCCTTCATATCTTTTGCATAATTACGGAAGGAATCAAATTCATAGGCAAGCTTAATGTCTTCTTTTGCAGGGATATCTCCTTTGTATTCATACATGAAATCCAAATAACTGCTGTCCAGGGCAAGGAAAGTATCTGTCTGCTGACGGTATACATCCCACAACTCATTGTTATCACCGGCTGCCGCCAACGCATAAATACCACTTTCAGGAGTTTCCTTTTCTGCAATAGTCAGCATATATTTCTTATAATCATCCCAGTTATCCAGCTCACTTATACCGTACTTGTCCATTAAGTCCTGACGGACTGCTACAATCTTACCCATAGGCTGTGCCTTATTGGATGGTACTGCGATTGTCTTTCCGGATATTGTGGTCTCATCCCAGCTGTCTGCTGCCTGGTACTTGCTTGTAAGCGGCATATAGTTTGCTACAAAGTCATCTGTCAGTTCATAGAAAGAGCCCTTTGCAGCTTCGTTGTACATGAAACACCATGGAGCAGTAAAGATCAGGTCAACCTGTTCACCACCTGCAAGTACAAGAGAATACATGGTCTGATAATCACTCCAGCTCATGAATGTAACTGCAAGCTCTGTGTTAAATGGCTGTAAGTAATCATTTACTTTATTAATAACACTATCCCAGTCATTTGGTGTATCACCAATCAGATACATATTAACTGTGTAGCTCTTGCTCAGATCTGTGGAAGCATACATTTCAGGGGTTGCTGCGATAGTACCCTGGCCTACCTCTGCCGGTAAGCTGTCCAGAGATGCTGCTGTTGCTGCTGTATCTGTCTTTGCATCTGCCTGTGCAGCCTCTGTCTTGGCAGTATCTTTTGCTGATGTGTCAGTCGTTGATGAGGATGCAGCAGAGCCGCCACAGCCTGTAAGCATGGATGCTGTCATGCACATACTTAAAATAGTTGCAAGTAATTTTTTCTTCTTCATATTGTCCTCTCCTTTTTGATAAATAGTTATTATCCCTTAACTGCACCAATCGTAAGGCCTTTTACAAAGTAGCGCTGTACGAATGGATACAGAAGTACAATCGGTCCTGTTGCGATAACGGTCATTGCCATCTTCATACTTTCCAGTGGAACGGATGGTAATGCGATACCTGATTTCTCTGCTACGATTCTCATAGCTTCTGCACTACCCAGCATTCTCTGTAAGTAGTACTGTAATGTAAACATATCCTCATTGGTAATATAGAGCATACAGTTATACCAGTCATTCCAGTAAGCCAGCGCTGAGAAAAGGCTGAGTGTCGCAATCAGTGGCTTACTAAGAGGAAGTATCAGTTTCATGAAGATTACAAAATCATTAGCACCATCAATCTTGGCTGATTCTGTAATAGCACTTGGAATACCATTCATGAAAGATTTTGCAATAATCATGTTCCATACTGAGAACATCAGTGGTAAGAGAATACCTATGTAGGAATTCTTAAAGTGCAGATAACGTACACAAAGCATATACCATGGAACCAGTCCTCCACTGAACAATGTCGTGAAGAAAAAGAAGAATGAAAACTTGTTGCGCCATGGGAAGTCCTTACGGGAAAGTACATAACCTGTCATCGTTGCAATAAATACTGCAAATGCGGTTCCGACTGCTGTAACACCAATTGTTGTTCCATATGCCTTGGCTATGGACACAGGATTCTTTAAACACAGCAGGTAGCTTTGTACACTGAATACGGTCGGAATAATAGGATATCCGTTTCTGATCAATTCTGACTCATCTGTAAAAGATGCCACAATGATCAGATAAAACGGGATAACACATACAAGTGCAAATATGCCGATCAGAATATAGCCGACAATATTCACGATCATTTGGTCTTTTGTCATTTTTCTATGATGAACCTGAGTCGCTGACATATTACACACCTCCTTAATATAATGCGTAGTCCGGATCTACTTTCTTAACCAGCTTATTACATATTGTAATCGTTAAGAAGCAGAGTACTGACTGATATAAACCTGCTGCCGCAGATACACCGACATCACTGTTGTTAATCAGTAAACGGAAGACATAAGTATCAATTACATCCGTAACAGGCTGTAACAATGCACTGCTCTTTACTGTCTGATAGAACAGGCCGAAGTCTCCGCGGAAGATATTACCGATTCCCATTAATACCAGAATCATCATGGTAGGCATCAGGGAAGGAATCGTGATGTATTTAATCTTCTGCCATACACCTGCACCATCTATGGATGCTGCTTCGAACATTTCCTGATCCAGGCCTGTGATTGCTGCCAGATATACAACGGAGCCATATCCTGTCTGTTTCCATATCTTTAAAAAGATTAATATAAATGGCCATGCGCCCGGTGTATTGTATAAGTCAAAAGGGGTAGAGCCTAACATATTTAATAAATGGTTAAATACACCCTTTTCATAGTTGAAGATGTTATACATGATTGCACCTGCTACTACCCAGCTGATGAAGTATGGCAGGAACATAAAGGACTGCGCAATCTTCTTAAATACCTTGCCGAATATTTCATTCAGTAGGATCGCACTGCCCATTTCAAATACAACTCCCAGGAACAAAAACGCGATATTATACAAAAGCGTATTTCTTGTTACCTGACCTAACTTACCTGCTACCAGCAGGGCTTTGAAGTTATCCAGTCCATTCCACGGAGAACCATAGATACCACCTGCATACTGATAGTTCTTGAATGCAAGCACAACGCCCGTCATAGGTATGTAAGCAAATATCACTACATAAATGACTGCCGGTGCGAGCATTGCTAACAGCATCCAGTGCTTTCTGACCGTTTTCCAGAAAGGCACTTTGTATTTCTTCTTGTCTGCTGCCTCTTTCATAAAATCTCCCTTCCTCTCTGTCTAAGACCCCGCGCAACTTTTGCGCAACTATTTGTTACTTTTATTTTCTTCTGCCTGTGCATCTTTATATGCATTCATTGCGCAGGTGAATTGAATATTCTTCTCTCCATTGACTCTGGCTGCTCCTAATGGATACTGATCCGGCAAAAGGTCTGCTCCTACCTCCGGCTCCCAGTAGAATATGCCCTTTCCCTGATCATCAGGAACTGCCTGAATCGATCTGATCGCACTGCGAAGAAGCTCGTAGGTTTCTTTCTCTTCTGTTTCAGGTCCTCCGATCTCTGCAAGCATCAATGGTTTCTGATATCTGTCTGCCAGGGCTGTCATGTCCTTTGTCAGCTTCTCTTCATCATGTTTCATTTGTACCCAGTATGGATAATAGGAAAATCCTATGATATCTGTCTTTCCTCCATTCTGGAAAAAGGCATCGAAGAATTTCGTACACATGTTATAATCATTTCCGCCGGAAATATGGGTAACTACCTGACAGTCAGGGCAACATTCCTTGACTGCTTCATATCCTGTATTCAGCAGTTCAACAAGGAACTGTGGATTCCCAGATGAACTTCCCACAGGAAGCAGGATTCCCGAATTGATCTCATTTCCAACCTGTACCCAGTCAGGATAAATATTATGTTCTGTAAGAAGTGTCAGCACCTCTTTTGTATGTTCCCTTACCTTTTGCTTCAATCCGTTCTGATCCAGCGCTTTCCATTCCTGTGGAATATCCTGATAAATAGGATCTGCAAAATGGTCACTGTAATGGAAATCGATCATCAGATCCATATCCAGATTCTTAACACGCTGTGCCATCTTGAGAACATTCTGGCTGTCACATAAGCCCAGCATACATTCTTCGCCGCCAAATTCTCTTCCATATGCCTGTTTTTTTGGTTTTTGCCATACTGCACTCTCAGGTGGATTTACAAACACTCTCAAGCGCACCGCTGTTGCGCCCATTTCCTTTAATGCCTGAATTGGTTCTACTGTATTCCCATATTTGTCAGTCCACGTAATTCCCTGTAGTTCCAACTGGCTGACCCATCCTACATCAATACCATAAATAAAATTCTGTCGCATTATGCTCTCCTTTTTTTATTTTCTTTTGTGCACTTTGCTATTTGCCTTTACTTTTATTATAATTTTGTATATAATTATCTCGTTTCTAATACTTATTATATGCAAATAGTATATTGCGCAACAATGTCGCAAAACGATATGTGCGCAAAATTTTGTATCATATTTGGGATTTATTAATTTTAGACAAACAGGAGATGAAAAATATGGATTTGAATATAGATAATAACTATATGGAAATGCAGGAAGCCCTGCAAAGTCAGAACTCCAGTATCAATGTCCAGAACACCAACAATGATCTGAATCGTTTTTATCATATGAATGTACCTTTTCAGCTTACATTGGAATACTGTAGCGGTTCAGAGCTGGAGGACTATATTAATATTATGACACTTTCTGCTGAAAAGTCTCTGATGTATCAGGAATCCGCTGCTACCAAGAACTTTGCCCGCACCAAGGATGTCATGCACTATCATGATTTCTTTGAATTTGTTATTGTGTTGGAAGGAAGTATTGTCCAGAAGATCGAAGGAAAAGATTATCTGTACGCAGCCGGTACCTGCTGCCTGATTAACCGAAGCCTTTGCCACTTAGAGCATTATCATGCCAAAACCAAAGTACTTTTCATCGGCATGTCTCCTGATTTTATATTAGAACTGTTTAGATCAGCCCAGACTTCTACCTTTACAAATGAGAAAAAAATCTGCAAAGGCAGTATCTATCAGTTTATTATGGAAGATTTAAAAACTCCGGGACAGAAAGCATATCTGGACTTTATTCCGGCTTATCAGAATCACAAAAATGCACTGCATTTACATGATCTGGCTCAATCCATGATACAGACACTGCTTTATCCTGATTTTGGTGCATCCTATCAGATTCGAGGACTGTTATGCGCCTTTCTGGCATATTTATCCTCGCCCACATACTATCACTGCACCAATATTTGTTTGGATACCAACAGTGATTTCCTACTTTTCTCCCGTATTACGCATCTTTTTGAAGAAAGTAATGGAAGAATGTCCCGTTCAGAATTAGAACGTCTGCTTAATTACAGTGGTGATTATCTCAATCGTATTGTAAATAAATATGCAGGCATGTGTCTCTATGATTACGGTATGACTTTTTGTCTGAAAAAGGCAGCAAAATATTTAACAGAAACCAATGAATCTATCGGCGCTATTGCTAACAGACTACAATTTACGAACAGGACTCACTTTTATAGCCTTTTTAAGGAGAAATATGGCGTTACTCCCAAGGAATACCGCCAATTACATTAAAAAACTCCACAGCCAAAAATGACTGTGGAGTTTTTTAACCCTGATTTATTTGTACATCAGGAATTTTACAACTGCAATAATCTGAATAAATCCGGAAACGCAGCCAATTGCCTGTGTTTCATTCTCCTGCTTATTCTCTAATCTGGCATACATCTTTGCATATGTACAACCTAAGAATACAACATTAAGAACAAGAGTAATAAGGTTCTCTATTGTACTGTTTAATGGCAGAAGTAAGAATGCAACCGGAACAATCCACCACAGTTTGAATACCATAGCAGGAATTTCAAGACTTCCAAATAATTTTACTTTTTCATCCTGTCCTGTTACAGCATCTGCACATGCATAGAATACTCCATATGGGATCCATGCAAGCCATGCTTTATCATAGCCAAGTGCTTTGAGTGCCTTCATGTGAGCCAATGAACTCAGTACATACCATGCAATAAGAATTAAAACTGCAACAACAATAATACCGATTCCAGCCCCCATTAATAAGCCGTAATACTCCATTTAACTTTTCCTCCTTAAAGTGTTTTAAGTTATTTTAAATAATGTATGTTATTTATTAAATAACTCTAAACTTATTATACCAAGAAAAACAGGAAAAGCAACCCATTATGTAAATAAGTATATTTCTTATTTCCTATGGAACTGTACCCAGCTAAAATCAAAATTACTTCCCGGCAGGAAAATAAAGCGTACTGTCTTTTTTCCTTTTACACATTGCAACGGCAATGTCAGTTGTTGATAACTTTCGTCAGTCGCACCTTTAAACTCTACCAGTTGTCTGATTTCCTGATTGCCCTCCTGGAAGCTGATATGGATGGCATCTTTATCATTATGGGTTCTGCCACATATTGTAACACTTCCACAGCCTGCTTCTCCAAAATCCATATCATGAAATTCCAACGTTACATTATTACCGATTCCTGTGACCTGTGTGCCTGCTACTTTGAAGGTGTCTCCATAGACTGCATCATTTTCTGCCGCATACAGCTTTTCATATGCCTTTTGCAGAGGTGTAAAGGAGAAGCCTTTTAAGTGTATCTTCTGATGCAGCACAAAAGATATCTGCGTTACCCCTTTTAACCTGCGGCTGAGTGTATAGCTCTCTTCCTGATATACATTCCAGATAGAGGGTTTATGGTAGATTACCTTTGCCAGCATCTCGCTGTCTGGCTGCTCTGGTATTCCTTCCCATATTTCAATGGGACACTCTTCTCCACCCAGTTCAAAAACAGGAAGCGTGATCATGTCAGAGCCAAAGCTGCCAAAATCAATATGATCGAAGCCTACAACTGTCCTTCCATCTCTGGCTGTGGATACACCATGTTCATTTCCATTTCCTACATCACCTTCTGCATAAGTGTACATACCACCTGCAATGAAGCCGTAAGGATTTAAGTTTGCTTCTCCAAGACCATCTGCCTGAAATTCAAGCTGTGAAATAACTTTTACTTTTTCTGTTCCATTTTTGACCATACAGCGGAGTCTGAATTGTCCATCTCCATAGGCTTCTATTTTGGCTGTATAACCTGATACGGATTTTACTTTTGCCAGAGGGCTGTCTATTCCTGCATCATTTACCGTTTTCCAGATGAGATCCTGCGGTCTTACCCATTCTGCTGCCTCTTTTGGTTCTATATTTGCCGTTACTGTGATCTCTTTTTGTTCTGCGCAAAAAGTGTTGCCCTCCCTGGAAACCAGATCGATTCTTCGAACCCACTGTCTGTCGTCCTGTTTCCTGGCTTCAAACTTCTCCGGTATAAAGGAAGCTCCTTCTATTACTGCCTGCTGTTCAACGAAAATTGTAAGCTGTGCAGCCTCCAGCCCTTTTGCATTTGCCGTTATTTCTATTTCACCGGTATGCGCTCCAATGGCAATAATCGCCAACAGCCTGCCATTAAACATACGTCTGCCATATCCCTTGTACTCGTCAACATCTGTACTGTCACCATTATCCAGACCTGTCAGCCAGCCAGCACCCGTTACAGCTACTTCTACATAATCATTGGCATCTTCTACCGGATACCCGTTCTCATCTACTGCCTGAATCGTCACATATGCCAGATCATATGCTCCAGCCGTGAATTTTCTGTCGGGGTGATACAGCTCCATTACCAGTTTCACAGGTCTGCCAAAGGAATGTCTCGACTCTCTTGCCAGCTCCTTATGTGATTCATCATAAGCAACTGCACACAATTCACCTTCTTCATAAGGAATCTGCCAATTACCTGTCAGGATTGTTCCTTTCTGATGGTCGATGTGATATTCTCCCTGTGACCTGCCATTTACAAACAATTCCACGATCGGTGCATTAGAAGCAACCCGCACATCGATCAACTGCCCTTTATTGAAATTCCAATAAGGAAATACATGAACAAACGGCGCCGTCTCCACATCTGTCCATGCAGAACGGTAAATAAAATACGAATCCTTCTCAAAGCCTGCTGTATCAATCTGACCAAAATAGGAATTTCTCGTATGGTACGGGGTAGGCTCCCCAATATAGTCAAAGCCCGTCCACAAAAACTGCCCCATTGAGTATTCTCTGTCCCTCTCTGTCAGGATGCACATTTCCGAGGACTTAGCACCCCAGCTTGTTGTACTGTTCCCCAGAGCAGAGCATTGCTCATCATCATCCGCCAGTACGGACTGTTTATATGGGAAGTGGTAGACCCCCCGGCTTTGTACGGTAGAGGCTGTCTCAGAACCATACATATACCAGTCAGGGTGTTCCTTATGGTGCTGGTCATAGTATTTTTCCCCATAATTATATCCTGCAAACTTTACAATATCTGCACATTTCTGCGCATTTTTCCAGGGCATATAATTAGAGCCTATTGTAATTGGTGCGTGGCACGCAGGGTCATACTTTCTCGTCTCCTCCATGAGAAGTCTCGTCCATTCCTGTCCTTTTTCATCTGCATGGGTGTCATAGATCTCATTTCCTATACTCCAGAAAAGGACACAGGGATGGTTCCTGTCACGGCATACCCAGCTCTTAATATCCTTCTGGTACCATTGTGGGAAGAATCTTGCATAATCATAAGTCGTCTTTGGACGCTCCCACATGTCAAATGCTTCATCAATTACCAGAAATCCCAGTTCATCAGCCAACTCCAACAGCCCTACTGCCGGCATATTATGCGTACTGCGGATACTGTTAACTCCCATTTTTCTTAAGATTTCCAGCTTTCTTCTCATTGCCTCTTTGTAAAAGGCTGCGCCAAGCGCGCCAAAATCATGATGCTCACATACTCCGTTTAGCTTGATATGCACGCCGTTTAAGAAAAAGCCTTTCTCCTGATCAAAATCAAAAGTACGGAATCCGAATTTTTCCTCGGTCATATCCTCTACATCATTTTGGACCTTCAGGATGAGTCTGCATGTATAAAGCTGTGGATTTTCCAGATTCCAAAGGGCTGGACTTGACACCTGTGTCATAATTTTTACAATCTTGTTATCTGTCCCTATTGCTTCCTGCAACAGTATCTCGGATTGACCTTTCTTTATGCCCTGTGCATCTATGATCTCTAATCCAATTGCGCCCCCTGCATCCTCCGGTATCTGTGATAATTCAGCACTGACCTCTACCTGCCAGTTGTTCTGTTCTCTTTTTATGGGTGTGATATAAAGACTATCTGTGACAAAATGGCATGCCGGCTGCTCTCTGATGTATACATTTCTGTAAATACCTGCCCCTGAATACCAACGACTGTTAGGTGCCTGATAATTCACCCTAACCAGCAGTTCATTTTCTCCAGCTCTGAGCAGAGGTGTCATATCAAAGAAGAAACTGGAGTATCCATATTTCCACTCTCCGAGAACCTGTCCATTGAGATATACTGTAGTGTCCATATAAACACCCTCAAAATAAATCTCATAGCAGGTATTGTCTTTTCGTTCACAGGTAAAGACCTTGCGATACCAGCCTGTAGAATCCTCATACAGATTATCACCCTGATAGATCATCCAGTCGTGAGGTATGTTTACTGCCTTATATGGTATGTCGCAGTTTTGGATATCCTCCAGTGTGGTTCCTAATGGCTGCTTGGTAAAATACCACCCATTATTAAATAATGTTTTCTTTATCATTTTTACCTTATTTCCGGTATTATTCCTGTTCAAAAATGTCTGGAATAATACCCAAATATCCCTTTTTCCAAGGTGTTCCTGCCTTTTTTACAAGAATACGTTCCAATACGAAGGGCTCACAGGCATAGATCGTCAATGTATTACTTCCTTTCTTTCCTGTCTTTACCATAGTCAGATTATGGATCTGGTCAAGGACACCCTGCGCCCATTCCTTGCAGGAGGGAGTCCCTCCCCTGTATTCTTTTCCTATTGTTTCAGGATACTCTGTCTGCTCCTGATTCCACTGTACACCGATCCGCAGATGATTGTCGATACTGATTGGGCTAAGTGGAGCTGTCTGTAAAATGATCTCGTACTCCCCATCCTGCGGCAGTGTCATGGTATAAGTCAGTGAAGGTGCCCCTTGTGTATAGTCCTGCGTAACAGGATATGCCTTTACTCCTGCATGATATTTTCCGTAGGAGGTTATCACCTGGAAGCTTCCCTTGTCAGTACTTGTGCTGTCTGCATATTCATCTGCCTCAATAGCAAGCCCGATCTTCTCTGTCAGAGGTACATAATGTTTATCCTGTAATACCTCTTTTTTGTAATCACAGCCGGAGATTTCCACATTGACCTTCGCAAAATCTGTTTTTATACACAAATGGGCTGTCTGTATTCCACTGATTCCACTCAGATTCTTTCTGTCGATTGTAAGGAGCAGCTTGTCTGTCACCAGAACCTCTCCTTTGGTCTGGGACAAAACAACCCAGTCTGCATCACATTCCGCTGTATAGGTAAAGGGCACCCTTCCCCCGTTTGCAATATCAAGTGAGATCTCTGTGCATTTTGGATTCAGGAAATCTTCCAGATAAATCGTCTTTCTTGTCCAGTCCCCACCCATTGTATATTCTTCTCCACAGGCAGGTGCTACGATCATGCGTGGTTTATTAGCCGGAGTCACGTAGCACTGCAGCGGATAAGTACACTCTTCATCATTCCAGTGGACAAATCCTACATGCTCTGACATCATCATGCCATCCCACTTACTATCTGCAATACTGTGGTATATCTGCTGTAATTCTTTCTCTCTTTCAATACATTTCAAAACTGCTGCCGCATATTCATTTGCTTCGATCCGTCCCTGTCTGGCATACAGCAGGTTCCTGCCGCCGGATAACTGCATCTGTATCTGGTTCATGGATGCCACTGCCGGATAATAGAGTAATTCATAAAATGACGCATATGTCAGGTCTTTATTTTTTATTTCTTTTAATGAACGACCGGATTCTCTCTCCAGACGCTCCAGCAGACTCTGCTCCAACCCTTGAGCAAGATTTATGATACGTTTGCTCTGATCCAGCAGCCACTGTGCCTCTCCATAATGAACCGGATGATAGGTATCTACATAAAGTGCCTCCGGTTTACGGATGCTGTTAAGTCTCGTATATCCATCCAGCACCTGATATATCCTTTTTTGTTCTTCCTCTGAGAAAAAGGCACCAAACTGCGTTTTGATCCACTCTCTTGTATATTTTTGTGTCTGATTGGGTGCTGCTGTTCCCCACTGGTCAAAATCATATGCCAGATCCAGGAAGTAGGACAATGGCAGCTCCTGTGGTTTAAGATCTCCTACATTTACGACCCAGATATCACGAATCCCATAATCATAGGCTTCGCTCATCTGCTCCCATACCTTGGAAAGATGCGTACTGTTTACCCATTCATAGGACACCGGATCACCATGATAGTCAAAATGATAATACATGCCCCAGCCGCCCTTGCGATCTCTGTTTTCTCTGGTTGGCAGAGTACGCATATTGCCAAAGTTATCTTCGCAGAGCATAAAAGTCACGCCGTCCAGCTCTTTCCAGTCCTTCAGACCCTGTGTCTTTTCATCTCCATAGAAATATGCCTCCACCTCTTTATACAGAGCCAGCATTCTTGGTACCTGATCCAGATCTTCATTGACACATTCACGAATGAGCTGATTTTGTGTGATAATAACTTCCTTTAGATATTCTATATTTTCTTTTAGGGTGGCACTATGACCTAATATCTCGCTGTCACGCTCTCCACGCATCCCCATTGTAATGATATTTTCCAGCTTACCATTCCGCTTCAGACCATCTCTCCAGTAATTGGTCAGTCCTTCCTTATTCCTGTCATAATTCCAGGCGTTTCCATAGATACTGTCATCTCCACGTACCAGATCCCACTCTTCGCTGTGCCGCAGACATGGTTCATGGTGGGAATTGCTCATAACGATTCCATACTCATCTGCCAGAAGTGCATTATCCAGTCCCGGTCCATCCAGACTAAAAGAAGAAGTCCACATTGCAGGCCATAAATAATTGCCCTTTAAGCGAAGCAGCAGTTCAAATACCCTGTCATACATCTGCACAGTAAAGCCGCCAAAATGTTTAAAGGTCCAGTTGCCAAAGGATGGCCACTCATCATTGATGAAAAATCCTCTGTATTTTACGGATGGCTCCCTGGATATCTTATTATCCTTCTGTGTCAATTCGATCACATCTTTATGTGCAGGTACAACATCCGCAAACCAGACCCAGGGTGATACGCCTATTATTTCTGACAAATGGAAAAGTCCATAGATCGTACCTCTTTTATCACTTCCTGCGATCAGTAACGTTGCCGGCTCCATGATCCTGAAATCATATACTTCTCTTTTGCCACGTATCCTTGACAGATCAAGTTCCCCGGACTTCTCTAATGCATCCAGATATGCACTTTTTCCAACGGTTGCCACCATAATAACAGGAGCCTTCCGGGTGTTATCCGGCTGATTATTTTCTATTTTATATTCATGTCCCGTTACCTTACTCAGGTCATCTGCCACTTTTGCTGCAATTTTTTTTACCCCTGAATAGGCTGATTCTTCGATATATAAGTCTGCCCATTGTTCCTTTGTTGCAATATACATAAAAAGCTATCCCTCCCATTTTCGTTACACAACTATAACCTGTTGATTTTATTGTAACGACAAATGAAAGAAATAGCTAATCATTTATACCATTTGTTATGCAATTATTATCGAATTTTACATGACAGTTTTTCTATGTAATGTAATTTTATCCGCAAGCATTGCTATAAATTCTGAATTTGTAGGCTTTCCTCTTCCTACGCTGATCGTATATCCAAATATTTCTTCCAATACTTCCTCACTTCCTCTGTTCCATGCAACCTCAATTGCATGTCTGATTGCTCTCTCTACACGACTTGATGTCGTATGATATCTTTTGGCAATTGCAGGATAAAGTATTTTAGTTACTGCTCCTAACATTTCCTCATCACCTACACTGTAGATAATAGCCTCTCTTAAGTACTGATACCCTTTGATATGTGCAGGAACACCGATTTTGTGGAGCATTCCTGTTACATCTCTCTCTAATGTTACCTCTTCCTGTGTTACTTCATTTACTGTTTTCTTTTCGTTCTCACGATTCTTATCAGAAGGCACAGTGATCATAATCTGAAACCCCTTATTCTGTGCCATTAAATCCCCTATTACACGAATAAATCTTTCATTATCCATCATTGCCATACTACCACAACGCTGTTCCATTCTTAATGCCTCCATTTCTGTTAACAACATTTCGTAACCAATTATAACACCCTCATAGTTACATTTTCATAACACGAATGCTATTATATTAGAAAATCGTCTTATGATGCAACTGTATTTCATCGCAGATTTTTTCGGTAATATTTCTTATTTTTATCAAAAAAGGACGTAAACTACTATATTTACGTCCTTTTTTACCTATTCATACATTATTGTATTACATATTTACGCGATTTTTTGCGGTCAATTCTATCTTTTTTATGACATGCAGATATGCGATCATTGTAAAAATTCCTGCTGCAAGCCATGCCGCCGGATCACAGAATACTGCCAGTGAATAACTCATAACCTTCATGGATACCAGCGCACACACCAGTCTGGCTGCCAATTCTACTACTCCACCCATCATAGGAAGGAAACCATATCCACACCCCTGCATCGCATTTCTGAAAGTAAAAATGACACTAAGCGGAATATAGAATGTAATGCACAATACGGTGTAGCGTTTTGCATAAAACATGATCTGCGTCATATCTGTTCCTGCCTCAAAAAAGAACTTAAGCAATACTGACAATCCAAAATATGCCAGTAATCCTGCAATAACAGAATATACAACATCTATAAGCAATGCTGACCTGACACCTTTTTTGATCCTGTCAACTTCACCCGCACCATAATTTTGACCCGAATAAGTTGCCATGGTTTGTCCAATCGCCATCATTCCCTGTGTCAGCATATTCTGTATCTTACTTGCGGCAGAGAACGAAGCTACAGCAGTTGCACCAAACAGATTGATCGCAGACTGCATGATCATGGTTCCAGAAGCAGTAATGGCAAACTGTAATGCCATAGGAATTCCTACAGCCAACTGTCTGTGTGTATCATCCTTGTGAAATCTGATCTGTGAAGCTTCCGGCCGAAGCACAGGCTCCTTCTTCACGATATAAATCACACACAATATAGCAGAAACAGCCTGGGCTGCATTTGTTGCCCATGCAGCTCCGGCAACACCCATTTTCAATCCAATAATAAAGAACAGATCAAGTACCACATTAAGACAGGCGGAAAAAACTAATGTGATCAACGGCACTTTACTGTTACCAATTGCCCTTAAACATGCTGCAAAATAATTATATGCCACACTCGCCATAATTCCCATGCAGATAACAGATATATAACTATATGCATCATCAAAAATATCCTCCGGAGTATTCATTAAATGAAGCACCTGTTTCATACATAACAGTGAAAGCAGAGTCATTCCTATAATGACCAGTATCGACAACAATATGCCATTTGCTACACTTTGTCTGGTACCTTTTTCATCACTGATGCCAAACCTTTGCGAAGTAAGCACCGTAAATCCTGTACTAAGTCCTGTAGAAGCACCTATTACCATAAACATGATCGTTCCCGTAGAACCTACGGCAGCAAGTGCATTCGAACCAACGAATCTGCCAACGATCATGGAGTCCACAGCATTGTATATCTGCTGAAAAACATTACCAACAAAAAGAGGCAGCGTAAACTGCAAAATAATCGGTAATGGATTTCCCTTTGTCATATTCTTTTGCATCTTAATTACCATACCTTTCCGTAATTTACATACATCCAGCCAGCAGCATACTCATTATCAGACCTGCTACTGTTGCCAGAAATGCCCCCGCCAGAGTCCAGCGGGTCTTTGTAATTCCTATTGCCATATAATATACCGACATTGTATAAAAAATTGTCTCTGTAGAACTAAGCGCCAGAGATGTTACCAGTCCTGCATAAGAATCTGTTCCATATTCCTTAAAAATATCCAATGCCAGTCCTGTCGCTGCAGAAGAAGAAATCATCTTTACAATAAAAAGGCTTATTACTTCCTGAGGAAAATCTCCTGTTAATCTGCCAAATAAATTGCCCAGATATTGGAGAAATCCAGAAGCCCGAAGTACACCTACCGCCACCATAAGTCCTATCAAAGTCGGTGCAATCTCCGCTACTGTCTTAATCCCGTCAGTTGCGCCTTTGGTAAAGCAATGATAAATATCCCTTTTGGCAGCAAGCCCAGTAGCAATAATATAAAATACCAGCGCCGGTATTATAATATTGGATAAATGCAGCAAAATTTCAGATTGCATATGACACTCCTGTCACTTTATATTGCTCATTTCAGTATATGCTGCACTTTCTCTATCTTATCCCTTTTAATTCTCTTTAAGTTTTCTGACCACAGCCTGTGCTGTTGGCGTAATTGCCAATCCTTCCTGACCTGTCTCTCTTAAACATGCGGGAATCAGTTTACCGATTCTGCGCATAGAATCTATGACTTCATCAGGATCTATGGCACTTTTGATTCCTGCTATTGCCATTTGTGAGGAAACGACAGCGTTAACGGCTCCTGACACATTTCTCTTCACACAGGGAACTTCAACAAGTCCTGCCACAGGATCACAAGTCAGTCCTAACATATTTTTAAGTGCCAATGCTGCTGCATGAACTATTTCGTCTTCTTTGCCGCCCTCCAGATAGGCGACTGCTCCTGCTGCCATAGCACTGGCAGAACCGATTTCAGCCTGACATCCACCTTCTGCTCCTGCAATAGATGCACTGGCTGCAATGACTTCTCCGATTCCTGCAGCCACAAATAAAGCCTCTATCAGCTTGTCCTCCGTAACATTTCTCTGCTTCTCATAAGTCAGCAAAACTGCGGGAATTACACCACAGGAACCGGCTGTTGGTGCAGCTACGATCCTTTTCATACAGGCATTTGACTCGCCCATTTTTACTGCCCTTTCCATAACCTCAGTCAAAAAATCACCAATAAGACGATTCTCTTTTTTACGGAATTCCTCCAGCTTCTTACCATCACCGCCTACCATTCCGCTTGCTGATCGTAAGTCAGGATCATATGCCATATCAGCATCCTTCATTGCATGATACATTTGCCTCATGGTTTCAAAAGATTGCTCATAACTTACATTTCTTTCACGCATATCATCCTCTATCACGATCCGCCAGAAAGACTTCTGTTCCTTTTGTGCTGCATCCGTTATTTCTTTTAAATATGCAAAAGCCATATTAATTACCATACCTTTCCATAACCTGCATTCTTTGGATCACAGGCACACTATTTTTCTTCCAGACTATAATATGTGACTTTCTCTATTCCTTCTAAATGGGAAAGCCATTGAATAGATTCTCCTGGCACTTCCTGATCACATTCAATTACCATAACTGCATGTCCACCTCTGCCTGCACGATATAACTGCATTGTAGCTATATTGACCGATTTATGGGATAACATACTGGTAACTTCTGCCACATGTCCCGGCTGATCCAGATTATGCACGATCAATGTGGGATAATCTCCTGAAAAATTCGCTGACAGACCGTCTATGCTTGCAATGTTAATACGTGAGCCACCTATTGATTCTCCCACAATTTCCAGTTCTTTTCCATCTGCTCCAGTAAGGATCAACTGTGCAGAGTTAGGATGTGCATCCTTTAATTCTGCTTCTCCGAAGCTGATCTCCATTCCTGCTTCCTTTGCCAGTCGGAAGCTCTCCGGAATCCTGCTGTCATCTGTTTTCATTCCAAGTAATCCGGCAACAATTGCGATCTGTGTTCCATGACCTTTTCCTGTTGCCAGAAAGGAGCCATATAACAGAATCTGTGCCTTTACAATTGGCTGTGCCATCAGTTTACGGGAAACATAACCGATCTTTACTGCCCCTGCTGTGTGTGAACTGGATGGCCCAACCATGACCGGGCCTATAATATCATATAGATTCATTTTATATTTACCTCCTGTTCTTAAAATGAACGTAATATTTCATAAATAATTCGTAATAGTACTTTATTCCTGATTATTATTTGTGTATACTCTGCATTAGATTATGAAAGGCAGGTAATACCTATGGTTCAGATTGCTCTCTGCATGGAACATGCACCTCAAAGAGATATCATTATTCATGAAATAGAATCAACCTTTACATACAATAAAATTTCATTTCATACCCTTATTTGCTCCAATGCAGAAGAACTTCTCAGTAAAACACAAAATAACTTCTGCCCTGATATTCTTTTGTATGATATCAATGGTGAGAACGGAAAAGCCCGTGAAGCAGCCCTATCACTAAAAAAGAAAAATAGTAAACTGATATCTATCGTCACCGAAAAAACGGATTACATTCATTTTGAAGACAATATTATCCTTCAGCCTATTTATTCTCTGCCTAACCGATGCAGTTCCCAGTTATGGCATTATCTGTGCAAAACCTATCAGTTACTGACCTCTGATATTGATTCTTTTACTTATTACCGCAGACCCGAATATACTACGGTTGCTCTGGATGATGTCCTGTATTTTAACTCAGAAGGCCGCAAAATACATCTGGTAACTGTTAACGGTTCCGATTCTTTTTATTATAAATTAGATGAAGTCGAACAACTCCTTCAAAACAAAAAGCATCATTTTGCACGCGTACATAAATCTTATCTTGTAAATACAGATTATATAACAGAATACGATAAACGTACACTGACTTTAGAAACCGGTCAGATTCTCAATATCAGCCGCTATGATCATTACCAGGAAGTCAACCGTTTAAAACGGAATCTGGAACAGTGAGCATTTCCTGTAATGGAGCATTCATATCCTGTAACGTATTGCCAAAACTATCCTGTGTAAGCCATGTATTACTCAGACCACACCATCCATCTCCAGACATCATATCTGCATTATATATATTGAACACATATTTAGGATACTGTGTTATGTTATTCTCTTTTGCACCAATATATGTAATACCTTCTTTCAGGACTGGTTGACTGAACATATCCCTGTTCATATAATCTATTGTTTCTTCCCTGGATAGCATGTTCAGTCTGGACAGTTCAACGCCAGCTCCACTATTCATATTAAATGTGGTATAGCCACCTTCATCTGCATAGGCTACACCGTATACCTTCACTCCCTGAAAGGTAAGATACATCTGATTCTCCCTGCTCAGAGCATGCACTGTCATAATATAAGGACTTGAACTGCTCTGCAGTATACTGTTTCTGATTAATAGTCCAGATTTACCACCCACTTCGGAAGTTACCACATCATGCAGATAAATACATCCTCCATCACCTGCTGCCAGTATTTCACATTCCTGTAATGATATCTTACTATTACCCCTGCTGCCAATACCCAGACAATAACTGTTGTAGGATTCTATTCTGCATCGTTCAAACGATAATTCTTTTCCATATAAATAGTTCTGATCTATATGTACTGCGTAACCTGAATAGTCCTTCTGCCATTCATATTCTGATTCATCACTGTCCATGCCGTTTTGTATCATCTCTTCTAACGCTACCGGCTCAATGGAATTACTTCCGCATATTGTTATATTACAGATAGTTCCCGCTGCAACTGTCAGTGGAACCCTGCCATAATCTGATGTATTATATTGTAAGATACAGGTATCCTTGTCCACGCCCAGTAAATTTACTGTTTTAGCCATAATTTCTACATTTTCTGTATAGACACCTGGACAAATAATAAGTGTATCTCCGGACTCTACCGCATCTACACCCTCCTGAATCGTATTATAATCACCACTGCCATCCTGGGCAACTGTATATATATTTCCATTTTGCGCTGCTTCTTCCAGCTTACTGTTAAACCACTGTTCATCTGCTGCACAAGTTTTTATTCCCATACTCAGACAGCCCACTACTATAAGTATCAACAGCGCAAATTTTTTTCGTATGTTCTTCATAGTTTATACCTTTCTGCATTAGTATAAGTATATTCTCTTTTTATTTCAAAGTCTATTTATAATCCCTTATCGCCGCCAGTTTACAAAATATAACAGCCACCAGCGTCCCGGTCAGAGTTGCCAGAATAGCAGGCGCCACGATGGCCGCAGGATTCACACTTCCATACTGACTTCGAAAGGCTATGATATTAACAGGAATAAGCTGAAGTGAAGAAATATTGATCACAAGAAAAGTACACATCTCTGTACTGGCTACTATAGCATCAGAACCTCTCTCTTTCTCCAATTGCGCCAAATCTGACATGGCACGTAACCCTGCCGGAGTTGCAGCCCAGCCAAGTCCCAGAATATTTGCCACAAAGTTTGTACCAATAGATACTAATGCCGGATGTCCCTGTGGAATCTTTGGAAACAAAAATCTCATAACAGGAGCCAAAAGCCTACTCATACCGTTCATAATTCCTGCATCTACCGCTACCTCCATAAGCCCTGACCAAAAAGATACAATTCCAAGCATTGTAAAGCATAATGTTATCGCTTCTTTAGAAGAGGAAAGAATCGCATCTGTAATTGCCTGCATATTTCCATTCACTACGCCAAATACAATTCCTATCAATAACATCCCACCCCAAAGATAATTCATCATAAATGAATGCTCCCTACAAGAATTTCTTCGTTTTACTTTATGCCCTCTTTTATATAACTAGACCTTCAAACTCCAATTACTTTAAAAAAGAGACTCCTGATCTGAGTCTCTTTATCACTTCTTACTTATATACTGATGTATATTATATACGGTTGTATATTGCATATGAATTAGATATCTGCACCCTGTTCTCTTAAGAACTCAACTGCATCACCAACAGTTTTGACCTTCTTCTCTAATTCTTCATAAGATACTTCTACGCCGAACTCTTCTTCAAATGCCATTACCAATTCAACCAAATCTATGGAGTCAGCCCCCAAATCATCCTTAAATGATGAATCTTCTGTGATCTCTACGCCAGTCAGATGTAACTGTTCTTCAATGATTTCAAATACTCTTTCCATTCTTTCATCTCCTTTTTACAACATATGGAGTATATGTTTTCTTACCTTTAACAATAGGAGTATATTATTACCTATTCTATTTGTCAACAGTTTTTAACAGATATTGATATACTTCCCTTTTGGGAATTCCCCTGTCCTTTGCCACCAGTTTCATAGCCTCTTTGTGATCGATTCCCTGTGTCTCATAGATTGCCATATGCTCTTCTATAGAAGTTGCCTGCCAGTCTGCTTCCTGTTCTTTCTGAAATTCCTTCAGGCTCTTACCTTCCAGAACCAGTACATATTCTCCTCTTGGTTCCTCACTTTTGTACATCTCCAGAGCACCTTCCAATGTTGTTGGCAGTACTGTTTCGAACTTTTTGGTAAGCTCTCTGCATAAAGTGATACGACGATTACCCAAAGTCTGATAAAGTTCTTCCAGTGTTCTGATCAGATGATGTGGTGCTTCATATAAAATGATCGTACGGGATTCTTTCTGTAAGTCTTCCAGGATTGCCTTTTTTTCCTTCTTATCAGCAGGTAGAAATCCCTCAAAACAGAATCTTCTGGTACTCAAACCTGATAATGTTAATGCAGTGATACATGCCGCCGGACCAGGAAGTGATGTTACAGTAATCCCTGCCTCATGGCACATTGCGACCAGAACCTCCCCCGGATCAGATATTGCCGGAGTTCCTGCATCTGTTATCAATGCAATATTTTTCCCATCCTGAAGCTGTTCTATCAGATATTTTGCTTTTTCTACTTTATTATATTCATGATAGCTCGTCATAGGAGTACGAATTTCAAAATGATTCATTAATTTCATACTGTTTCTTGTATCTTCTGCAGCAATGATATCTACTGTCTGCAAAGTCTCTATTACGCGTGGCGTCATATCCTGCAAATTGCCTATCGGTGTTGCACATAAAAATAACTTACCTGACATCCTCTTCCTCCTGTTGCACAGTATCTGTCTGCTCTATTGTCTCTTCCTGCACCGGTTTTTCTTCTTCCCACTGCAAACGTTCCTGCTCCGCTTCTTCTTCTGTCAATAATGAATTCTTCTGATATTTCACTGCTGCATTCCACAGAATCCACTCATCAAAGCCGGCATCATATGCCCCATGTATCTGATCTCTGATCTGTTTGGGTCCATAGCTGATATGACCATCTACCCAACTGGCTGTAAAGCTCTGAATCCACACACGGTTAATTGCCCTGTTCTCTTCTGGGATCACATTTAACTGTTTAGCTGCTGCCTGCATAGCTGCTTTGACTGTATCATAAGGCTGCGCATCAGGAACCGGAATCCCATAAACACCGTTCGCATAATGAGAAGGATATACCATAGGACAAATATAGTCCAGATTAGATGCCATTTCCACATAATTTTGTCCTACTATATCCTGATCTATCTTACTGTCTATAATCGTGCCATATACATCTGCTGCCACATATACCCCAAGGTCAGAAAGTTTATTATGTGCATACTGAGTGAATTCGGTAATAATATCCGTTTTACTCTTATTTTCTGCCTCCGGACCAAAATCCAGCTTATCTGATTTCAAATCTGTCGAAAAACGTATATAATCAAATTGTATTTCATCAAAGCCAATATTCGCAGCCTGTGTTGCTACCTCGATCAGATAATCCCATACTTCATGATTATATGGATTTACCCATGCAAGTCCTGATTTATCGTGAAATATATCTCCACTTTTAGTCTTTACTGCATAATCAGGACACTGTTGTGCCAGATATGGATCTTTAAAAGCAACTATCCTGGCAATCAGATAAATGTTTTTTTCCTTGCAACGTTTTACCAAAGCATTCATATCAGACACATAATTTATATTTGCACCTATTTGTGATGCCACAGTATTCTGATCTAATTGATATGTAATTCTTCCATCATCATTTTTCACATCAATGACCATTGCATTAAGTTCTGTAGTGTCTACTAATTCTATCAGTTCATCCATTTTAGAATGTCCGGCAATCGGACCACTTACATAGATACCCTTTACCTTAACACGTTTTGTTTTTTTCTTATTATCTGCCTCAAAATCAGTTTCTTTTCCCGTTTCTGATTTCTCTGCCACTGAATCGTTTTCTTCTTCGATCTCTGGTACTTCTGTTTCTGAACCAGCTTTATCTTCTGACTTTGACACCTCTGTTTCTGAACCAGCTTTATCTTCTGACTTTGACACCTCTGTCTCTAAACCAGCTTTATCTCCTGCCTTTGATACCTCTGTCTCTAAGTCCCCATCTTCCGTTTTCAATGTTTCCTGTGCAGATTCTCCATTCTCCACATTTACCATCGTCTGCTGACTATGGTTTCCACATCCTGTCATAAAATACATTGCACCGGTCACAAATAATATTGTTACTTTTTTTAAAATGCTATTTTTCTTAATATCCGTATACCTCATATATTTCGTCTGTATATTTTCCCTGTTCCTTATATACAATCAGTGGTTTCTCTACTGTCATACGTGGTTTTCCACCACGACATCCTTCGATCAGAACCATATTAGGCTCTTTATCAATAAAAGGATATACTAACCGCATACGTTTAGGTTCTAACTTATACTTAGTCATAACACTGATAATTTCTGCCAGTCTGAATGGTCTGTGCACCATACAGAAATTTCCACCCGGCTTTAACAGTGTTGCTGCATTGCGCACTACGTCATCTAAAGTACACAGAATTTCATGCCTTGCAATTGCTTTTGGTGCATCCGGATTGGTAATTCCATGCTGTCCTATCATATAAGGTGGATTACACGTTATAACGTCAAAAGAAGCAGCTTTAAAAAGTGAATCTGCTTCTTTGATGTCGCCGGTAACTATGTCAATTTTATTTTCCAGATGATTCAAAAGGACACTGCGCCTTGCCATATCTGCACTCTCCTCCTGAATCTCCAGCCCTGTTAAATGAGCTGCCTGCGTTTTTGCCTCCAGTAGTATTGGAATGATCCCGGTTCCGGTTCCCATATCCAATACCTGTGCCTGTGGTTTTACTTTTGCAAAACCGGACAACAGTACAGCATCCATTCCAAAACAGAACTTATCGGGATTTTGAATAATCTGATATCCATTTCTCTCCAGATCATCTATTCTTTCATTTTCCTGAAGCTTAATTGTCATCCAGCTTTGACCTTCCCTCTTGTTTTTCCAGCTTTTCAAGCTCTTTTAATTCGGCATCTGTAACATCATCCTGCTTTTCCTTGCGATGTCTCTTCTTAAATCGAAGCTGTTCTACCTTATATTCACGAATTTCCTTTTCATCATTATTTTCAATCAGAACCTTTACTAACTGACGCAATACATTTACACTATGTACTTCGCCCTTTAATCCATCATCTGTCGTTACATAATCTCCAACATTAGGTAGCTTTCTGTTCAGGTATTCATAAGTTTCTTCTTCATGCTTTAAGCAGCACATCAAACGTCCACACATGCCTGATATTTTAGTGGGATTTAATGACAGGTTCTGTTCTTTTGCCATCTTAATAGATACTGGAACAAACTCTGATAAATGTGCATGACAGCATAATGTCCTGCCACAAATACCAATACCTCCCATAATCTTGGTTTCATCTCTGACACCAATCTGGCGGAGTTCAATACGTGTTTTAAAAACAGATGCCAGATCTTTCACTAATTCTCTGAAATCAATTCTTCCATCTGCGGTAAAGTAAAATAACACTTTATTATTATCAAATGTATATTCCGCATCTATTAATTTCATTTCCAGTTTATGCTTTTTAATTTTTTCAAGACATATCTTAAATGCCTCTTTTTCTTTTACTTTGTTAGCATTTTCCTGCTCTGTATCCCTGGCTGTTGCCACGCGAAGTACAGGTTTAAGAGGCTGAATAACCTTATCATCTTCTATTTCCTTAGGATCTCCAACTACCGTACCATATTCAATACCACGGGCAGTTTCTACAATAACATGATCGCCTCTTTTTACCTCAAATTTTAAAGGATCAAAAAAATATATTTTACCGGCGGTTCTAAATCTCACTCCTATTACTTTTACCATAATCTATTAACCTCACTCTGTCTATATGATTTACATGTATCTCATTACATGAATTTTTCTTATTTTTATGCAGTCTTCATTGTCAGAAATAACAATTCTATTGTCAGATCAGCATTTACATTAGCTTTTAGTCTGTTTTTTGCCTGTTCAATGGCACGAATAATACGATCAATTCCTTCATAAGTATAACTTACCGATATTCTCCGAATATCCAGCCTTTCTTCTTTAAAAATAAGGGGACTATTATCTCCACATGCCTTATACAGCAATACATCCCGATACCAGATAAAACAAAGATCCAGATAATCATTTATATCATATTTGTTTTCTGTAATTCTTTTTACAGCCGCAGCCATTTGATTCACTTCCATATCAGATATTGTTTTCATGATACCAAGTACCTCTGACTTGAGCTTATCAAATTCTTCATTAGAAGCAAGCATAACTGCTTTTCCTACATTTCCTCTGGCAAAAGAAGCACAGATTCCCGCACGGTAATCCGGTATTTCTACTTTTTCCATAAGGAAATTTTTTATTTTATCCTCCGATACCGGCTTCATGTCCAATACGACACAACGGCTCAATATTGTAGGAAGCATTGTTTCTACATTTGTGGTAAGCAATATAATTACGGCATATTCAGGAGGCTCCTCTAAAGTCTTTAGCAAAGCATTCTGCGCCTGCGTATTCATCTTTTCTGCCTCGTCCATAATATATATTTTATATGGTCCACTGTACGGTTTAATTGCAATATCTCCATTGATCTGCGTTCTTACATTATCAACACTGATCACATTAGGTTTATCATGCTCAACATATATAATATCAGGATGATTATTATTTATAGCCTGTTTGCAGGAACGACACTGATTGCAAGGTCTTATGCCATCACTCTCGCATTGTAATGCTCTGGCAAATACATCCGCAATCATATGCTTGCCCGACATTTTTTCTCCCTGAATCATGTAAGCATGAGATATTTTATTATATTTTAATGCATTTCTTAAATTATCCGTGAGCTGTTTTTGTCCTATAATGGATTCCCATGCTGTTGGTTGCTCTTGCGCCATACTAATTTCCATGCCTTTCAGTCACACTAAGCCCTTCTTATTATTCGATAAAATGCATCTGATCTCCTGTATTATGTAAAGATATCTAATAATAAACCTCTGATTTCTCCTACCTTAGCCAGAATTGCTATTTTATCCTTTTCTTCTTTCATTAATTCCTGAGCAAGCTCATCCAGCTTTTCATCTACCAGACGAACAATACCATACACTCTGTGTCTGCCTCGCCTGTCCAGAAAGTTTTCACGGGAAAATTTATGGGAACGATTCACAATTTCATTCATAAAATCTTTGATCAAAGTACGATAGCGACGCATATCTTTTACATCCATGCGCTTTACGATCTTATCTCCCTGCATGACAATCTCTTCCATCATCAGATTCAGTCTGTCTGCAAGTCCCGCCTCTTCTATATTACTTGCCAGCATAAATCGAAATGTATCATCCGTAGGCTGTACATTAGATTGCTGTTGTGTCTGTATTGTCTGTTCTACCTGATTTACCTTGATATCCACGATATCACCCCTTTTATGCACACATCCATTATTTGTGCTCTGTTTCCTTCATATAGCTCTTTATTTCTTCTATACATTGATCCAGATCATTATTATAAAAAATTCGTTTGATTCCTGCTTTTTTTAGATTTTCTTCTGAAAAATCCTGATTGTCAGCCAAAAACCTGCGACACATTTCCTCATATTTGGGAACACTTTGGCTTTTTTCACGGTTGAGCGCCCTCAACAGACGCTCACCGTCCTCTACTTCTATATAGATTGGAATAACCTTATCTGCTCCGAAATAATCCCTTGTCATACAATAAGACTCTAACACACCCGGAACCAGATAACTATGCAAAGACAAATCTATCTGTTCATCCTGAACTGTGTAATAATACCAGATTCCATATATTGTATGATACGCTCTACATTCTACCAGCATGTTCTCATCCCGATATTTCTTTAACGTATTCTCATCCGTATAGTGATATTCCACACCTTCTTTTTCACCCTCTCTGATAGGGCGGGTTGTATATGGCACTATGCGGTGTAAGTCCAATTCTTTATCTTCAATCAGTCTCTTATATATTGTATCTTTTCCTGTTGAACTTTTACCTATAATACAGTATATCTTACCCATGCTAATGAACATACCTTTCGTACTTACCTTATGATCCTGTAGACAGTTTTTCTTCTTTACTCAACATCTACTACACGAAGCATATTCGTTTTACCTGCTATTCCAAGTGGCACACCGGCTGTCAGAACTACCCGGTCTCCCGATTTGATCAATCCTGCTTTTTTACTTGCTTCTACTGCACTGTCAAACAGTTTCTCAGCACTTTCTTCTTCATGGATCAAAAGAGGCTGAACACCCCATACCAGTCCTAACTGTCTGAATACTTCTTTATTGACAGCACATCCAATAACTGGACAACTTGGCTGGTATCTTGCTACCATATTTGCTGTAAATCCAGACATTGTAACTGTAATAATTGCAGCAGCTTCCAGATCTATTGCAGTAGTACAACATGCATGGGAAATTGCAGCGGTAACATCTTCTTTCACATCGTCATTTCTTCTGGAGAAACGTGATGCATAATCAATATCTTTTTCCGCCCTTTCAGCGATTTTAGCCATAGTTTTAACAGCCTCTACAGGATATGCACCCGCAGCACTTTCACCACTCAACATGATTGCAGATGTTCCATCATAAATTGCATTTGCAACATCTGTTACTTCTGCTCTGGTAGGTCTTGGATTCTTTATCATGGAATCAAGCATCTGAGTTGCAGTAATAACTACTTTACCTTGAACCAGTGCCTTTTTGATCATTCTCTTCTGGAATACCGGCACCTCTTCCATTGCTACTTCTACACCCATATCACCTCTGGCAACCATAATACCATCAGAAACTTCAATAATTTCATCCAGATTCTCTAAGCCCTGTGTATTTTCTATCTTAGAAATAATCTTCATTTTGCCGCCATTATCTTTGATAAGCTTACGAACCTGCTCTACATCTTCTCTATTTCTGACAAAAGAAGCAGCAATATAGTCATAACCCATCTTTATACCAAAGAGAATATCCTGTTTATCTACTTCACTGATATATGGCATTGTTAATTCAACACCAGGAACATTAATTCCCTTATGGTTTGATACGTAACCACCATTGATAACCTGACATAGGATATCTGTTTCTGTAATATCGATTACTTCTAATGCAATCAAACCATCGTCTATCAGAATTGTTTTGCCTATACTCACATCATTTCTGAGATTTTTGTAAGTAATAGACGCTCTCTGGGCTGTTCCCATTACTTCATCGGTTGTCAGACTGAATACACTACCGGTTTCCAGATATACCTTTCCACCCTCAAAATCCTTAAGTCGAATTTCAGGACCTTTTGTATCCATCATGGTAGCAACAGGAAGTCCAAGCCTCTCAGCAATCTGAACTGTTCTTTCAAACTTTGCTCTATGCTCCTCATAATCGCCATGTGAAAAATTAAAGCGGGCAACATTCATTCCTGCCTTCATTAATTCCTCTAATCTTTCTGCACTTTCAGAAGCTGGTCCTATCGTACAAACAATTTTTGTTTTTCTCATAAATCTATAATTCCTTTCACCATACGCAATTTTGTCTGCGCAACCCCTCTCCATATTAATAGTCGTATCCTCCTAAATATTATATATTCTGTACTTTTAAAATGCCTCGACGTGTTTTTATCTTACCTTTATGAAGTCTGAAAGTCTCCATTAACGAACAGTATTTATCTGCAGCAGTAACAATCCATGCCTCTCTGCACATAGGTGGAACCACCGTTAATGGCCACATATGTTTCTTAATGATATCTTCCTGTCTTTTTGTTAAAACATACTCTTTCTTTGCATTACGCAGAGCTCTTCCCGGATGATAGAAACCATGGAGCTTATGTGGATTCTTTAAATCTTTTTTATGCCAGTCATATAAAAAATAATCATGAAGTAAAGCACCCCTGACCAAATCTCTCTGATTACATGTAATATGAAGCTTTTTCTTAATCATAAGACTTGTCTTGGCAACATTGATACAATGTTCATTTACCGTCATATTACCATGTTGAATGTGCTCCTTAGTTCTTTGAAAATTAGCAGAATTAAGGATATCTTCCGCATATTTCTTTAATTCACTATCATACATATTTATTCACCCTATTCGTAATAACAAATAACAGGCATCCCTGCCTCTACATGCTCATAAATCTCTTTTGCTACTTCAAAAGGAAGATTAATACAGCCATGAGAACCTCTTGTTTCATATATTGTTCCACCGAATTCCTTTCTCCATGACGCATCATGCATGCCAATTCCTCCATTAAAAGGCATCCAATAGGATACCGGTGTTCTATAATTTGTTCCCTTTAAAACTGCATTTCGTTCTTTATAGGTAATTGGAAAAATACCTCCCGGTGTTCCCATTCCTTTTACCATATTTCCACTGACAAAATCGCTCTCTATTATTATGTTTCCTTTTTCCCAGAAATATAAATGCTGTTTCGATAAATTTATCTCTACATAGGTATCACCATAATCGCGTTCACCATAACTTGCTGCTGTTTGTATGTATATTGGTTCCCGTTCCTCTACTGCACCCTGTTTGATCAACTCGATCAGCTTCTGTGTTTCCTCTGCCCGATTCATACGCCAACCATAAAATCCACTGTCTATTACGATCTCTTTACCTTCTGCTGTTGTAAAATTGTGTCTACGATACGCCGTATCATAAGTTCTGGCAAGTTCCTTTATATAAGAACCTACTTCATCCTCATTTAAATATACAGTATTATTAATATAAATTAGCCAATTATGAATTAAACTTGCATCTACTATTTCTTCTTTCTCACCAAATACATATGTAATCTGTGATGAAACTTCTTTATTTAGTTCTTTCCAGACTTTCTGCAACTGCGCATCCTCGGTTGTAATAGAAGGATCAATATAGCATCCTGCCTCTTCCAGATTCAGTTCAGTATCCATATTCTCTAATGCATGCTGTATACAGTCACGAACTTTTCCCTTCCTTAAATAAGTTCCCTGATAAGCCTCCACCAGTTCATATTTACCTTCTGCTTCCTGAAATTCACCAATATACGCATTCCGAGGTTCCTTCATATTTTCTCTTTGCATAAACGGCAACGTTTCTACAACTTTTTTCATGGCATTTATATCTAATTGTCCAATATGATCCAATTCATACGAATTTTTCTTCCAAATAGATAGCGGCCACAGCCATGCATTTTGATTTTCCAGTATATTCTGCAACGCATCCCGTGTGTCTACAGCTAATGATACTTCAGATGCCGTTATATACACTTCTGTACCTTCCCTTCCTACTACATGAAGTGCATACTTTTGAAATTCATCATCCAGTACTTTTGCTATGGTATCTACTGTTTGACCGCTGCTTTCAATCTGGTCGATCGTTGTGTGAAAGAAATAGTGTGTTCGAAAAAGAAAATAGAATGCAAAATAGATTAACAATAATACGCTTATAATAGCGATCATGCCAAGTGTGACCTTATGCATACACTTGTTGTCTTTTTTCATTTCTGTTTCCCCTTTATTTCACATAACCATACATAGTTATTTTATCATACATTCATTAAAAAAGACACGGAAAACCGTGTCTTTTTTATATTTTATAAATATATTTACCATTTTAAATAACAAAAATGCCCAGAACCGGAATCGAACCAGTGACACGAGGATTTTCAGTCCTCTGCTCTACCGACTGAGCTATCTGGGCATCGACACATTGTCAACGACAAGCTGTATTTTACAATACTTCTTACAATGTGTCAAGCAAATTTTATCTGGTTTTAAACCTACATCTGCAATTCTTTCAATTCATAGAATTTACCCTTTTTTGCCATCAGCTCTTCATAAGTTCCAAATTCTTCCAGACCACCATGTCCGATCACTGCAATTTTGTCAGCATCTCTTATAGTAGAGAGTCTGTGTGCTACGATAAGTGTTGTTCTGTCTTTTACCAGATTATTAATTGCTGTCTGTATCTGCTTCTCAGAAATACTGTCCAGTGCGGAAGTCGCCTCATCCAGTATCAGAATACTTGGGTCACGTACGAAAGCTCTGGCTATAGAGATTCTCTGTCTCTGCCCTCCGCTTAGATTGCTACCATGCTCAGTGATTTTGGAATCCAGTCCATCCGGCAGGGAATCAATGAACTCACGCAGGTTTGCCGCATCAATAACCTTCTGCAATTCTTCCTCGCTGATATCATCTTTACCATAGGTAATATTATCACGTATTGTTCCTGTAAAAAGAATAGAGGTCTGCGGTACAACTGCGATATGCTGTCTAAAGCTCTTGAGATTGAGTTCATTCATATCCTGGCCGTCTATCAGGATTCTGCCGCCTGTTGTTTTAATAAATCCAATTACCAGATTGAGTACTGTTGTCTTGCCCGCACCGGAACCGCCTACAAAGGCGATTGTCTCACCTTCCTTGATCGAGAGGTTAAAATGTGACAGAACCGGTTCTTCACTGTCCGGATAATGGAAGGTGACATCATCGAAGGTAATGTTGCCATGCACTTCTTTGATCTTCCTTTTCCTGTCATTATCCTCTATATCATGACTCAGTAAAATATCTCCTACAGAATCTACAGATTCCAGACCTTTGGCAATCGTAGGAAGCAGTGTGATGATACTGGATACCTGGGCAACAATACTGGAGAAATAGGTCTGGTACATAACGACCTCACCTACTGTGATCTCTCCCTGCGCAGCCAGATAACCGGTAAAGCCCAGACACAACACCTGAAATACCTGAAACGCCACCCAACTGATGGATGAGAAATAGGATTGAATGATATCCAGCTTCAACCCACTCTTTGCCACATTTTCAAGCTGCTCCTGCATGCGCATCGTCTCTGTGCTCTCCAGTGCATGCGCTCTGGTGACAGGAATCAGTTCTACCATCTCCATTACCCGTACGGAAGTCTCTTCCATATCCTTACGGAACTGTCTGTTATGAAGCTTGATCTTATTCTTAAATACTACCATGATAATTACGGCAACCGGAACTGTCAGCACGAAAAATACGAATACCGTCAGACTCTTGCTCACAACGATACCCAAAGCCACTGCAATGTTCATAATAATACTCAATACGGAAATAAATATCTGTCTTGAAAGTGTCTCAATCTGTTCCACATCTCGCATGATCTTGGACTGTAATCGTCCCGACTGCATCGCATTATGATAGGATATGGACAACTGCTGGAGCTTGCGCACCAGAGAACTTCTCAGATTACATTCCATATTACGGATAGTCTTGGAATATAGATAGACATGCACATAATTGGAAAAGACATTTTGTATGATCATGACACACATAAATGCTACATTCAGCGAAATATCCCTCACAACATTCTCATCCGGATTCGTTGCAATATTGATAATATTGGATGTTACAATAGGCAGAATCCATACCGGCGAATGTTTGATAAAAAAGAACAACACCGAGAAAAATAACGAAACATAATGCCCCTTATACAAGCCAAGCAGCGTCTTGATACTGCTTCCGCTGTTTCTTTTGAAATTATCCAGAAAATCCTGTTCTTCCTGCTCCCAGACAATTTCCTTCTCCTGTTTTTCCATAATTTTACCCCTTTATTAACAAATGTTTTCACATTATTATGATACCTTTTTTCGTCATTTTAGTAAATGATTTTCATAATTTTTTGGTATCTGTTTTTTGCTGCCGCACTGGATATGCTCAAACGGCTATGGTACAATAAACGGTAATGGGGAGGGAAATTATGCATAATTTATTTGAATACGGAGATATCTTAAATTCACCCTATGAGGCATTTATATTTGATACCAACATCCATGCCTTTCCTGTGCATCAGCACTGGCATCATTACATGGAGGTTCTCTATATATTAGAAGGAACTACAGATGTGACCTGTGATCGGGATGTCTACCATCTCGAACCCGGTGACATGATCGCGCTGCTGCCTAAAAAGCTCCACTCCATTGGAGGTACGACCAAAGAGCACCGCCGTTATTATGTGTTAAAATTTGACCTGAACCGGTTTCATGATAACTCCAGCATTATGCCGCAGTTAAAATCTGCCATTCTGCAGGTTGGCAATTACAATCCGGCTTTTATCCATTTTTCCAAAGAAAGTCTAAACGGTTATCCGATAGAATCTTATCTGTATAACTGTGCCCGTGAATACGAACACAGAAATTACGGCTATAATCTTGCCATGCATGCTTCCCTGACCTGCCTGTTGCTTGCCATGGTGCGTATCTGGAGAGATCACGGTTATACACCTCCTATGCTGGCAACCCAGCCAGAGGATAATTCTGTAGACACAATCACAGAATATATTGATGCACATTCCAACCAGCCTCTTAAAGTAGAGGATCTGGCATCCATGTGCAATATGAGTTATTCCTTCTTTGCCAAAAAATTCCGCCAGCTTTACGGCCGCTCCTGCAAAGAATATATTGAATATATCCGCGTGACCAAAGCGGAAGATCTGCTGCTGTTCTCAGATTATGACCTGACCTATATCAGTCAGGAAACAGGCTTCTCTGATTGCAGCCATATGATCAAGACCTTCCGCAAATATAAGAACATCACGCCCAAGCAATATCGGTTACAGAATACGAAAGTGTTACACTGATTTTATTCTTCCTGCCACATCAAAGCGCATTTCACTGCTTTATCCCAGCCGTGAAGGCGCTTTTGGCGACTCTCCTCTTCCATAGACGGCACGAAACGTCTGGATAACTGCCAATTCTCCCGTATCTCGTCTCTGTCTTTCCAGTAACCCACCGCCAGCCCTGCCAGATAGGCTGCGCCAAGGGCTGTTGTTTCAATGCAGCTTGGTCTTAACACGTCACCTTTTAAGATATCAGCCTGAAACTGCATCAGGAAATCATTGGCACTGGCTCCTCCATCCACTTGCAGCTTCTTAATTGTGACATCTGTGTCATGTTCCATGGCACGAAGAACACTGTGGGTCTGATAAGCAATGGATTCCAATGTTGCTCTGATAAAATGCTCTTTACTGCATCCTCTGGTGATCCCTACCACCATACCTCTGCAATATTGGTTCCAATAAGGCGCTCCCAGTCCGGTAAAAGCAGGCACTACATACACACCATTGGTATCTTCTACAGCTTTGGCATATTCCTCTGACTGAGAAGAACTTTTAAGCATACGCATCTCATCACGCAGCCACTGGATCGCTGCACCTGCAACGAATACACTGCCTTCCAGTGCATACTCAAGCTCATCCTGATCGCTGGCAGCAATAGTTGTCAAAAGACCATGCTCTGAAGTAATTACTCTGTGTCCCGTATTCATAAGCAGGAAACAGCCGGTTCCATATGTATTTTTCACATCACCTTCATCAAAACAGCACTGACCAAACAGCGCTGCCTGCTGGTCACCTGCCGCACCTGCTATCTTGATCTCACCACCAAGCAATCCATCATCCGTCATGCCATATACACAACTGGAGGGTTTTACCTGTGCAAGCATACTGCGTGGAATCCGCAGCTTCTCCAGCAATTCTTCATCCCAGCATTTTTCATGGATATTATAAAGCATTGTTCTGGAAGCATTCGTGTAATCCGTTACAAAGATACGTCCCTTCGTCAGATTCCAAATCAGCCAGGTGTCCACTGTTCCAAAAAGCAGTTCTCCCGCCTCTGCACGCTCTCTGGCACCTTCCACATTTTCCAGTATCCACGCCAGCTTTGTTGCGCTGAAATACGCATCCGGTACAAGCCCTGTCTTGGCTCTGATCACTTCTCCAAAACCATCCTTCACCAATTCCTCTACCATATCTGCAGTTCTGTGGCACTGCCAGCAGATTGCATTATAAACAGGCAGTCCCGTGTTCTTATCCCATACGATCGTTGTCTCTCTCTGATTGGTAATGCCAAGAGCTGCAATATCAGAAGCATCTGCCCCCACCTTAGCCATTGCTTCTGTTGCAACTGCAAGCTGTGATGACCATATCTCCATAGGATTGTGCTCTACCCAGCCTGCTTTTGGATATATCTGTTCAAACTCCTTCTGTGCCATACTGATGATATTACCGTTCTTATCAAAAAGAATACAACGTGAACTGGTCGTACCCTGATCCAGTGCCATAATATATTGTTTACTCTGCATACCCTCATCCTCCGTTTAATTCCTGACTGTACTTATACTCTGGCGATGTCCTTGGTCGCAATTACCGAAACCCCCGTATCGGCTATATTTTCTACAATGACATCTCCCTCCTGTACAGGTGCTGTTACTCTTATTGTAGCTAATTTATGCATACAGTCAAATATTTTATTTTTAGGAATATCCTGTGCAGTCTTGACTGATACCACAGGCAGGACTCCATTCTCTACTCTGACAGTACTGGTCACAGTCCTTCTCGGATCTGTTACTTCCTTTCTGGCATAACGATCTCCATTCGGACAGGTGTTGCCCGTTACCGATATAACCTCCCCCTCTGCCATCTCTACAGTAAGAGGACACCCCAGTGGACAGCCTATACATATCAATTCTCTCGTTTCCATTTCTGACATACGTGTCACATCTCCTTTCCCTCTTCTACCGTAATTCGGATGCTACCCACAGCCGTTCCATCTTCCCTGACCATATCCTTTTTCATAAGAATGATATTCTCCATCTCACCGGGTGCCATTGTCTTCTTAGGTAAGGAACGCAGCAGTCTGTCATCTGCATAAATACATACCTTAACATTGCGGTATTCCCTGCCTACGCGGAAACGTACTGTCTGGGTATCCTTCATATGAGCCAGCCGGATAACAGAAGGAACAGTATATCTTACACCATTTTCGGGATGAATCTGTACGATTTCCTGTGACTGTGTATTCTCTGCATTCCGGCTTAAATAGGATGCTGCCCGCATGCCCGCCTCTTTTGCCTCTCCTGATACATAATCCACCAGATCATGCACATGCAGCACATTACCACAGGCAAACACCCCTTCTATTGTAGTCTCCAGACTCTCATTCACAACAGGTCCTCCTGTAACCGGACTCAGTTCAACCTCACAACCAACAGAAAGCTCATTCTCCGGTATCAGTCCACAGGAAAGCAGTAAGGTATCACATGCATAATGAATTTCTGTACCGGGGATCGGTTTTCCCTTGGAATCGACCTGCGCTATCGTAACACCCTCTACTCTGTCTTTTCCTTCTATGTCCACTACCGTATGACTTAGCAGAAGGGGAATGTTATAGTCCTGCAAACACTGGACAATATTACGCTTTAGCCCTCCTGAATAGGGCATCAGCTCTGCTACCGCCTGTACATGTGCGCCTTCCAGGGTCATACGTCTCGCCATGATCAGCCCAATATCTCCACTACCTAGGATCACAACTTCTTTTCCGGGCATTTTGCCCTCAATATTAACGTAATACTGTGCAGTTCCTGCTGAATAAATACCCGCCGGTCGATAACCCGGTATATTCAAAGCCCCTCTTGGTCTTTCCCGGCAACCCATTGCCAGAATGACTGCCCTGGCATAGATCATCAACATTCCATCCTCTTTATTCATAGCAATGATTTCTTTATCATAACCATCTTCACCCCTGCCACTTCTCAGGCTCATGACCATCGTATGCAGTTTATACGGAATCTGCTTTGCCTCTACCTGTCTGCGGTAACGACTGGCATACTCCGGTCCTGTCAGTTCCTCTTTAAATGTATGCAGTCCAAATCCATTATGGATGCACTGGTTGAGAATACCGCCCAGTTCTTTGTCCCGCTCTAAGATGGCAATGTGTTTCAGCCCTTTGTCCCAGGCTGCAGAGGCAGCTGCCAAACCGGCAGGTCCGCCGCCAATTACGATCAGATCATACATTACGCACGCACCTCCCCTTTTGTATAGGCAGTAAGAATTTCGCTGCCGTCCCGATCCTGCAAAATCGTCAACGGCGATACGCCCAGCTCCCGCGCCAGCAGGAATTTTTCCTTCACATCCTCCACCGTATGACGGCGTAGATCGGAAGAGCGTCGTGTAGGG
>OKVF01000368.1_pt1 | contig 52807 bp, 47 predicted proteins | sample 1604831 | NCBI WGS metagenome assembly OKVF01 (sample SAMN01760980, study PRJEB22395) | human gut metagenome
TAAGAACTTTATGGAAACGACTCAGAGGTTATTTGCTAAAACAATATATCACAATACTTAAAAAAATATTTTCTAGAGACATGAAAGGCTGTTTAATGTTATAAGAGAATGTTGGCAGTTGTTATGAGACTTATATAAGGTAGGAGATAATATGGTTACTTATATATTTATAAATCACTTGGACCATATAAGGAAAGTGATTGCAAATTCCGAATGACAGAGGAATATCAACGAAAAAATGCAATGGAGGAAATGCAATGGGTATAACAGGCGTAGGAAGTTCTTATAATTTTGTTTATAACACAAAGACAGGTAAGCTATCTACAAAGGATGGCAGTAAAAATGAGTTTGTTGATTTTTGCAATGGAGATGTAAAGGGAGAAGATACAGAGTCACTGAATCATTTTGATGCACATACAAGGTATCAATTTCAAAGAATGCTCTATGTATATGGAACCGGAATGACAGGACAGAATCCTTTTGAAAATGATGAGAAAGTTGAGATTACAGCGGATATAGACAGTGCAACCCATACATCTTTTTATGTGAATGGGCAGAAAGCGTTTACTGCAATTACGGGTATGTCATATCTACCATCTGAGATTAGAACTTTTGGAACAGTACAACAACCATTTAAAACTAGGGGATCAATACCATATGATCCACAGACGAATAGTATCACGATTGGAATTGGAAGCAGGTTTGATCTGGGAAATGGATATAGTGTGACGGTACAGGAAGATTGTGTCTGGGGTGAGGGCTATGGAAAGGGAAGCCTGGCGGATGATGAAAGATGTAATATGATGGTCGGGGGCTTAAGTTCCTTGATCCATTTTGCAGATCAGCAGTATTTTTCAAGTATGATGGATACATACACAGATTATATTTTAGAATTTCTTTCTTCTCAGGGAGTAGATACAAGTAGAGAATTTGTGATAAACGGGACACATTGCGAACTGGTAAATGGGAAAATAAGTGAAGTTGGTAACGATTATGTGGTGCCTAGTTCCATTCAGCAGAAAGCAGTGAAAAGATATGAAGAAAGAATGGCACAGCTTTTAAAGGATGGAAATTGGTATCGAATGGCATAGGTAAAAATTATAAGGAATAAAGTACGGAGGAAAAGCAATGAGCATATCAGGAATTAATAACTACAATTATCCAAACTATTATGCAGGAGCAAGACACAATATGGCTAAGACCGGCGGTAGAGATTCGGGCGTGCTGTCAAGTACCAGTAGTGCATCTTCTAATATTACATTACATATGTCAGATGGAGGCAACAGTGGAAATGCTTTGACAGCAATGGGGTTTCCGGATGGAACCAGTGCATCTGTCTTTAAGGCAGATGATTATAATCCGGCAGATCCGGAATATAGAGTCAGATATTGGGATAAAGAAGGAAATTACACAGATACAAATGTACAGATAAATGGTGTTAATCCGAGAAATGCAAGTTATTTGGAAATGCTTGCATATACAACATATAGCGATGTAGAAGGCTTTATGAAAAATGCGTTTGGAGACTTCATGAATGCGGCAAGAGGTGTAAATGGGAACATTTCGTATGATGCTGACAATATAAAAGAGAAGAAGGATTATATGAGTATGGTAAAAGAACTGATGCAGTTACAGTATGATAGTAATAATTTGCCGGGTTATTTATCATATAAGGAATTGTATGATTACATGAATGATAAAATAAATGGATAAAAGCCATGGATGGCATCGAAATCAAAGGATAGAGTTACCCTTTATTTCGGTGCCGTTTTTCAAAAGATATTCGTATTAGACAATATGGAATGCGATTATAAATAATAAAAAGGAGTATTGATATATGCAGATTAGTTCTAACTATTCCATGAATGGTGTGCCGTATGAAAACAGGCGCAGACAGAAAGATATTCCTCAATTTAGTACAGAACGTGCTAAACAGGAAAATAAGAGTATAAATCCATATATGGAAGATACGGATTTTAACGAAAAAGCATTTGATATGATTGGTCCGAATGCTCCGCAGGATGTAAAAGATGCATGGATGGAAGCAGCGAAGGAAGTAAATGCGAATGGTATGGGAATAAAGAAAAACGGAATGTTGAGCCATATATCACAGATGATGATACAAAGGCTGAATAAGCAGATGAAGGGCGAGGGCGATGTGGATAACATCGACATTTTGGGAAACACAACAGAATCTGCAATTCAGGCAACGAAACAGGCTTTATATAATTTAGACCATCCACTGGAATATGTTCCTAAAAGCATAGAAGTTCAGAGGGCTTGTATGAAAGAGAGAGAATTCTATGTTGCGTTTCTGGAAAGATTGGAAAAGTTATAATTGACTGGAACAGAAACGGAAAATGACAACGATGAGACATATATATAAAATTATTTAGGAGATAACATATGAGTGATGGAAATTTTGAAATCAATATGAAGGGACTTCTAAAACGAATGCTTAAAAATGAATTTGCATAGTTCTTTTATGGTAGCAGAAAAACAGTTGTCTGCGAATAAAATGGTTGGAATCAAGCCTCCAAGTCTACAACAGATTTGGAGGTTTTCTTCTGCCCATTTTTATCGTGAAGTAATTTCCGAAACAAACAATCTATTTATGGTATTCTAGTCTGGAGGCTATCATCATGGGATGAGTGGACCATAGAGAAAGAGTAGAGTCAATCGTAAGCTGATCTGCTTTTTGTATCTGTTTATGATAGAAAACACTTATCACAAACAATAAACATCATGTATTTTACACTATGAAAAAAAGATGTTAACATTCATGTAACAACTTAAATAGCTGGTGACAACGAATTACGTACTTAATATTGATTGGAAGGGGTTGCTTTCTTGGAAAAGAATGAAGTGACAGAAAAAGAACCAACAGAACCCTATACGGATGATGATCTCAACTGGACAAATGCTGACAGCCGCGTGTCAAGAGAACATGCTGGCCAGTCTAATCAAATTAAATCGGCTGCACAAAGGTTTTCACTTTGACCTCATGCATATCGAGTTTCTGTAGCTATTTTTCTTATATAGTAAAATGTTACAAAAATCAGTTTTGAATTTTGTAACGGGGTATGCGTTTAACCTTTGTAAAATCCGTATTTCTATTATACTATTTAATTAGAATATCGGGAAAAAGAAGGAATGGATATGGGACAGAACAGGGTTCGGATCGTGGATGTCGCAGATGCATTAGGGCTTAGTACAGCGACTGTTTCAAAAGTAATTCATGGTAAAACCAGCAAAATTTCGGACGAAACAGTAAAACGAGTTCAGCAGGAGCTTGAAAAGACAGGATATATCCCTAATATGGCAGGTATTTTGCTTGCAAGAAATAATTCAAGAATCATTGGAGTGGTGATAAATGACCATGTTAAGTATGAGGGCAGGGTTTTAGAAGATGGATTTGTAATGTCATCATTAAATGCCCTTTCCCACGAGGTAAATGAAAAAGGATATTTTCTGATGATAAAAATAACAGCAGATATCAGTGAAATCCCGGTTTTTGCTTCAATGTGGAATATGGATGGTCTGATTCTCATGGGGTTTTGTGAAGCTGATTATGAAGAACTTCGAAATCAGATGAGGATATCCTTTGTTGTATATGATGGATATTTTGAAAAATGTTCAAAAGTTGTTAATCTTGTAATTGATCACTATGATGGAGGTTATCAGGCAGGAAAATACTTCAAAGAGCTGGGACATAAAAAAGCATTGTGCATATCGGACAATTATATATGCATGGACAAAGAACGACTTGACGGTTTTTGTGAAGCTTTTGCACCAGGTGAGACTTTGATCTGGCAGATCCCAAATACAGAAAAGGAAAGATTGCACTTTTATCAGGTAAAATTCTCAGAATTTTTAAATTGTAACATTACTGCAATTTTTGCAGTGTCTGACTATTATGCACTTGAGTTTATGCGTTTTTTGCAAGGAAGGGGTCTTCAAATCCCACAAGAGATGCAGATAATAGGTTTCGATGATAATATGGCAAGTAGAGAAAGCAGCCCGGCTCTGACTACGATTCATCAGGATGCGTCACTCAGGGCAAAAACTGCAATAGAATGTATAGAGGCAATGCGTGACGGAAGAAATTGCGATGCCGAAATCATTCTTCCGGTAAAACTTATAAAAAGGGGAAGTACGAGGAAACTATAATGTCAGAGTTTATAAAATCATTATGCAAAATAGCGATTCCTGTTACATTGCAAAGCATGCTGCAGGCATCATTTTCAATTATTGACCAGATAATGATTGGTCAGCTGGGAGAGGCTAATATATCAGCAGTCGGACTATGTGGTAATTTTTCTTTGATTTTTTCAGTGGTGCTTGGTGCAGTAAGTACTGTCGCAGGGATATTAATAGCACAGTTTATCGGAGCAGATGATGCTAAAGAGGCTTGGAGCAGTTTTGATGTTAGTCTCATTTTCGGAATTATAATATCTGCATTGTTCTTGTTTGCATCAGGAATTTTCCCAGCACAGATTCTTGGGTTATATACTAAGGATATAAGTATTATAAACGTAGGTGCGGTATATTTTCGAATTGTAGCATTTTCATATATTCCAATGGCAATAAGTACCGTTTTATCCGCGTGGCTGCGTTGTAAGGAGCATGCAACGATACCATTTTTAGCAAGTTTTGGGGCTGTAGCTGTAAATACAGGACTTAATTATGTGCTGATATTTGGAAAACTTGGATTTACGTCTATGGGGGTAAAAGGTGCAGCGATTGCCACGTTTGTTTCGCAGGTGTTTAATTTATTGTTCATCTTTATTGGATTTGTTATTTGTGTTAAAAAGGATGGGGATAAACCAATATTGTCACCGCGTTTCAAGAAGATTACCATTAGAGATTATCTTATTATGATCATGCCGATTCTGGTCAGTGAGTTCCTTTGGAGTCTGGGACAGAATGTGGAGTCTGCGGTGTATGGGCATCTTGGCACCGCAAACCTTGCAGCTTACACTCTTACGTGCCCGATTCAGGGACTTATTATAGGCGCATTGAGCGGTTTGTCAGCTGCGGCCGGTGTTATGGTTGGTAAAAGACTTGGAAAGAAAGAGTATGATAATGCATATAATGAATCCAAGAAAATTATGATCGCGGGGTTAATAGGTGCAGTGTTTGTATCGGCAATGCTAATATTGTTGGCGGGAGAATATACCAGATTGTATCGTGTGGATCACAACGTAAGAGAACTTGGAAAAATTCTCCTTGTTGTCTTTGCTTTGTATGCTCCGATCAAGGTTGAAAATATGATCCTTGGTGGAGGTATCATAAGAAGTGGTGGAAATACCAAGATCATAATGATCATTGATATTATTGGCACATGGTGTATTGGAATTCCTTTGTGTTTGCTTGCTGCATATGTATTTCAATGGGGAATCGTGGGTGTATACACATTGCTTACCACAGAAGAAATATTCAGGCTGGTTGTATCACTTGTTATTTTCAGAAAGCGTAAATGGATGATCAGTTTATCGTAGTGATGAAGGGGCGAGCAAGACACGATTGAATATGAGAGTTATGTAGAATGGAACAGAATATATACCGAAGTTGGATGGCAGGATATGAAACAAAATAGTACAAAACCATTTGGCATATAAGAAAATATCATAATAAATATGACATACAGTTGGCGTATTAAAAGTGTTATAATAAAAACACTTTTAATATTGAAGAAAGCGAAGCGTGAAGGGGATGCACTTTGTAGAAGTAAAAGGAATACTTTCCAGTAATAATGGTATGAATATTTACCGTGGCTGTACACATGGGTGTATTTATTGTGACAGCAGGAGTAGGTGCTATGGTTTTACGCACGAATTTGAAGACATTGAAGTGAAGATAAATGCACCACAGCTTTTGGAAAGGGCATTAAAATCTAAACGTAAAAGATGTATGATCGGAACAGGAGCTATGTGTGATCCATATCTTCATATAGAAGAAAGTCTGAAACTTACCCGCAAGTGTCTGGAGTTAATAGACCAATACGAGTATGGTGTAGCAGTTCAGACAAAATCAACCAGAGTACTTAGAGACATGGATTTGTTAAAATCAATTAACGACAAATCCAAAGCAGTTGTCCAGATGACAATGACGACCTATGATGAAACGCTCTGCAAGATACTGGAACCAAATGTTTCCACAACCAAAGAACGTTTTAAAGCTCTGCTGCAATTTAAGGAAGCTGGAATCCCTTCTATTGTATGGCTTACTCCTATATTGCCATTTATTAATGATACAGAAGAAAATATCAGGGGAATCCTTGAGTATTGTGTAAAAGCGGGAGTAAAAGGCATTATATGCTTTGGAATGGGAGTTACATTGAGGGATGGTGATAGAGAGTATTTTTATAAAGCACTGGATAAACATTTTCCGGGTGTAAAGAATAAATATATCAGAACCTATGGAAATGCATATGATATTCCAAGTCCCAATAATGAGAAGCTGCTGGAGATTTTTAAGGAAGTATGTGTGAAAAATGGAATGATGTATCAGATCAAAGAGTGCTTTCAGTATCTTCATGAGTTCCCTCAAAAATACGAGCAAATGTCACTGTTTAACATATGAATACAGGCAATGCGTGGATTGCATTGCCTGTATTCTTAGATCCTTGCGGGAAAGAAGAACACGTATTTTAAGTGGCAGGTGCTTCATAGCTGACATTGGTTTCACTCTATTGTACCCAGATAGAGGTTCTGGCACCTCCGTTAGAGATAAAGGAGTGGATCTCACACAGCGACCAGAGTTTGGTAGCCGGGTTCTGCTGGCGGATAAGCATACTATGAGATTCCTGTGACTGGCTGTATACGAGATCATCAAGTACTAATCGTGTGGACACAGTAGTGTTATTAAAAGTCTGCGATTCAATGGAGCCGGCATTAAATATGATAATTCGCCGTATGCCGGTAAGGACAGGAGAGGCAGTATCTTTGGCAGCCACACTGATTCGCACAGATGAGGAAGTAGTATTCTGGTAGGTCAGGATCAGGCTTCCTAAGGGAATATTCAGTGTACTGCCGGAAGCGGAGAGATCTACATGATATTCGTCAAGAGGTTTAAACAGGTTGGGCGTTGTAATGTCTTCTGTGGTTGTTTTAAAGTTTAATCTGTAGCTGATGGGGGTATCTTCTACAACAGTAATTGCAGGTGTTTCACCAGTGTCACCTTTTTCGCCCTGTGGACCCTGAAACCCTTGTTCACCCTGTTCACCGGATCCTTAAGATCGGGTGATCCCTGAATCGGCGTATAAGAGCCACAGGAACCACAGCCATTGCAACAATTTCCGGATATGACTAAATCTATCGGGTATATTAATCAACCTGAGAAAAAGCAACCGTACCATTTACAATAGTATAATTTACTTTTGTGGCAGAATCCATGATGTTACCATCACTAATGACAAAGTCGCCGTCTTTTCCAACCTCAATACTTCCTACTCTGTCGGCAATGCCAAGGTGCTTTGCAGGGTGAATGGTAATGGCTTTTAATGCTTCAAAAGCATCCATGCCTGATTTTACTGCAAGTCCGGCACAAAGTGAAAGATACTGCTGTGGAATGACAGGAGCGTCTGTAATGATAGAAACCTGACAACCAGCCTTTGATAAAATGCCGGGTGTCTTGAAGGATTTATTTTTTAATTCATATTTGGTAGCGTGTCCAAAAGAAGGACCAACTGCAACCGGATAATTTTCTTTTGCCAGATCTTCTGCGATCAGAGCACCGTCTGTACAATGTTCAATAGTAAGTTTTACATCAAATTCTTTTGCAATGCGGATTGCTGTGAAAATGTCATCTGCTCTGTGGGCATGAGCCTTTAGAGGAATTTCCCTGCGCAGAACGGGAAGAAGGGCTTCTAATTTCATATCATAAGCAGGCTTTTTAGAAGGATCTTCTGCGGCAGCATCTAACTTTGCCTGATATTCTCTTGCTTTAAAAAGCATTTCACGAAGTTTGGAAGCAGTAGACATTCTTGAATAATTGTTTTTGTCTTTATAGCATCTTTTGGGATTTTCACCAAACGCACATTTCATGGCAACAGGAAACTTGACAATCATGTCATCTATTCTGCGGCCAAAGGGCTTCATGGCAACGAACATACCACCTAGAACATTAGAACTTCCAGGACCAGTACCTACACATGTTACACCGCCTTCCAGGGCAAGCTGTAAAGTCTCATCCTGTGGGTTGATGCCGTCAATGGCACGAAGCTGTGGAGTGAGGATGTCATTCATTTCATTATAATCCTGTCCTTCAAAACCAATGGCATATCCGTCCAATCCAAGATGACTGTGCGCATCTACCAGACCGGGATAAACGTTAAGCCCGGTAGCATCAATCACTGTCTCAGCGTCTTTGCAACTGTTTGCAGGAAGAATCTGCGTAATTTTACCATTTTCTACTAAAATATCACCTACATAAGGAGTGGCTGATACAGCATCATGGATCAGTCCGTTTTTTATACAAAGCATAATCATTTCCTCCAATTATTTTATGATAGATTCAGCGAATCTTTTGTGTGTAAATCCCCTAATACACTTTATTGTAGCACAAATGTTATGAAACGTAGATGACATATTTTCAGCAGAATGAGGAAATTCTTTTTTGATATTCTATTATTTGAAGCAGAAGTACAATGCTCCATTGGGGATATATACATGGAACATTGCTTGTATTTAAGTTTCCCTAATGATACATTTTATTTACGGTACCGGGAAATGGAGGACATATGCAATGATTAATATTGGAGATAATATTAAAACGGCAAGAAAGAGAAAAGGGTTTACGCAGGAAGAGTTGGCAAATCAGATTGGAGTAACTTCTCAGGCAGTCAGTAGATGGGAGTCTGGTTCAGGAATGCCGGATATTTCCATGATTGTTCCGATAGCACAGGTTTTATCTGTCTCTACAGATATGTTATTTGGGCTTGAAAGTAAAGAACATGATACTTCCCAATTAAAACAGATCAATAATATGTATCTTGAATTGGAAAAAAAGTTTACAGATCCTAAAATTGCAGCTCTTGAGAAATGTAATTATCTTGAAAAGGAACTGAGTAAGAATCTGGGTAATATGGTAATTGCAACATGTCTTATTGAACGCACAGCAGATTTAAGCCGCTATGTAGATTATGAAGGATTTAGCTGCAACTGGGAAAGCAGAAGGGATAAGGCTATCAGTTCAGGCATGCAGGTAATTCGTTTTTGCAGTCAAAAGGAATGGATAGAAAAGACACATTTCGCACTGGCTTGGATTTATATTCATGAAAAGGACTATGTCAGTGCAAGAGAACACATAGCTCAACTACCAAGTGTAAAAAGTAATCGTTTACAGGAGAGTATCCTGGCGCAGGTGGCAAGTTCAGAACAGGGATTGGAGAGCATGAAGATTGTTGTTGTTCATAACCTGCAGAATATGGCTCGCGTCATAAATAAGGAAATACTTTATGCAGTAGAAGATATGGCAAAGAGAGATACTCCTGAAAATACCATTTTATTTGCTGAATGGGGAATTGGATTAATGGAAAAGTTCTGTGAAAAGAAAGAATTAATTCCTTATTGCAGAGGATTTTACAGAGATATTTATAAGTACATGATTTTTGCGGATTTACGTAAAGAAGATTATGAGTCGGCAAAAAAACACTGGAATGAGTTATGTGATGGCATGCATAGACATTATAAATATTATCAGGAAGTGTTGGTTGATGAATGTCTGATGTGGCAGTTCAATGAACGTCAGATTCAGTATATGCGTACTTATACAGAGGAATTCATGAAGGAGAAACAAAAAGCAGTGATTGCCCGCATAACAGAGTGGATCGGGGAAGAAAAGGCAGAAAAATTCTTGCAGTTGATTAACAATAAATAATTTGACTTTTCCTTTAAATATGCCATACTATGTCATATATAGAATGATATCCTTTGGACGTAAACAAAAATAAAATATGTCCAGGAGGATTCAAAATGAATTATGAAATTGTAGAACTGAAAGAGAAAACCATAGTAGGATTTGCCGGAAGAACGAGTAATGATGATCCGAAGATGGGTGCTGTCATCAGTGGGCTCTGGCAGAAACTGTATACACCGGAGAATGTAAGTGGAACCAGGAACAGAGTCAATACTTATGCTATTGGTCTGTATTCAGATTATGAGAAAGAAGGCTATCAGGTGACAGCCGGATTCGAAGTAAGTAAGGCATGTGCTTTGGATGAGCAGGTTATTAAGGTGATTCCTGCGGGGAAATACGCAAAGTTCCAGATACATGGAGATTGTGTAGAGGCGGTTTCCAAGGCATGGGGTGAAATCTGGAATACACCTCTGGATAGAACCTATACTGGTGATTTCGAAGAATATAGAACGATGGAGGATATAGATATCTATATCGCTATCCGGTAAAAACAGAATTCGCACTATTCTCGATACATGTTTTACAAGCGCTTATTAAATAATAAAAAATGAGGTATTGTATGGTAGCCAGATTGTTTCAGATCGTATATCTGTTAATGGAAAGAGACAGCATGACAGCGAAAGAATTAGCTGATAAGCTGGAAGTTTCGGTAAGAACGATAAATCGTGATATTGAGAAGCTGTCTGAAGCCAGAATACCAATATATGCAACCAGAGGCAGGGGAGGTGGAATTTCCCTGCTTCCTGATTTTGTATTAAATAAGAAAGTCCTGACGGAAGAAGAGAAAAGCAGCATTCTGTCCTCTATGAAAGTATTGGGAACGGTTGCCTATGATGATGAGAAGCAGGCTCTTAACCGCCTTGAGGATTTCTTTGGAGAGGTTGCACAGGACTGGATCGAGATAGAGCTGGACACCTGGAATGAAGGCAATTTTGACCAGGATAGATTTCGCCAGTTAAAAGGCGCAATTTTGTCGCATAAGAAGCTCTCCTTTGATTATATGAAAAAAGGAATTCCGGAATTTCGTATGATACGTCCCTTTAAACTGGTATTTCGGGCGCAGGCGTGGTATTTGTATGGATTTTGTGAGAAAAGACAGGATTTTCGTTACTTTAAATTACACAGAATGGCGCATCTTACCGTTCTGGATGAGAGATTTGATCCCTTGGTTCTGCCAAGAGAAGAACCGAGACATTATCTTGTAAAGGAGCCTGCCTTTGCTGTGAAAATTCTGGTGCAGAAATGTATGGCATATCGCGTATATGATGAGTTGCCGGCTTCTGCCATTGTTGAGCGCAAGGAGGGTCTGGTCTGTACGATACCAAATGCCAGAGAGAGCTGGTTTTATGATTATATATTATCCTATGGTCCTTATGCCAGGGTGATCGAACCGGAAGAGATTCAGAATAAAGTACACACAATGATAAAGGAAATGAAGGAATTATATGATAAAGAATTATATTTTTGATATGGGTGGTGTGCTTCCTAAAAGCACAATGACAGAATATATGAAATCAATTTCTCATTCTGAGGCGGAGTTTACATTATATCAGGAAATGACCAAAAGCAATACCTGGGTTGAAATGGACAGGGGATTGGACATAGAAGAGGCGTGTCAGATCTTCTGTGAGCAGTATCATCATAAGCAGGATGAGAAAATCAGGAAGTTTGTGGGAAATTTCAGGCAGAGTAATGATCCGAACCCTGAAATGGAACAACTGATACTGGAATCAAAAAATCATGGTTATAAGCTCTATCTCATGTCCAATGTGAGCTTCCTGTATAAAAAGTTTTTCCCTTATATCAAGTCTATTTCCTATATGGATGGTATATGGGCGTCCTGTGAGCGAGGTCTGATCAAACCAGACAGGCGGGCATTTGAAGATATGTTTTCCATGTTCAATTTAAAGCCACAGGAATGTTTTTTTATTGATGATACAGAGAAGAATATTCTGGCTGGCAGGGAATGTGGTATGGATGGATTTGTATATAGAGGAAATGTAGCGGAACTAAGATCTGTGATAAGAGAGCAAATTAACAGTTGACATAGAGACTGATTTATATTATAACGTAGATATAACAGCGTTATATAACGCTGTTATATGGATGACATACTTTGTAGACAAATTAATGTATATTATAGAAAAGAAGGAAAATGGATAAAGAATCAAATACTTTAGATAGAATACATGAAGTAGCGAAAACAGAATTTCTGGAGAAAGGATTTCAGAAGGCGTCTCTTCGCAATATTGTGAAAAATGCAGGTGTGACGACAGGAGCTTTTTATGGCTATTATAAGAGCAAAGAAGAGCTTTTCGATGCACTGGTTTCTGCGCAATATGAACATATTATGAAGGTATATACAGATGCACAGAATCGTTTCAGGCAATTAGATGCAGATACCCAGCAGGATTCTATGGGGGAAGTCTCGGGGGACTGCATGGAAGAAATGCTGGAATACATGTATGAGAATGAAGATGAATTTCGGCTGATCCTCAGTTGTTCGCAGGGAACACGGTATGAAAATATGGTACATGAGATGTCGGAGATAGAGGTACAGGCGACACATGATTTCGTAGAAACCATGAATCAGAACGGAAGACAGATCAAAAGTGTAGATCCGATGTTGGAGCATATGCTGACCAGTGGAATGTTTGCTACTTTTTTTGAATTATTGCTTCACAGAAGCCAGATACAGGAGGCGAAGCTTTACCTGAAGCAGTTAAGAGCTTTTTATACAGCAGGGTGGAGAGAGTTATTTGAAATAACATAACAGAGATAATAAAAGAGAGCTTTTGAGCTCTTTTTTATGGGACATAGGTTCGACTAAACTAACATTGTTTAGAATAAAACAACCAATGTTCGCTATATATTTCATAAGAAGAAATATGTTACAGAAAGGTGTGGTTATTAAAATGAAAAAGGAAAAAAAAGAATCCGCTTTTTCGAGGCTGATGAAATATGCAGGAGGTTATAAGGGTTATACTTATACATCACTTGTATTATCAGCAGTCAGTGCAGTACTGGCATTGTTTCCATTTATCTATTTGTGGAAGATCATCAAAGAAGTGATTGAAGTAAAGCCTGATTTCTCACAGGCAACAGGTATCGTACATAACGGCTGGATGGCAGTGATCATGGCACATGTAAGAAAACTCCCGATAGGACCGATCGAAAGTATAGGAAGCGGCAAGATGAGAAAGGTTATACTTGAGTCTGCAGCATTGATCGGCCCTTCCGGTGGTGGTAAATCAACCGTCTCCAAGCTGGCTGCCAGATTCTGGGATACTGATGGAGGTAAGATCACACTGGGCGGCAAGGATATCTCCAAAGTAAATCCGGAGAAACTGTTAGATGCATATTCTATTGTATTTCAGGATGTTACACTGTTTGATAATACGATTATGGAGAATATCCGTATTGGTAAGAAGGACGCAACAGATGAAGAGGTTATGAGAGCTGCAAAGGAAGCCTGCTGTGAAGACTTTATCAAAAAGCTTCCAAATGGATACCAGACAATGATCGGTGAGAATGGTTCTGCCCTTTCCGGAGGGGAGAGACAGAGAATATCTATTGCAAGAGCATAGCTCAAGGATTCTCCCATCATTCTGCTGGATGAAGCAACGGCATCTCTGGATGCGGAGAATGAGACAATGATACAGGAAGCAATTTCCCGTCTGATCAGGGACAAGACGGTCATTATTATTGCTCACCGTATGCGTACAGTGTCCGGTGCGGATAAGATCGTTGTAATTGATAAGGGGCATGTCGCAGAAGAAGGAACACCGGCAAAACTGCTCGCAAAAAATGGAATTTATGCTAATATGGTACGCCTTCAGACAGGCGGTACTAACTAGTTTACCGGAAGTTTAAATTAATTTTATAATTTTTTTATCTTCTCTTGACAAGGGCAGTTGCAGATGCGTATACTGACTATTGTTGAGAGCAAACAAAGGGGTCGTATGGTAGTAGTCATACTACCCCTTTTTCGCTCATTGTTGTCTGATAAAAAACAGGAGGAAAGATTATGAAAAAAAAGGTCGTAAGTTTACTGGCAACTATGGCTTTGACAGTCAGTGCTTTGGCTGGATGTGGTGCATCTGCTGATTCTACTGCAAGTACAGAGGCAGCGAACACAGAAACAACAGTTTCAGGAGATACCCAGACAGGTGATACTGCTACAACTACAACAGATGCAGCAGCAACCGCTGGTTTAAAGGCAGGCTTTATTTTCCTGCATGATGAGAACTCTACTTATGATTTGAACTTCATGAATGCGGCTAAGGAAGCATGCGAGAAACTTGGTGTAGAGTGCGTGACTAAAACAAATATTCCTGAGGGTCAGGAGTGTTATGAAGCAGCCTGTGAACTTGCTGATGCAGGATGTGACTTTATCTTTGCAGACAGCTTTGGACATGAAGATTATGTGATCGAAGCAGCCAAGGAATATCCGGATATCCAGTTCAGCCATGCAACAGGTACCAAGGCTCATACAGAGAATCTGGACAACTATCACAATGCATTTGCATCTATCTATGATGGACGTTATCTGGCTGGTATCGCAGCAGGTATGAAGATCAATGAAATGATCGCAAATGGTGATATTACAGAAGACCAGGCCAAGATGGGTTATGTTGGTGCTTATACTTACGCAGAAGTTATTTCAGGTTATACATCTTTCTTCCTGGGTGCACGTTCTGTATGCCCTTCTGTTACTATGGAAGTTACCTTTACAGGTTCCTGGTATGATGAGACAGCAGAAAAAGAAGGCGCTAATAAACTGATCCAGGATGGTTGTGTACTGATCAGTCAGCACGCAGATTCCATGGGCGCTCCTACAGCCTGTGAAACAGCAGGTGTTCCTAATGTATCCTATAACGGAAGTACAGAAAGCGCATGCCCTAATACATTTATCGTATCCTCCAGAATCAACTGGGAGCCGTATTTTGAATATGCCATTAACTGCGTAGCAAATGGTACTCCTATTGATACAGACTGGTGTGGTTCTCTGGAAACAGAATCTGTAGTATTGACAGACCTTGGTTCTGCAGCAGCAGAAGGTACTCAGGAAGCAATCGACGCAGCCAAGGCTGATCTGATCGCAGGTAAGGTACATACATTTGATACTTCTACATTTACTGTAGGTGGAGAGACTCTGACCAGCTATGAGGCAGATATTGATACAGATCCTGACTATACACCGGATCATGAAGTAGTACTGGATGGATATTTCCATGAATCAGGCGAAGGATTCCGTTCCGCTCCTTACTTCAATGTACAGATTGATGGAATCACACTTCTGGATCAGGCATTCTAAATTTAATAAGATGCCCTGCAATTAAGCTTGTATACAATTGCAGAGGGCGGCACAGCGATTATCGCCGCGCTGCCCTCTTTCTATATGGAAAGGAAACAAATGATGGAAACCAAAACAGCCGCAGTTTCAATTAGAAATGTTACCAAGACATTTGGATCTGTAATTGCCAATGATAAAGTAAATCTGGATATTTATAAGGGTGAGATTCTGGCACTGTTAGGAGAGAATGGCAGTGGCAAGACGACTCTGATGAATATGCTGGCAGGTATTTACTTCCCGGATGAGGGGCAGATCTATATCAATGGAAAAGAAGAAGTGATCAAATCTCCCAGAGATGCGTTCAATCTGGGAATTGGTATGGTTCATCAGCATTTTAAGCTGATCGATGTATTGTCTGCAACAGAGAATATCATTCTTGGACTGGAAGGAAAACTCAATATTAAAGAGGCTTCCCGTAAGATCGAAGAAATTTGTACGAAATATGGTTTTGATGTAGATCCGAAACAGAAGATCTATGATATGTCCGTTTCGCAAAAACAGACAGTAGAGATCGTCAAGGTATTATATCGTGGGGCAGATATTCTGATCCTGGATGAACCGACAGCAGTATTGACTCCGCAGGAGACAGAGAAGTTGTTCCGTGTATTAAGAAAGATGAGAGATGATGGAAAAGCCATTGTTATCATCACACATAAAATGCATGAAGTAGAATCCCTCTCTGACCGTGTGGCGGTACTTCGAAATGGACAGTACATTGACAGTATGGCAACTAAGGATACGAATGTCACGGAAATGACAAATATGATGGTAGGTCATGCAGTAACGTTGAATATTGAAAGACCTGACCCGGTAGACCCCAGGCCCCGTATCGAGGTAAAAGGGCTGACTGTGCGCAGTGAAGAAGGTATTGTGAAGCTTGATGATGTATCCTTTACTGCTAACAGTGGCGAGATTCTGGGTATAGCAGGTATATCAGGCTGTGGACAAAAGGAGCTTTTGGAAGCAATTGCAGGTTTGCAGGTAACAGAAGCAGGTGAAATCTATTATGTGCAGGATGATGGCAGCAAGGAAATGCTGATCGGCAAAGATCCTCTCAAAATTGCAGAAATGGGTGTTTCACTGTCCTTTGTCCCGGAAGACAGACTGGGAATGGGTCTGGTCGGTAATATGGACTTGACAGATAATATGATGCTTCGTTCTTTCAGACGGGGAAGAACACCATTTACGAACCGTAAACCGCCTAAGAAGCTGGCAAAAGACGTTGTGGAAAATCTGGAAGTAGTGACACCGGGCATTACGACACCTATCCGCAGACTTTCCGGCGGAAACGTGCAGAAAGTACTGGTTGGTCGTGAGATCGCTTCTGCACCTACAGTATTGTTGACTGCTTATGCAGTGCGTGGACTGGATATCAATTCTTCCTATACAATATATGAATTGATCAATGAGCAGAAGAAGAAAGGTGTTGCCGTAATCTTTGTCGGCGAAGATCTGGATGTATTGTTAGAGCTCTCTGACAAGATTCTGGTTCTGTGTGGCGGTAAGGTCAGCGGTATCGTGGATGCGAGAAAGACAGATAAAAACGAGGTCGGTATGATGATGACCAGAGTAGGAGGCAGCGAAGATCATGAATGAAAAAAAGAAAGAACCGTTTTTTCATATAGTGAAGAGGGATGCTCTTCCCTGGTATCAGTCCGTAGGAATCCGGGCGATTGCCATTATACTGGCATTGATCGTATGTGCAGTTGTAACAACGATCACAACAGGTATTAATCCGATCCAGGTGTATGAATCCATGATTATCGGTGCTTTTGGTTCTGCCAGAAAGACCTGGGTTACATTTCAGAATATATCCATTCTGTTACTGATTGCTTTGGCGCTGACACCTGCTTTTAAGATGAAGTTCTGGAATATCGGTGGTGAAGGACAGGTATTGATCGGTGGTCTGGCTGCTGCGGCATGCATGATCTGTCTGGGAGATAAGATTCCCAATGCACTGCTGATTCTCTGCATGATCATAGCAAGTATTGCAGCTGGTGCAGTATGGGGATTTATTCCTGCTTTCTTTAAATCAAAGTGGAATACCAATGAGACACTCTCTACGCTGATGATGAACTATATTGCGACACAGTTGGTTGCTTTTTTCACCATCGTGTGGGAAGTGCCTAAGGGTTCCGGTAAGATTGGTATTATCAATCAGAATACCAATTCCGGCTGGCTTCCGCAAATATTTGGTTCCAAATATCTGTTGACTATTCTGGTCGCAGTTGTGATCACGATATTTATGTATATTTATCTGCAATACAGTAAGCATGGATATGAGATCGCAGTAGTGGGTGAGAGTGAGAATACAGCCAAATACATAGGCATCAAGGTGGAAAGAGTCATTATTCGAACCATGGTATTATCCGGTGCCATCTGTGGACTGGTGGGATTGCTGTTGGTTGGCGGTATCAACCATACGGTAACGACTACCATAGCCGGAGGTCAGGGATTTACCGCAGTTCTGGTGTCCTGGATGTCTAAATTTAATCCACTGGTCATGGTATTTTCCAGTTTCCTGATTATTTTCATGGACCGTGGAGCCAGTGAGATATCAACAAATTTTGGACTGAACCATTCTTATGCGGATATTTTGACAGGTATTATCCTGTTCTTTATCATAGGCTGTGAGTTTTTCATTACATATCGGCTTCAGTTCCGTAAAAAGGCAGAAAAGGAGGAGCAGTGATCATGTGGAATTTTTTACTTGCATTTATTCCAAGAGCAATTGTACAGGGAATTCCTCTTCTATACGGAAGTACGGGAGAAATCATTACAGAGAAATCCGGTAATCTGAATCTGGGTATTCCAGGTGTCATGTATGTAGGGGCGATCAGCGGTGTTATTGGTTCTTTCTTCTATGAGAGATCAGCAGGAAGTGCTTCCGCCATGAATCCGGTGCTGGCAGTTCTCATACCGGTGCTGTGCTGTCTGCTTGGCTCTCTGTTAATGGGGCTGTTGTATTGTTTCCTGACAGTTACACTTCGTGCAAATCAGAATGTAACAGGTCTTGCCATGACTACCTTTGGTGTTGGCTTTGGTAACTTTTTTGGCGGCTCCCTGATCAAGCTGGTTGCCAGTGATGTTCCTTCCATTGCGTTGAGTGCAACGAGCAGTTATTTCAGCAAGTCACTTCCCTTTGCAGCGAAGCTTGGATGGTTTGGTAAGCTGTTTCTTTCCTATGGATTTCTGGCTTATCTGGCAGTTGTGATTGCTCTGGCAGCTTCTTATGTACTGAACCACACACGCGTAGGCTTACATCTGCGTGCAGTAGGTGAGGGGCCTAATACTGCTGATGCAGCAGGCATCAATGTAACGAAGTACAAGTATGCAGCAACCTGTGTGGGATGTATGATCGCAGGGCTTGGTGGTCTTTACTACGTTATGGATTATGCCTGCGGTGTATGGTCTAATGATGCGTTTGGTGACAGAGGATGGCTTGCAATAGCACTTGTTATTTTTACAATATGGCGTCCGAACTTAAGCGTATTGGCATCCTTCCTGTTTGGTGGACTCTATATTCTGTATCTGTATATTCCTACAGGCATGGATCATATGGAATATCAGGAATTATATAAGATGATCCCATATGTCGTAACACTGGTAGTTCTGGTGATCACCAGCATGAGAAGTAAGAGGGAAAATCAGCCGCCTGCGAGTCTGGGACTGGCATATTTCAGAGAAGAACGTTAAATTATAATAAAAGGAGCAGATCTGTGAAGGGTCTGCTCTATTTTATTGTGTCTGGAGGAAAAGTCCGTTATAATAGTGGACAAGGTTACGAAATACGATTTAAGGGGGTTATATCTTGACAACGAGGCAGGAAGCGTTGGATTATGGACTGTCTATGCCCTATACTTATCAGGAGGCACCGTTTCATGATCCAAACTGGCAGTTAGTGCGTGTATATGGCAGTAAGAAAGCCTTTTTATGGACATATGAAAAAGACGGGTATATTCATCTGAATGTAAAGGTCGATCCGCAATGGAGGGATTACTGGAGAGGGGCTTTTGCATCCGTAATTCCCGGATATCATCTGAATAAGGAACACTGGAATACGATCATTCTGGATGGCACAATACCTGATGAGACTATTAAATGTATGATCGCAGAAAGCTATGATCTGGTATCAGACAGCCCGACGAAAAGAATCTATGAAGCAGTGAAAAAGATTCCTCAAGGTAAAGTGGCCACTTATGGACAGGTGGCAGCATTGGCGGGTAATCCGGGAATGTGCAGGGCAGTGGGCAATGCACTTCATAAGAATCCGGACCCGGAGCATGTGCCCTGTTACCGGGTAGTTAATGCTAAGGGAGAATTGTCCGGTGAATTTGCCTTTGGCGGTGCAGGAAAGCAGGCAAAGCTGCTACAGGCAGATGGAATAGAAGTAATCAATGGCAAAGTGGATTTATCAAAATATGGAATTGTGTTAGAAGGAGATAAAATTACAGAATGAAACGAGAATCATTTAAATCAAGATTGGGATTACCGGTACTCACCATGGAGCTGGCGGTAGGACGTGCAAGCCGTAAGAGTGCCGTACAGGGTTATCAGGCATTGGAAAAGCCGGGGAGTAAGTGGCATTTCACGGATGGTTTGCAATCGCGGGCTGCTATATGCTGATGATGTACTATACAACGGTTTCGGGCTGGATGGTTACTTATTTCTATAAATTTATATCCGGCAGTTTTGTATCCGGTATGACGGCAGATGAGACGGGAAATGTGTTTGCTAATCTTCTGGCGGATCCGGTACAGATGGCTTTCTGGATGATTCTGACGGTTGTAGCAGGCTTTCTGGTATGCAGTCAGGGACTGCAGAACGGTCTGGAGAAGATCAGCAAAGGCATGATGAGTGCACTGCTTGTGCTGATCATTGTACTGGCTGTACATAGCTTTGTTTTGCCGGGAGCAGGCGAAGGTGTGCGTATCTGTGCGCTGGATACTTTTGTAGCGATTATGTCAGGTCTGATTATTTTTCCGGCATGTTTCAGTTATGGGGTAGAAGTTGGTTCAGGTCCAAGTCTTATTTTTATTACGCTGCCGAATGTCTTTGTCAATATGACAGGCGGAAGAATATGGGGATCATTATTCTTCCTGTTTATGACTTTTGCAAGTTTCTCTACGGTAATTGCAGTATTTGAGAATATCATGTCCTTCTGTATGGATATGTTTGGATGGAGCAGAAAGAAGGCGGCATTGATTAACTGTATTGCCATTCTGGTATTAAGTCTGCCCTGTGTGCTTGGTTATAATGTATGGAGCAATCTGCATTTGATAGGTGGCAGAGATGTACTGGACAGTGAGGACTTCATTGTAAGTAATTTGTTATTGCCTCTTGGTTCTCTTGTTTATCTGCTGTTTTGTGTGACAAAATGGGGATGGGGCTTTGATAACTATATGAAAGAAGCAAATACTGGAGAAGGCATTAAGATTGCAAAATATCTGAAACCTTATTTTCAGTTTGTTTTGCCGGTACTGATTCTGATTATTCTGATTCAGGGGCTGGTATAACAGGTAAAAGGGAAAGGTATGGTGATTAGTGTGAAACTGGCACAAACCATAAGACATTATAATAAGAAGAATCTGGCAAAAGATATCCTGGCAGGAATCATCATTATGGCGGTATCTATTCCCATTTCCATGGGATATGCGCAGATTGCCGGGCTGCCTGCAGTGTATGGACTGTATGGGTCCGTATTTCCGATTCTTGTTTTTGCAATATTCTCTACCTCACCACAATTTATCTTTGGTGTGGATGCAGCGCCTGCGGCATTGATAGGGTCTGCTCTGGTGAGTCTCGGTATCGAAAGCGGTTCGAGTCAGGCAATGGCAGCGGTACAGATGCTTACCTTCTTCGTGGCGTTATGGCTGCTTGCCTTTTATGTAATGAAGGCAGGAAAACTGGTCAATTATATCTCCGCACCGGTTATGGGAGGATTTATCACAGGTATCTGTACAACGATTATCCTGATGCAGGTACCGAAGCTTATGGGTGGAACTGCAGGAACCGGAGAATTCTTTGAATTGGCAGAGCATATTATTAAGACGGCGGCAGTTATCAATCTGCCCTCTGTTGTAATGGGGCTGTTGGCACTTGCCATTCTTCTCATTTGTAAAAAGGCAGCACCTAAATTTCCAATGGCTGTAGTGCTTATGGCAGCGGGTGCGATTATGACGAAGCTGCTTCCTGTGGAAGAGTGGGGCATACAGACATTAGCTTCTGTAGAGACAGGTCTGCCTAAATGGAGTCTGCCGGACTTTACAGCAGTGCCGATTCAGGATGCGGTTACGATCAGTCTGTCGGTAGCTGTCGTAATCATGGCAGAGACACTTCTTGCCGAGAACAGCTTCGCACAGAAGAACGGTTATAGGATCAATGATAATCAGGAGATTCTTGCTTTTTCCATGGGCAATCTGGCAGCGGCATTGACCGGATGCTGCCCCATGAATGGCTCTGTGTCACGTACTGCCATGGGAGAGCAGTATCAGGCTAAGACACAATTAACTGGCATTGTTGCGGGCTTATACATGATTGTATTGCTTTTGTGTGCAACAGGATTTATCGGCTATTTACCGATTCCTGTGCTGACGGCAATTGTTATTTCCGCACTGCTTGGTGCAACAGAGTTTGAACTGGCAGTAAGACTCTGGAAAGTAAGCAGGACAGAATGCTTTATCTTCATAGGTGCATTCCTGGGCGTATTGTTGCTTGGAACGATCAATGGTGTATTAATCGGTATCATTTTGTCTTTTTCAGAAGTCATTATTCGTACTTCCAAGCCAGCCAGATGTTTTCTTGGAATACAGCCGGGACACAGACATTTCCGTGATCTGAAGGAAAGTGATCAGATTCATGCCATATCAGGCGTACTGATCTACCGATTCAGCAGCAATCTGTTCTTTGCCAATATTCAGGTATTGCAAAGAGATATCGAGGACCATATCAGTGCAGATACCAAGGCAGTCATATTGGATGCCAGTGGTATCGGCAGCATGGACATTACTGCGGCGGACAGGTTGGGTATGCTGTATCAGTCATTAAAAGAGCATGGAATACGTTTCTATATGACAGAGCATATTGCCAGTCTCAATGAACAGCTTCGTAAGCTGGGACTTGGATATATGATTGAGGAAGGCAGTGTGCGCAGAACGATTCATATTGCATTGAAAGATATGGGAATCACCAGACCTTACCCGTTGGAGGGCGGCGTGGATAATGAACAGAGAAGTGCTTCCAGAAAACGTGCAGATAATCGAGTACAGGAATTCGTATGGGCATTTGGCTCTGAATCCGAGGAACAGATCGAGAAGCAGATCGTGCGTCAGATCGAACAGTTGAAAAAGACAGGGGATGTGGAAGACCTGCTGCATGGCAAGTGGTCACATATGGAAGAACTGGACGAGGACGAATGGCTGGAGCATCTGGAAGAACATCTCAAGGAGATCGTCAATATATCCGGTAAGGATGAGAAAACGTTGGCAAAGCATATCGAAGCACACAGAAAAGAAGTGCATGACCGTATTGCCAAGGAACATCCTGAACTGGCAGAACGCTTCAAGGAGCGCAGGCATATACTGGATGAACACCTGAAACAGAAACGCCCGGAAGTGTATGAACTGATCATAACCCTGCGCAATAAATAGTAAAATACTACTTGCATAAATTGTTTTTTAATGATATATTACTAAAGCACATAAAATTGTCTAAATGGGACTATAAATTTTACTGTTTCTGAGAAAAACAGTAGAGTTATAGTCCTTTTTTACTGCGTATAGGAAAAGCAGGATAATTCAGAAGGGAGAAATTTATGAATCAGACGTTTATGAAAGAAAAGAAAGTAATTCCATTGGTGTTTTCCATGTCCATGCCAATGGTGCTGTCTATGATGGTAAATTCACTGTTTAATATAGTAGACAGTTATTTCGTTGCCAAAGTAAGCGAAGCTGCCATGACCGCTCTGTCATTGGTTTATCCGGCACAGCTTGTCGTAACGGCAATCTCTGTAGGATTTGGAATTGGAATCAATGTGCTCATAGCTTTTTATATGGGAGCTGGTGAGAAGGACAAAGCCAATATTGCGGCGTCTCTTGGTACTGCTTTAAGCTTACTGCATGGTATTCTCATTACCGTTGTATACAGACTGATTATGCCCCATTTCCTTGGCATGTTCACAAAAGATGTTGAAGTACTGGGGCTTGGAATCGTATATTCCAATATTGCCTTTGCTTTCGCTCCTATTGTTACAATAGGGATTACCTATGAGAAAATATTCCAGTCAGTAGGAAGAATGAAGGTATCCATGATCAGTATGATGGTAGGCTTTGTTGCCAATATTATATTAGATCCACTTATGATATTTGGTATCGGACCATTTCCTGAGCTTGGGACAGCAGGTGCAGCCTGGGCAACAGGCATTGGACAGGTATTGACACTGCTGTGTTATCTCTGGTTTTATTTTTATCGTCCGATTCCTGTCAAAATTAATCTGCAGAATGTGAAATGGGACGGCATCATTGCCGGTAAGATGTATTCGGTCGGTGTGCCTGCGACTCTGAACATGGCATTGTCTTCTGTCCTTTTATCCGTAATCAATGGAATTCTCTCTGTATTTGGTCAGGGATACGTACTGGTATTCGGTGCATATTATAAGCTGCAGTCCTTTATCTATCTGCCTGTAAACGGCATTATTCAGGGAATTCGTCCATTGGTCGGATATAATTACGGTGCTGGAGAGCATAAACGTGTGACACATATTTTTTATACAGCGCTTGTTATGGCGGTTACAATCATGACTGCGGGAACAGTTCTGTGCTGGGTAGTACCTGGCTGGCTGATCGGTCTTTTTACAACGAATCCGGATACAATTGCATTAGGAATTGATGCACTGCATATGATAAGTCTTGGATTTATCATTTCCGCAGTCTCTGTAACCTGTCAGGGTGCACTGGAAGGACTGGGCAAGGGTGCTCCTTCCCTGGTTATCTCCCTGGCAAGATATCTGTTCCTTATTATACCAATAGCATTTGTTTTAAGCAGGATTTTGCAGTCAGCAGGTGGTGTATGGCTCGCATTCCCTGTTACCGAGGTCATTGCAGCAGTTATCTCTGTTGTAGTATATAAAAGATGCCAGAGTCAAAAGGTCTAAACACACATGAGCTTGCTCATAAATGGGGGCAAGACCTTGGAACAATCCGTTGCATCATAGACTCTGTAGTGATCGGTGTGCTACAATAGCCGTATATGAGTAGAAAGGTACAGGTATCATTTATGGCAGATATCATAGAAATTACAGATCTGGAGAGTCCTGAACTGGACGTGTATGCCAGACTGAATGAGACACAATTACGGCATCTGTATGAACCAAAGCTGGGAATCTTCATCGCAGAAAGCCCAAGAGTCATTGAGCGGGCGTTGGATGCAGGCTGCATGCCGATATCCTGTCTGTGTGAGCACAGACATCTGGAAGGTGCAGCAAAGGACATTATTAACCGCTGCGGGGCAATTCCTGTATACACAGCAGAATATGAAGTTCTGACGAAACTGACAGGCTTTGCCCTTACAAGAGGAATGCTTTGTGCCATGTACCGGCCGGAGCTTCCCACAGTACAGGAAATATGTCAGAATGCACACCGGGTTGCAGTATTGGAGGATGTAGTGAATCCTACAAATATCGGAGCCATATTCCGTTCCGCAGCAGCCCTGCAAATGGATGCAGTACTTCTGACCTCTGCATGCAGTGATCCTTTATATAGAAGGGCAATACGTGTCAGCATGGGAACAGTATTTCAGATTCCATGGACATATCTGGATCAGGATGGACTGGATTCTATAAGAAGGCTTGGTTTCAAGACAGCAGCTATGGCACTGAGAGATGATTCTGTATCAATAGATGATCCTGCATTGGAAAAGGAAGAGAAGCTTGCGATCGTACTTGGAACAGAAGGAGATGGTCTTGCTTCCTCTACAATAGAGGACTGTGATTATACAGTACGGATTCCCATGGCATGTGGAGTAGATTCCCTGAATGTGGCAGCCGCAAGTGCAGTGGCATTCTGGCAATTACGCTTTCATAAATAGTTTAGGCTTTTTTTATAAATATTATTGGAAAAGATTGTTGACAAGAAAAACGATAAGTAGTAACTTATTATATGAAGATATTAGCACTCCACTTAAATGAGTGCTAACAAATCTCAACAGCCAATCAGATATGGCGATGATAAGTTTCATGAAAGGAGCGTGGCAGGATTGGATTTGGATGAGAGAAAATTGAAGATTCTGCAGGCAATCATCAGAAACTACCTGGAGACAGGGGAGCCGGTCGGCAGCAGAACGATTTCCAAGTATACGGATCTGAATTTAAGTTCTGCGACCATAAGAAATGAGATGGCTGATCTGGAGGAGTTAGGCTATATTGTACAGCCACATACCTCCGCAGGCAGGATTCCTTCCGATAAGGGCTACCGATTATACGTAGACCAGATGCTTGCAGAGAAAGAGGAGAAGCTCGATCATGCAACACAGGAAGTCAAGGAGATGCATCAGATGCTCCTTGAGAAAGAAGACAAGATGGAATCCATCCTGAAGCAGATGGCGAAGATGCTCGCAGTTAATACGAATTATGCCACACTGGTAACCGCACCCCAGGTGAAGGGGAACAAGATCAAGTTCTTGCAATTATCCAGAGTTGATGTCGGACAGTTACTGGCGACCATCGTAGTAGAAGGCAATGTGATCAAGAACAACATGATCCATGTAGAAGAATCACTGGATGATGAGACATTGTTGAAGCTGAATATTCTGCTGAATACCAATTTGAACGGACTTCCGATAGAAGATATCAATCTGGCGATGATCACGAAGCTCAAGCAACAGGCGGGTATCTATGATGGCATTATTGCAGAAGTGATGGATGCGGTAGCAGCCGTGATCAGAGAAAATGATGACATTGAGATATATACCAGCGGAGCAAATAACATTTTCAAATATCCGGAGCTTTCTGATAATCAGAGAGCAAGCGAACTGATCAACACTCTTGAAGAAAAACAGATGCTGACAGAGCTGGTACAGGATTCCATGACAGATGAGAATAACACCGGAATCCAGGTGTATATCGGTAATGAGACACCGGTTCAGACCATGAAAGACTGCAGCGTAGTCACAGCAACTTATGAACTCGAAGAGGGTGTCAAAGGAACGATAGGAATCATCGGACCCAGACGAATGGATTATGATAAGGTAATCAATACTCTGACGACTCTCAAGAGTCAGTTGGATACTATCTATAAAAAAGATGATGATAAGGAAACAACATAGAATAGATAAAACAGATAGAAAGGAAGACGAGTAAGAGTGGAGGACAATAAAGAAAAGAATTTAAATGAAGACCTCGAGCAAGAGGACACCACCCAGAAAGAAACCCAGACAGAACCTCAGACAGAAGACAAAGAACAGCAGACAGACGCAGCACAGGAGAATACAGAACAGGAACAGACAGCAGATGCAGCGAAAGAAGATGCTGATAACAAAGATGACAAATCCGATAAAAAGAAATCTTTCTTCGGCAAGAAGGATAACAAGCTTCAGGATAGAGTCGATGAACTGGAAGACAGAGTAAAGCGCCAGATGGCAGAATTCGAGAACTTCAGAAAACGTACCGATAAGGAAAAGACAGCGATGTTCGAGACCGGTGCCAAGAGTGTGATCGAAAAGATTCTTCCAGTCGTTGATAATTTTGAAAGAGGTCTGGCAGGACTGAGTGAAGAAGAGAAGAAACAGCCTTTTGCAGAAGGAATGGCTATGGTATACAAACAGCTTATGACAGAACTTGATAAGCTGGAAGTTAAGCCGATCGAAGCTGTTGGCTGCGAATTTGATCCCAACCTTCACAATGCAGTAATGCAGGTGGAGAGCGATGAATACGAATCAGGTATCATTGCACAGGAGTTACAGAAAGGCTATACCTACCGTGATACGGTCGTAAGACACAGCATGGTAGCAGTAGTTCAATAAATATTGTAATAGAAAATCATAGTAATATAGAAATATAGGAGGAAATGCGTTATGAGCAAAATTATTGGTATTGACTTAGGTACAACAAACAGTTGTGTGGCCGTTATGGAAGGTGGTAAGCCAACCGTTATCGCTAATACAGAAGGTGAAAGAACAACTCCATCCGTAGTTGCTTTTACAAAAACAGGAGAAAGATTAGTAGGTGAGCCTGCAAAACGTCAGGCAGTTACAAACGCTGAGAAGACAATCGCTTCTATCAAGCGTGATATGGGTACAGACAATGGCAGAACAATTGATGGCAAGAAGTATTCTCCACAGCAGATTTCTGCTATGATCCTTCAGAAATTAAAGGCAGATGCAGAAAGCTACCTGGGTGAGAAGGTAACAGAGGCTGTTATCACAGTTCCTGCTTACTTCAACGATGCTCAGCGTCAGGCTACCAAGGATGCAGGTAAGATCGCAGGTCTTGATGTAAAGCGTATCATCAACGAGCCTACAGCAGCAGCTCTTGCATATGGTCTTGATAATGAGAAAGAACAGAAGATTCTTGTATACGACTTAGGTGGTGGTACATTCGATGTATCTATCATTGAAATCGGTGATGGTGTCATCGAAGTATTAGCTACAAACGGTGATACACACCTTGGTGGTGATGACTTCGATAACAAGATCATTCAGTGGATGATCGATGAGTTCAAGAAGCAGGAAGGCATTGACTTATCCGGTGATAAGATGGCAATGCAGAGATTAAAGGAAGCTGCTGAGAAGGCTAAGAAAGAGCTTTCAAGTGCAACTACAACAAATATCAATCTTCCTTTCATCACAGCTACAGCAGAAGGTCCTAAGCACTTCGATATGAACCTTACAAGAGCTAAATTTGATGAATTGACACGTGATCTGGTAGAAAGAACAGCTATTCCTGTTCAGAATGCATTAAAGGATGCTGGTATGACAGCAAGCGAACTTGGTCAGGTATTATTAGTTGGTGGTTCTACACGTATTCCTGCAGTACAGGATAAGGTAAGACAGTTAACAGGCAAAGAGCCAAGTAAGTCTCTGAACCCTGATGAATGTGTAGCAATCGGTGCTTCTATCCAGGGTGGTAAGCTTGCAGGTGATGCAGGTGCCGGCGAAATCCTTCTGTTGGATGTTACTCCTCTGTCACTGTCTATCGAGACAATGGGTGGTGTAGCTACCAGATTGATCGAAAGAAATACAACAATTCCTACAAAGAAGAGTCAGATCTTCTCTACAGCAGCAGATAACCAGACAGCCGTTGATATCAACGTTGTACAGGGTGAAAGACAGTTCGCGAGAGATAACAAGTCTCTTGGACAGTTCAGACTGGATGGTATTCCTCCAGCAAGACGTGGTGTACCTCAGATCGAGGTTACATTCGATATCGATGCAAATGGTATTGTAAATGTATCTGCTAAGGATCTTGGTACAGGTAAGGAACAGCATATCACAATTACTGCAGGTTCCAACATGTCTGATGAAGATATCGATAAGGCAGTAAAGGAAGCTGCTGAGTATGAAGCACAGGATAAGAAGAGAAAGGAAGCAATCGATGCAAGAAACGATGCTGAATCCTTCGTATTCCAGACAGAAAAGGCATTAGAAGAAGTTGGTGACAAGATCGATGCTAATGAGAAGGCTTCTCTTGAGGCAGATTTAAATGATCTGAAGTCCTTACTTGAGAGCACAAAGGATGCTGAAATGACAGAAGATCAGGTATCTGAATTAAAGAGCAAACAGGAAGCTCTGATGTCCAAGGCACAGAACCTCTTTACAAAGATGTATGAGAACATGCAGGGTGCTGCAGGTGCAGCAGGTCCTGACATGGGTGGTGCACAGCAGACAACACAGGATGCAGGAAATGCTGATGATGTAGTTGACGGAGACTACAAAGAAGTATAAGATATATAGGTGTTATGCACAGGAGAAATGCCCGCAAGGGCATTTCTCCGATTCATTCAATAGATGTAGAAAGGCATGAGTAATTAACATGGCAGAGCAGAAGAGAGACTATTATGAGGTATTAGGCGTTGATAAAGGCGCAGATGATGCCACAATCAAAAAGGCATATAGACAGCTTGCCAAGAAATATCATCCTGATATGAATCCGGGTGATAAGGAAGCAGAGAAGAAGTTCAAAGAGGCTTCCGAGGCGTATGCAGTATTAAGCGACCCAGATAAGAGACGCCAGTATGACCAATTTGGACATTCTGCTTTTGAAGGAGGAGGAGCCGGAGGTGGATTCGGTGGCTTCGACTTCAGTGGAGCTGACTTCTCAGATATTTTTGGTGATATTTTTGGTGATTTCTTTGGCGGCGGAAGCAGAGGCGGCGCAAGAAATAACGGTCCTATGAAGGGCGCTAATCTACGAACCAGCGTGCGCATTTCCTTTGAGCAGGCTGTATTTGGTGTAGATAAAGAATTGGATCTGAATCTGAAAGATACCTGTAAAACATGTAATGGCAGTGGTGCAAAGCCTGGTACTTCACCGGAAACCTGTCGTAAATGTGGAGGCCGTGGTCAGGTAGTGACACAGCATTCTACTCCATTTGGTACAATTCGTAATTCGCAGGTGTGCCCGGATTGTGGTGGTACAGGTAAGACAATTAAAGAGAAGTGTCCGGATTGTCACGGCAGTGGATATATTTCAAGCCGTAAAAAGATTCAGGTATCTATTCCGGCAGGTATTGATAACGGACAGAGCGTGCGTATCAGAGACAAGGGTGAGCCTGGTGTAAACGGCGGACCTAGAGGAGACTTATTAGTTGAGGTCGTAGTAGACAGACATCCAATCTTCCAGAGACAGGATATGAATATCTTCTCAACGGTTCCTGTATCTTTTGCAGTAGCAGCTTTGGGCGGTGAGATTCTCATTGATACAGTAGATGGTAAGGTAGTATATGATGTGAAGGCAGGAACACAAACAGATACCCGTATCAGATTACGTGGTAAGGGTGTGCCGTCACTTAGAAATAAGGATGTTCGTGGTGATCATTATGTAACACTGGTAGTTCAGGTTCCTGATAAGCTTTCTAATGAAGCAAAAGAATTATTGAAGCAGTTTGATAAGGAAACAGGTAATTCCCTGGAGGCTGTAAAGAATATGGAGAAAAATAACAACTCCAATTCCAGTGATGAGAAGAAGAAACGTAAGTTTTTTAAATAAACAATTCAGGAGTAAAAGTGAAGAGGTGTCACAAAGTGACACCCTTTTTCATTTACGGAAATATAATTATGCATTATAATGATACCACATAGTGCGAAACAATCCGTTGGTATTATAGTTGGTGGCTTTTGCCTCCGGTATCTTATAATAATAGATAATTGCATTTAGAAAGGAATACAGTTCTATGAAGTGGAAAAAATTTATGGTGAAAACAACGACAGAGGCGGAGGATATTATTATCAGCACTCTGTATGATATTGGATTAGAGGGTGCTCAGATTGAGGATAAGGTACCATTGACTCCTCTTGAAAAGGAGCAGATGTTTGTAGATATTCTTCCAGATGGACCAGAGGATGATGGGATTGCTTATCTGAGCTTCTTCGTAGAAGAGAAAGAAGATGGAACGATGGAGCTTCTTGGAGAGTCTGTAGACACAGATACTGTAGTTGCACGTATGAGAGCAGAACTGGATGATCTGAAAGCTTTCCTGAATATCGGAGAGGGTTCCATTATGGTGTCAGAAACAGAGGATATTGACTGGATCAATAACTGGAAGAAATATTTCCACCAGTTCTACATAGATGATCTGCTGGTTATTCCATCATGGGAGGAAGTAAAGCCGGAAGATAAGGATAAGAAAATTCTTCACATTGATCCGGGAACAGCTTTCGGAACAGGTATGCATGAGACGACACAGTTGTGTATCCGTCAGCTCAAGAAACATATCACACCCGAAACAGAGCTTCTGGATGTTGGAACCGGAAGTGGAATCCTGTCTATTGTATCTTTGATGTATGGTATTCATCATGCAGTAGGGACAGACCTTGATCCATGTGCGGTAGAAGCTGTCCGTGAGAATATGGAGACAAATCATATTCCTGCAGAAAAATTTGACATGATGATCGGCAATATTATTACAGATAAGGCTGTACAGGATAAAGTAGGGTACAACAAGTACGATATCGTAGTTGCCAATATTCTGGCAGACGTATTAGTGCCTTTGACACCTGTGATCGTGAACCAGTTAAAGACCGGAGGTATCTATATTACGTCTGGTATTATCGATAACAAAGAGCAGACGGTTGTAGATGCGGTCAAAGCGGCAGGGCTGGAAGTACTGGAAGTAACCTATCAGGGAGAATGGGTCAGCGTTACCGCCAGAAAGAATCAGGAGTAAGGAAGCTATGTATCATTTTTTTGTGGAACCGGAGCAGATAAAGGACAAAGAGATCATCATAACCGGCAGTGATGTGAACCATATTAAGAATGTGATCCGCCTCAAAGTCGGTGATGAGATCAGTATCAGCAATGGAATAGATGGCAGAGATTATCGCTGTGGTATTGCTGAAATGACAGAGGATGAGGTACGCTGCCAGCTCAGGTTTATTAAGGAAGACGGGGTGGAACTTCCTGTTAAGGTGTGCCTTTTCCAGGGATTGCCTAAGGGCGACAAGATGGAACTGATCGTGCAGAAGATGGTGGAGTTAGGTGTCTATGAGATCGTCCCGGTAGCAATGAAGCGTTGTGTCATGAAGCTGGATGACAAAAAGGCAAAGAATAAGATCGCACGCTGGCAGGGTATTGCAGAGGCAGCTTCGAAGCAGAGCAAGAGAGGTATTGTGCCGCAGATCCATGATGTCATGACTTACAAAGAGGCATTATCCTATGCCAAAACCATGCAGCATCAGCTTGTCCCATACGAAATGGAAGAAAGCCTGGATGGAGCATCCGGTATGACAGGAACGAGAGCGGCAATTGAGGCGGTACAACCGGGAGATATGGTTGCAGTCTTTATTGGTCCGGAAGGTGGTTTCGCAGAAGATGAGATCAATGCCGCGATTGAGCAGGGAATGAAACCGATCACGCTGGGCAAGAGGATTCTTCGCACAGAAACGGCAGGACTTACGGTGATGGCATGGATCATGTATCACGCAGAAAGCTGATAAAGGTAACGATTCTGAACAGTTATCTTATATAGAGAAATGGAGTATAACATGCAAAACGGGGTATTACGCAGAATTCAGGATAATGTAGCGAAAGTCATGATAGGTAAAGAAGAAGTTACAAAGCTTCTTCTGGCTTCTCTGGCTGCGGGTGGACATGTATTGCTGGAGGATGTACCGGGAACAGGTAAGACGGTACTGGCAAAAACTTTGGCGAAATCCATGGGTTGTCAGTTTGACCGTGTGCAGTTTACACCGGATCTGTTACCCACAGATGTGACAGGACTGTCATTTTTTAATCAGGAGAAGGGCAGTTTTACTTTCAAAGAAGGTCCGGTATTTACCAATATACTGCTGGCTGATGAGATCAATCGTGCGACGCCCAGAACGCAGTCAAGTTTACTGGAATGTATGGCTGAGAGACAGGTCACGGTAGATGGAGTCACCAGATCGCTTGCGGCACCGTTCTTCGTTATTGCAACGCAGAATCCGATCGAAACGATAGGATGTTTCCCATTGCCGGAGGCACAGCTTGACCGTTTCATGATGAAATTATATATGGGGAATCTGGATGCAGCACAGGAGAGACAGATGTTGGACAGATTTATTCAGGCAGAACCTCTTGCACAGATCGAGGCAGTGACAAATGCACAGGAAATAGCAACTTTACAGGAAGATTGCTCTAATATCTATGTACATAATGATTTACGTGATTATATGGTAAATCTGGTACAGGCTACCCGTAAAAATGACACAGGTGTCAGCCCAAGAGGAACTCTTGCTCTGCTTAGAGCAGCGCAGGGCTATGCTATGGTAGAGGGTAGAGACTACGTAGTGCCGGAAGATATTAAGACCGTGGCAATTCCTGTACTGGCGCATAGACTGGTGACGGATCAGGATAATGACAAGACCAAGTCAACGAGAATCCAGACACTTCTTAACAGTGTGGCACTTCCCACAGAAGACTGGAGCAGGAGATAGCCTATGTTTGTTATGTTGCTTGCAGCGTTGCTGCTTTTGGTATGTGTCTGGAATCTGTATTATGAGAAACACTGGTATCAGCAGGTAGAAGTGACGCTGGATTTTGACAGACCGTATGTATATGCCAAAGATCAGACAGAACTCAAAGAAGTAATTACCAACCGTAAGAAACTGCCGGTTCCTGTTCTTGAGGTAGGGTTTCATACAAGGAAAGAACTCATTTTTGAGGATACAGAGAATACGAATGTCAGCGATTATATTTATAAAAGGGATATTTTTGCGGTACTTGGCAGGCAGAAGATCACACGAACAATACCGATCCGCTGCATGAAAAGAGGATATTACAAGGTAGAAGAGGCAGATATCACTGCCTTTTCCTTATTATATCGTAAAAGATATGCAAGGTCGCTGTCTACGCAGGCTGCAATCTATGTGTATTCGATGTGGGTAGATGTATCAGAGACAATGACAGTATGTGAGCGTATGCTTGGAACGATGCAGTGTGCAAAGCATCTCTACGAAGACCCTTTTGCATTTCGGGGAATCAGAGAATATACGATCAATGATCCCATGAAACTGATCAACTGGAAGGCAAGTGCCAAAACGGGAGAATTAATGGTCAATACCTTTGACTCCGTTATGACACAAAAGGTCATGATCTATCTGGATGTGGAAGATAGTGGAATCCTGAAACAGGAGGAGCTAGTAGAAGAAAGCATTGCGGTTGCTGCTTCTATGGTAAGGAAACTTCTAAGGCAGGGAATAGAAGTGGGATTATCTACGAATGCCAGATACAAGGAAAATCCATCTGTGCAGACCAGATTTTCCTGCAATAACAGCCGATCTCTTCTGACAGAAATAGAGCAGAGTCTGGCGCTTTATTGCAAAGAAAATGGCAGTGGTGCTTATGAGGAATGCCTGGACAAGACAGGTGCAGAAGAGGCAGTACTTATTTTCATTTCCAAAAATATATCACAGGACAGGCAAAGGGTAATTGAGGATTGTCTGGGGAAGGAACAGTATGGTATCTGGCTGTGTCCTGCATATCGGGGGGACAGCCCACAGGTAAATGTGACAAAGAACCTTAAGTTTATCGTAAGGGAGGTAGAAAGAGGATGAGAGAAAAGCTCTTACAGGGAATCTGTTGGATACATGGCACCTTGATTCTGGCTTTGATCGTTCCACTTCTATACGCCCTTGGTTTCAGCCCGGAATTGCAAAGTACAGGACTTACATATGCCAAAAGTCTGTTGATCATATTTCCTATCATAATCAGTGCCGGTGCTGTAAGGAAACTGCGCAGTCTGTTTACATTTGGCCTTTGCGGGATCGGTATGATCTGTGGAATGGGCGTTTTGATGTGGACGGCAGGGAGTATTGGCAGTCAGACACAGATTGCCAGACTTTGTGATACGGTATTTTGTATGGCAGGAACATTACTTATAGTAGCTTTGAGGTTTAAGGACAGGATGAACCACGACCGGCAGCAAAAGGAAGAGGACCCTTATTGGCAGCCTAAGGAAAGCTTCCTTGAAAGACCGGGATTTGGGGCATTATGGTATTTGGGGATCATATATCTTTTAGGACTTGGCTTAACTTCGCCCAATGTCTGCAATGAAGCATTTTACAGCGGCATGTTATATGTGTTTCTCATTTTTGCCTATCGTTTTATACAGGGAACAGAGCATTATTTTGAACTGAATAAGAGAGTCAGTAAACTTCCAAAGAAGAGAATATATGGTATCGGTGCAGGTGTACTTGGCATTTTGCTGCTCTGTTTGTTTCTGTTTATGATTCCTGCAATGCTGATGGCATCACACAGGCCTTATACGGATATCAGGAACTGGTTTGTGAGGGATGAGACTGTGATGGAAGACTGGGAGTTGGATTATCAGGGGATGCAGACAGATAGTGGCAGTGGGGATATGGACTGGCTGTTGGGTGAACAGGAAGAAGCACCTCAGATTCCGGCCTGGGTAAATGCTGTTTTTGAAGGAATTGCTGCTTTAGTACTGTTTGGCGTGATGATTGTGGTATGCAGGCAGATCCGGGATATTTTCTGCAAATTTCGCAGAAGTTATGATGAGAATGGAGACAGGATCGAGGAATTGACAGAAACAGAAGAATCGCAGTATTTTATCTCGGAAGAAATTGCACCACCGCTCGATCCACAGGAAGCACAGATACGCAGACGGTATAAAAAAGAGATCAGAAGGCGCAGAAAAGAGATGCCGGGCAGATATGAATCTCCGACAGAACTTGAAAGTAATGCCGGATTGCAGGATGCGCAATTACATGCTCTGTATGAGGCTGCAAGATATGCAAAGAAGGTCGATAAACATAAAATTTGATTGCCCTTTGGCTTATTTTCGAGTATTATATAATCAGGAGGCGTCTACATAAAGGCGTACATTCGCGGGGGACGGATGGGTAAGAAGGAAGGTATATCATGAATCGTAAGAAGAAAGTAGGCGGAACGGAGATCGCTTTCAGACCGCAGACTATTATTGAGGCCAGATATGATCTGGATCGCAGACAGAATGACATTATAGATATTTTACTTGGAATTGTCGGAGAGGGCAATGATACAGAGGAAAATACACGTTATGAGATCAATATCTCTGATGTGAAGCATTTATATAATTTGCAGGACGAATCCAATGCATATGCTTATCTGCAAAAGGCGGTAAAGAAGTTTGAGGGACTGGGTTTCCGCCTGAAGGAAGATGAAGGAACAGATGTATTCTATCCATGGTTCAGTAAGATCAAGTATCAGAAAAAACGTGGAGATGAGGGCAGAAGCAAGATCGTACTGGATCTTCACCCGGAGGTAAAGCAGATGATCATGTCTGCAAAACAGGGTGCTTATTACAGGATCGAATATCCTTTGAACCTGACGAAGAAATATTCCAAGAGATTATACTACTTATTAAAGGACAGAGAGAACTTTAATGGTGGTACTTTTGTCATTTCTTTTCAGGAACTTCGCAAGATGATGAAAGTACCGGATTCTTATGCAAACGGCAATGTAAAGAGAGAGATTCTGGACAAGCCATATGAAGAGATTAATGGCAATACGGATATTGCTTTTGAATATCAGCTTATCTATGAGAAACTGCCCAGTGGACAGCAGAGTATTGGAGCGGTGCAGTTCAAGGTACAGAAGTTGAAGCCAAATAAAACAGTCGTGGAGTATGAGACGATTGAGAAAAATGGTGAGACAGTAACAGCTACAGAAGAAGAGCAGGAGATCATAGATGTATTTAGCTGTTCTGTAAAAGAAGCCAGGGATATATTAAAGACTGCAAAGGCGAATAACCGTACCCGTGAACAGCTATTTGAGATACTGACTTATACACTTCGCAAGCAGGTAGATAATAAGGTAGGTTATGTGCTTACAATACTTAAGAACGGATACAATGAGCCGACCAGATTATCAGGCAAAGAAAGCAACAGTTGGAATAATAAGGATTTGAATACAGCATATTCACAGATGGATTTTGCGCAGTTCGAGCAACAGATCCTTTCTAATTAGTTTCGTATGAAAAACACATGAATAGATTACAGCTAACAAATATAAAAAGTGCATATGGACGACATCAGGTATTAATGGATGTGAATCTGACAGTGCAAAAAAGCCAGATCATAGGAATTGTTGGAGCCAATGGCTGTGGCAAATCAACGCTTTTGCAGATATTGGCTGGCTTACGACTGCCAGATGAAGGTAATATATATTTAGATGGACAACAGGTAAAAGGCAGCGCTGGGCGAAGCCTTTTACTGCGTTATACGGGTTATGTGCCGCAGGAGAGTAATCTGATACCTGAAATAAGTGTCGGGGATAATCTTTTCCTATGGTATCGGGACAAACACAAAATGAAACAGGAACTGGAAAGCGGATTCCTGCATATTATGGGAATTGATAAAATGTATGGAATAAAAGCAGAACATTTATCGGGGGGCATGAAAAAAAGAGTCAGTATAGGATGTGCGCTGGCAGATAGCCCGGTCATACTTTTGTTAGATGAACCCAATGCCGCACTGGATCTTCCGGGAAAAGAGCAGTTAAGGGAATATTTTCTCCAATATCAGAAAATGGGAGGAACGGTAATACTGGCAACACATGATGAAAGTGATCTGGAAATCTGCGATAAGGTGTATGTGCTCAGACAAGGGTGCATATCAGAGATAGACAGAACACTCAGGGGTAAAGAATTAGTTGAGAAACTGTAAGAAAGACAGTTGTTTACCCTATATAGAAAGGTAATAGGAGAATTACAATGGATAACGAGAAACAGATGGAACAGTCCACTACACAGGAATTTGGGGAAGTAACAGAGCCGACAGCAGAACAGCGACCTGGACATGGCAGGCGTACTGCACTGATCATAACAGGCATTGTAGCAGTTGTGGCTATTATAGGAATCGGTGTGGCAGCTATTATTCTTAATCAACCCAAGGTGCAGCTTGCACGAGGTGTTTCACGGATGACAAAAGAACTTACTGTATACGGCAGTCCGGCATCGAAACAGATCAATCATGCTCTTTTGCAGAAAAATATGTTAGACACGCCACATACACTAAAAGCGGATATGACAGCAACTTTTCCACAGAATGATAATATCAGTAATTTGAATCTTTCTGTGCAGATTGGTCAGGATAACAGTAATCGGCTGGCAGACATGAAATTTTCTGCTGGTGCATATCAGGTAAGTCTGGTAAATGGCAGTGCAATAGTAGATAATAATACAATGTACATCAGTGCTCCAAAATTACTGGATGATACGTATAGTCTGAAACTTGACACGCTAGGGGCAGATTATAATGCATCTGCATGGAGTAAGGTGTTAGGACTTGATGTGGACCCGGATGCTTCTTATGATATATTTGCACAGAGAAAAGTGGATTATACAAATGCTATTGAATTGATACAGGCGCTTGCACCAGATATACAGACGCTCAAAGATTCTATCATGATTCAAAGAGCACCGAATAAAGCATCTATAAAGACAAAAAATAAAAGCATGCAGTGCAATGGGGTAAGCATTACCATTCCACAGGAGACTATGAATACATTTTTGTCACAATTTCAGCAGAAATTCATGGCAAGCAGCATGTATCAACAAAAAATCACGGAAATTATAGAACAATCTTCTGTCACACATTTACTGGAAGATAATATCCGCAGTTTTGTGGATGGTAAGACAGAGGATATTTTTGGAGTCCGTTGCATGAGTGATGTCAATGTGAACCTGTATATGGATTCAAAGGGAAGAATTGTCCGGATAGAAACACCTCAGGCAGTCGAATTCAAGGATTCAAAGATTAAGAGTATAGAGTTGTCTGCTGATTTTACAGGGGAGGACAGAGCACTTGATGTAATATCGGCGCAATATAAGCTGAACACGGTAAATGGAACAAAAGTCTTTACAGTAGGCAGGGATGCTTCTGTTACAGATGAAGAGTATCAGGAAAATATAACTCTCGATATCGTGGGCATCGATAATACGACAGCACTGACAATGAATTATACTAATACATGGAATTTGGATACACTTGCCTTTGACGGTGCCCTGGAGTTCCGATTGCCGAAAAATACGTACAAAATCAGTGCGGATGGTTCCTATCAGGATATTGTGGAAGGGAAATCCTATACGCTGGATCTGGATACTGCAAGCTTTGAAATCAATGATGAGGCGTTGTTTCGTGTTGCAGGAACAATTAGCGAAGAACCAGGAATGGAAGAGACAGAGATACCCCAGAGTTCAGTAGACCTTATGCAGATGGATCGTACATCTATTTATGATATGTTTTATAAGATACTGATGTCATTATAGGTAATGGAATAATTTAAAGGAAATATCATGAGGATAGCAGTCTGGTTAAAAACAGAATATAAAAGAGCATGGGTGTGTCTGCCTTCACTTATACTAAAAGCGGTCATATTGGCAATTGCAGTCAGTATGACTGCTTTTTGTGCATACCGGATATGGATGCATAACCAGACAGAAACAGTCCGAATTGGATACAGTGCACCACAGGATGAATTGACACAACTGGCACTTACTTATATTGAAAATATGGAATCTCTGCAAGGCTGGTGCAGTCTGATTCCGATATCAGAAGAAGAGGGAATAGAAGCTGTGGACAGAGGTGAACTGGCAGCCTTGATCGTATTGCCCGGACAGGTCGTAGAAGGTATCATGGATGGAACTAATGAGCCTGCAAGACTTTATATATCAGGATACTCGCAGGCATTGGGCTATGTTTTTGAAGAACTTGCCAATGCGGGGGTCGGAATGCTTGCCGTTGCCCAGGCAGAAATTTATGCAACTGATGATATGATGTCGGCAGCAGGGATTGACAGACAGGTAATAGAGGAACAATATCAGCAGTTAGATCTGCATAATCTTAATGTGGTTATGAACAGGGATAGAATATTTAAAAGAAGTAGTGTATCGGCAACAGGAACGGTTGGTGCTATTGTTTATTATGCCGGTGCATTTCTTACACTTATTATGTCAGTAGCTGGACTGTTCTTTGGCGGATATTTTAGAAGAACGGAACTTGAAGAGAGAATAACCTGCTGCAGACTGGGTGTGCCTTATGTTGTACAGGCATTAGGCAGAGGCTGTGTTTCGGCATGCCTGACAGCGTTGTTACTGATAATTCCTTTCGGTCTGTTACTGGTTGCAGGGTGTCGAAGCTGGTTTCAGGTTCCACAGATTACGATAAGGAGTATCCTGCTATTTCTATTGTTGATATTATGTGCCGGAGCATATACACAATTCCTGTACAGTCTTACGGGAAAGGCAGGCACTTCTGGTATGGTGATCAGTATGTTGGCACTTATACAGGGATATGTGTCAGGGTGTTTTTTGCCGACTGCAATATTGCCACAGATTGTAAAAAAGATATCTTTTATTTTTCCGGCGACCTATATAAAGGCCGGTTTTACAATAATTCTTACAGGAAGAAAACAACAATTCGGACAGTTCTGTGCAGGACTTGTATTTTGGACTGTGTTTTTTACATTAGTGGGGAGTGTATTGATTGGCAGAAAAGAAAGGCAGGCCATTGCAGGAACAGATCATACGGGCGGATTGTCTGGCAATTCCTTATCTGCAATTATGTTTCGAAGATTACTGCAAAGAAAAAGTTTCTGGTATTGTCTTTGCCTTACGACTTTATTATCCTGCATCATGATCGATCTGGAACGCCATTCGGACACTACATTGCATGCAGTCTATTATACACAGAATAAGGAAATTGACCAGTTATTGACATCATATGGGGGACTGGTAGAATTTGAAGCGGCCGCCAGCGAAGAGGAGATGCTTCATCAGATTATGACAGGAAAAGCAGAATGCGGTTATATAATACCCGATGATATTGGGAGTAAGATGCAGTGGGCAGATGCGGACAAAAGCATACAGGTATTAGAAGGGGAGGATGCATTGTTTACGGGTGTAGTTAATGAAGTATTGTTTCAGCAGCTTTTTTCTCACACTTCTTATGCATGGTATGCAGATTATATGGGCAAACTGGGAGTATATGAGAATGCACAAGAGGCTATGGACAAACGTATGCAGGATGGAAGTACATTTACTTTTGAAAGACAGGTATTGCAGCCAACCGATCAGGATCAGGGTGGACAAGTTACCTATCCTGTGTGGATAATAACAGTGATCCAGGTAGTTCTGTGTGGATTACTTGGCGCGATCCAGAGTTACAGTGACTATACAAAACATTATTATTATAAGAAATCCTATGTTATTACCACAGCATTATTAATTGTACAGCCTATGGTCTTTGCAGCAATGGCAGGCATACTGACAATCGTTTTCTATAATTCCTATTGAAAAGATAGGAATTTACTATTGACGTTGATTCCATATCGTGTTATAAAAGTAATAGTGATTGAAAGACGATAGAAAGGTATGAGGATTAAATGACAATATCGACCAAGGGCAGATATGCATTGCGTATCATGATGGATTTGGCTGGTCATATGGGCGAGATCGTAAAACTTAAGGATATTGCTGCCAGACAGGATATCTCTGAGAAATATATGGAACAGATTGTAGCCGTACTGAATAAGGCAGGTTATGTGAGGAGTACCCGTGGGGCACAGGGCGGTTATCAGTTAGTCAGACTGCCTAGTGAATATACAGTAGGAATGGTACTCAGACTTACAGAAGGCTCTCTGGCTCCGGTAGATTGTCTCTCTGATAATGCACTTCCCTGTGAAAGAAATGGCAAGTGTGCAACAGTAGAGGTTTACCGCAAGATCTATGAAGCAGTCAACAATGTAATTGATCATATGACAATACAGGATTTACTGGATATAGAACAGGAAAAGGCAGCCAATGATTATGTAATTTAGCATGAGTTTGTATGCCTCAAAAGGCGCATCCAGAATGCGCTTTTCTAAAGGGAACAAAACATACTAAACATATATAAATAATAGGAAATAAATATAAGGAGGAAATACAACATGATATATCTTGATAATGCAGCAACAACAAAAGTCACAGATGAAGTGTTTGAAGCCATAAAACCATATTTTTGCGAAGAATACGCCAATCCTTCCGCAATCTACAGCTTTGCAGCCAAGAGCCGTAAGGCAGTAGATGAGGCAAGAGAGAAGATCGCAGCACTGATCGGAGCACAGCCGAATGAAATCTACTTTACAGCAGGCGGCAGCGAGTCAGATAACTGGGCGATCAAGGCTTATGCAGAAGCTAACCAGAACAAGGGAAAGCATATCATCACTTCTGTCATTGAGCACCATGCAGTTCTCCATGTCTGTCAATACCTGGAGAAACAGGGCTTTGAGGTAACTTATCTGGGTGTAGATGAGAACGGTATGATCAGTCTGGATGAGTTAAAGGCAGCCATCAGACCGGATACAATTCTCATTTCCATTATGGCAGCGAACAACGAGATCGGTACAGTGGAACCATTAAAAGAGATTGGTGAGATCGCTAAGGAACATGGCATTGTATTCCATACAGATGCAGTTCAGGCTTATGGACATATTCCTCTCAATGTGGATGAGATGCATATTGATATGTTAAGTGCCAGTGGTCACAAATTACATGCGCCTAAGGGAATTGGTTTCCTTTATATCAGAAAGGGTATCCGCATCGGCTCCTTCGTACATGGTGGTGCACAGGAACGTTCCAGACGTGCAGGCACACATAATACACCGGGTATTGTAGGATTTGGTACAGCGGCAGCAGCAGCGGCAAGAGATATGGAAAAGAATATGGCAAAGGAGACAAAACTTCGTGATCATCTTATCGAGCGTGTTCTTGCAGAGATTCCATATAGCCGGCTTAATGGTGACAGAACGAAAAGACTGCCGGGCAACGCAAGTTTTTGTTTCCGTTTTATTGAAGGAGAATCTTTACTGATCCTGTTAGACCAGCAGGGAATCTGCGTTTCTTCCGGATCAGCATGTACTTCCGGATCACTTGATCCTTCCCATGTACTTCTGGCGATCGGTCTGCCTCATGAGATCGCACATGGCTCTCTGAGACTGACTTTATCAGAAGAAACTACTATGGAAGATATTGATTTCACAGTGGATCAGTTAAAGAAAATTGCAGCGAGACTTCGTGAAATGTCTCCTTTGTATGAAGATTTTGTAAAGCACAATAAGACGGAGGATTAAGTATGTATAGTGAAAAAGTAATGGATCATTTTAATAACCCTCGTAATGTGGGCGAGATAGAAAATCCCAGTGGAGTAGGTACAGTAGGTAATGCCAAGTGTGGTGATATCATGCGTATGTATCTGGATATTGATGAGAATGGTATCATTCAGGAAGCCAAGTTCAAGACCTTTGGTTGTGGTGCTGCTGTAGCGACCAGCAGTATGGCAACAGAGCTGGTAAAAGGCAAAACGATCCAGCAGGCACTGAAAGTTACGAATAAGGCAGTTATGGAAGCTTTGGACGGACTTCCACCTGTGAAGGTACATTGTTCCCTGTTAGCAGAAGAAGCAATTCATGCTGCTCTGTGGGATTACGCAGAAAAGAATCATATTAAGATCGAAGGACTGGAGAAACCGGTCAACGATATTGAAGAGAAAATTCAGGACGAAGAATATTAGAAAATGTGCAGCGGATGACGCTGCATATTTTTTTTTGAAATAAATACATAAAAACCTATTGACAAAGTAGGGAATAAATAGTATGATTCAAACATAAGTTAAATCATACCAAACAGATAGGAAAAGGAGGGCAACATATGAGTAAAGAAAAAGAATGGACAAAAGGACGAATGTGTTGCTGTTGTCAGAAATAAATTGGAAAACTATTAAAAGAAATTTGAAGCGAAGGCAGAAAAAGAAAGGAATCAGAACAATGGCAAATATTTATCGTGGATTTTTAGATTTAATCGGAAATACTCCTTTAGTAGAGATCGCAAATGTGGAAAAAGAGCATGAACTCAAAGCAAGAATACTTGTAAAACTGGAATATCGTAATCCGGCAGGAAGCGTAAAGGACAGAATTGCTCAGGCAATGATCGAAGATGCTGAGCAAAAGGGCATCTTAAAAGAAGGTTCAGTTATCATCGAACCTACTTCCGGTAATACCGGTATCGGTCTGGCAGCGATCGCAGCAGCAAAGGGATATCGTGCGATCCTTACAATGCCTGAAACAATGAGTGTTGAGAGACGAAATATTCTGAAAGCATACGGTGCAGAAATCGTTTTGACAGAAGGAAGCAAGGGCATGAAGGGTGCAATTGCCAAAGCAGAAGAATTAGCTAAGGAAATCGAAGGTTCCTTTATCCCCGGACAGTTTGATAACCCTGCAAACCCTAAGGTACATTATGAAACAACAGGACCGGAAATCTGGAGAGATACAGATGGTAAAGTAGATGCTTTTGTAGCAGGTGTAGGTACAGGTGGAACAGTAACCGGTACAGGTAAATATCTGAAAGAGCAGAATCCAGCCATTAAGGTTGTAGCAGTAGAGCCTGCTTCTTCTCCCGTATTATCAGAAGGTAAGGCCGGTGCTCATAAGATTCAGGGTATCGGTGCAGGATTTGTACCAAAGGTACTGGATACTGCCGTATATGATGAAGTAATTAAGGTAGAGAATGATGATGCATTTGCAACATCCAAGGAATTGACCAAGAATGAAGGCATCCTGACAGGTATTTCTTCCGGTGCAGCGTTATATGCAGCATTGGAACTGGCAAAACGGCCTGAGTTCGAGGGCAAGACGATCGTTGCATTGTTACCTGACAGTGGTGACAGATATTATTCTACGCCACTCTTCACAGAAGAATAAGCATTTCATTTGTTGTAATAATTCACATAAAATAACTGACTTAACAAGATAAGACTTATATAAATTGCGATAATTTATTGTAATATATATAAAAATGTGATAATATGTCTATAAGTCAGTGAGGACAAAAAGGCGAGGCAAGATAGATGACTTCGTCTTTTTTGTGTCTTTTATCTGCTATGAGGGGCAGAAAATGATAGTTATTATAGCGTAGAAAGGCGGGCTTATAAAATGGAAGAGAATGGAAAAAAAGATGGACTGCGGTTGATGATGAAGCTGTTGCTTGTCATCGCGATTCCCATGCTGATCTTGTGTGTATTGGCGATTCTTGCCATACGTTCAGTCTGTATGGATGTATCAGATAAAATGGTGAAGCATGAGTTGAATCTGGCACAGTATTCTTTTAATGTATCGGTGAATAATCTTGCAGATGGTACTTTTATGTTTAGTAATGGTAAATTCTATAAAGGCAAGAAAAATATCAGCGATAATACAGATTTTTTTGATAGTTTCAGTAAAGAAGTTGATTTACAGGTAAGTGTATTTTACGGGGATACGCGTGTGGCTACCAGTTTAGTAGATGAAAATGGCAATCGTATGGTTGGAGAACAGGCAAGTCCTGAAGTTGTAGAGGCGGTTATTAATCAGGGACAGAGTTATTTCTCTGACAGCATTGATCTGGGTGGTATAGAGTATTATGGTTTTTACGCACCATTATACCAGAACAATTCAGATGAGATCATAGGTATGACTTTCGTAGCATTGAATTCCAATCTGGTAGACAGTGTATACCGTGAAAACCTGACCAAAAATATCATATTCCTCTGTATCGTTATGCTGGCAGGCATCGCTGTTACAGTTATTTTTGTAATTGCTCTGCTTCGGGCAATCCGTAGTGTTATTACAAACCTGGATGCAGTGGCACAGGGAAGTTTGAATACCGAGGTAGACAATAGACTGGTTACACGTTCTGATGAAATCGGTGATATAGCCAGAAGTGTACATTCTCTGATCCAGAATATGGCAGAGGTCATTACCAATATTTTCAAAACGTCTCAGAGCCTTGACCGGATATCTACAGGATTTGAAGAATCTTTTGGCAGCATGACACAGAATATATCCAATGTAGACACAGCAGTGGAAGAAATGGCAAAAGGTTCTACCCAGCAGGCAGAGGAAACACAAAATGTCAGCAGTGAAGTGCAGGGTATGGGAGATGCTATTGAGAGCACCACAGATAATATTGAAAATCTGGTAAGCAGCACCAATAAGATGAGAGATTACAATCGCAGTGTAGATGATACTCTGGTAGAATTGATCAAAATCAGTGATGAAACGAAAGAAGCCTTTGATATCGTATATAAACAGACCAATGTAACCAATCAGTCTGCGCAGGAAATCCAGTCAGCTGCAGACGTGATCACAGATATAGCTGATCAGACGAATCTGCTGTCTTTGAATGCAAGTATTGAAGCTGCAAGAGCAGGAGAACATGGCAAGGGCTTTGCTGTTGTTGCAGATGAGATCAGGAAACTGGCTGAACAGTCAAGAGAATCTGCGAGTCAGATCACAGGTATTATAGAAATGCTGATCCGTAACTCTAACACTACTGTTGATACTATGAAGAAAGTAACGGATATGATCGATAAACAGGGTGAAGAACTCAGTCAGACGAAGTCCGTATTTGGCGATTTAAATAATGAGATTGGATTAGTAGGTGGAGCTGTTGATAATATCCGCAATGAAATTGAACAACTCAATCAGCTTAAGAATTCTGTTATGGGTGCTGTAGATAATCTGGCGGCAATTGCTGAAGAAAATGCAGCAAGCACACAGGAAACATCCGCATCCATGCAGGAGTTGGGCAATCTGGTTGCTGAGTGTAGACGTGATGTGGAAGAGATAGTCAGAATGTCAGAGACTCTGGCTGAGAATACCAATAAATTTACTTTGCAGTTCTCATCCGAAGAATAAAATAACAACCAGACAAGAGGCATTCGAAGGTAAAGAACGCCTCTTGTTTTTATACAGATTTCCAGATTATCCTAATATTACGACAAAAAACAGTATATGCCCATTTCTATAGAGACTAAAAGGTGTTAGTATAGAGAAAAACGCAGGAAAGGATATTTGGAATGAAGAAAAATAAAATTGTGATTATGGACTGGGGCGGTGTGGTAGAATCACACAGTGAGGAAAGTTATTTAGCACATAACGCTGTAAAGCATGTACTGGAACAATTTACAACAGAACCACTGCCAACGGACTTTAATGAAATATTTGAACAGTCTCTGACAGTAGATGGTGTACCGATCAACAAAATTGGAGCAACCAAAAATTTAAAGCCTTATCTGGATAAATTATTTGTTGCCTGTCATATAGAAGTCCACCCGGAACTGTATATTGATTTTATGGATACTTATACACAGATTACATCTGATACACCCTATGACAGAGAACTTGCCAGGTATTTAGCCGGTTTAAAAGAAAGATGTTATACAGGTATTTTATCAAATCTGACAGTATTGGATGGTCCCCGCCAGAACAAGCAGATGGGTTGGGAGAATTATGATTACAGATGGCTGTCTTATGAGATAGGCTGTATGAAACCTGATCCTGAGGCATATCGTATCGTTGAGAGGGATTGTAATATGTCTGGAAAACAGATACTTTTTGTTGAAGATGTAGAGGAAAATCTGGCAATTCCCAGAGAAAAATTTGGCTGGCAGACTTATGCCGCACAGTATAAAGGAACGAAAGGAACGATGGATGCCATCGAGAGATTTCTTGCCGAATAACTGCGCGTGAAATGAACGGAGGAATCTATGAGCTTTCATACAAAAGCATTGTATACGGATATGACGCAGAATTATCTGACACCTGTAGAACCAATGCCCCATACCAGAGTAAAAGTACGTTTCAGGACAGGACGTAATAACGTGGATCGGGTAACCATCTGCTATAATGGACAAAAAGCCATTATGCGCAGAGAAGGTTTTGATGACATGTTTGATTATTACATGTATCATATCCGATTGACAGAAGAAACATTATACTATCATTTTGAAGTCGAAGCAGGAGAAGAAAGCTGCTGCTACAATCGTCTTGGCATCAGCAAAAGTGAAGAGGCACGTTATGATTTTGTGCTTGTACCGGGATTCAGCACTCCGGACTGGGCAAAGGGCGCTGTGGTATATCAGATTTATGTAGACCGGTTCTGTAATGGTGATACTTCCAATGATGTTGTGGATAGTGAATATTATTATCAGGGCGGTCCTGTAGAGCATGCAGGCAGTTGGGATGAACCTGTGGGTAAAAATGATGACAGAAAATTCTATGGTGGAGATTTGCAGGGTATTATTGATAAAATGGATTATCTGGAAGAACTTGGAGTGGATGTTCTGTACCTCAACCCTGTTTTTGTATCGCCATCATGCCATAAATATGATATACAGGATTACAGACATATAGATCCTCATTTTGGAAAAATTGTGCAGAGAGGCGAAGCTGGATTAAAGGATGGTTATGAGCAGTATCGCAAGGTTACGACGGATAAAGCCAATCTTGAAGCCAGTGACAGACTGTTTGCAAAGCTGGTAGAGGAAGCGCACAAGCGTGGTATGAAGGTTATTCTGGATGGATTTTTCTATGGCTGTGGCACATGGCATCGTTTTATGGATAAGGAAGGTATCTATGCAAACAGTGATATTCCCTGTGAGAAAGGTGCTTATCAGGACAGTAACAGTTCCTACCGGGATTATTTTATATTCAGTAATCCACAGGACCCAAATTCCTATGCAAACTGGTGGGGTTACAATGCGTATGCGAGATTTAACTATCAAGGCTCCCACAAATTATATGAATATATATTGTCTGTAGCTGCCAAATGGGTATCAAAGCCATATTGCGCAGACGGCTGGAGGCTTAATGAGGCTTCCAGTGTGGGAGAGAACAGAGAGTGGAATCACCGGTTTTGGAGAGAATTCCGCAATGTGGTAAAGGCAGCTAACCCTAATGCACTCATTATTGCAGAACATTATGGACCGGCAAAAAGCTGGCTGATGGGTGGCGAATGGGATTCCGTTATGAACTATGATGCTTTCATGGAGCCGGTTTCCTGGTTCCTTACAGGAATGGAGAAACATTCTACTCAATACAGGAAAGAATGGCTTGGAAATCCAACTATATTCTGGACATCTGTAAAAACGGCAGAGATGAATTTTACGAATTGTTCAGAAATGACAGCAATGAATGAGTTATCCAATCATGATATTTCACGTTTTCTGACGCGTACCAGTCATACGGTAGGCAGAATTGAGGATATGCCGGCACAGATGGCAGAGCAGGGTGTGAATAAAGCAGTTATGAGAGAAGCAGTTATTATGCAGATGACCTGGCCTGGTTCTCCTGTTATTTATTATGGTGATGAAGCCGGCGTATGTGGATTCACGGATCCTGACTGCCGCAGAACATATCCGTGGGGACATGAAGACAAAGAAATGCTGGCATTTTATAAAGCTGTGATCCAGATCAGAAAACAGAATCCGGAATTAAAAATCGGTTCTATGCTGACGCTGTATGCGCAGACTTATGTAACCGCATATGCACGATTTACGCAAAAGGAGCAGACGATCATCATTATTAATTGTGGCGATACCATAAGGGATATTGCAATGTCGGTATGGCAGACGGGAATACCTGCTGAAACGACAGTAGAACGTATCATGGTAACGACAAGGGATGGATATAATGGAGAAATAGTGGAATTACCCGTCCATAAGGGAAAAGTAGAAGTCTCACTGCTTCCGCAGTCTGGAATCATTTTAAAACACCGCAATAAGAATCTTGAAAAACAGCGAAAGTTTTTAAAGGTGCCTATTGACTTTGGTAGTCGTTTCTGATAGTATTTTATAGATTGTTGTAATGATAAGCGCATGCTTGGCATATAAGCATGCGCTTATTTGCGCGAATAAGTATTGTGCGTATTCGCTTGTGGAAACCTTACAGGTTTTGAAGATAGAAAGTAGGTATATATGGAAACAGTCAGATTTGATGAGTTAGATTTGTGTCCCGAGATATTGCGTGGTGTGAAGGAAATGGGCTTTGAAGAGGCATCTCCTATTCAGTCACAGGCAATCCCTGTTGCCATGCAGGGTTATGATGTGATCGGTCAGGCACAGACAGGTACTGGTAAAACAGCAGCATTTGGAATTCCTGTATTAGAGAAAGTCAATATAAATAAAGACATCAAGCATCCTCATGCACTGATTCTGTGCCCGACCAGAGAGTTGGCAGTGCAGGCAGCAGAGGAAATCAGGAAGCTTGCAAAATACATGCATGGTGTAAAAGTACTTCCTATTTATGGAGGACAGGATATCAATAAGCAGATTCGTGCTCTTAAGGGTACACAGGTCATTATTGGTACACCGGGGCGTGTTATGGATCATTTACGCCGTAAAACGATTCGCTGTGATTTCGTAAATACGATCGTACTGGATGAAGCAGATGAAATGCTCAACATGGGATTCAGGGAAGATATCGAGACAGTATTGCAGTATATTCCGACTGAGGACAGACAGACGATCCTCTTCTCAGCGACCATGCCAAAGGCAATTCTGGAGATCACCAAGAATTATCAGAAAACAGATGCCAAGATGATCAAGGTCGTAAAGAAAGAACTGACTGTTCCGAAGATCGAGCAGTATTATCTGGACGTAAAGCGTAAGGATAAGGTAGAAGTGCTTACCAGACTGTTGGATTTCTATGAGCCAAAGCTTTCCCTTGTATTCTGTAATACCAAGAAGATGGTAGATGATCTGACAGAAGTATTAAAGGGCAGAGGTTATTTTGCGGAAGGACTTCATGGAGACATGAGTCAGGCACAGCGTGACCGCGTTATGAAGAGTTTCCGGACAGGTAAGACAGATATTCTGATCGCTACAGATGTAGCAGCCCGTGGTATCGATGTAGATGATGTAGAAGCGGTATTTAACTATGATATTCCACAGGATGATGAATACTATGTACATCGAATCGGCAGAACCGGACGTGCAGGCAGAACCGGACGTTCCTTTACTTTTGTAAAAGGTAAGGAAGTATATAAATTAAAAGATATCATGCGTTATTGTAAGACCAAGATTCTTGCAATGCCTGTTCCATCCTTAAATGATGTGAATCAGATGAAGATGGAGAAGGTCATGGATAAAGTGGCTTCTATCATTGAAGAAGAAGATCTGACAGCAATGATCAATATGATAGAAGAACAGGTCAATGCAGCAGATTATACAGCAATGGATATTGCAGCAGCTTTCTTAAAGATGTATCTGGGACAGAATGAAGTTAATGAAGAAGAATCTTCTGAAAACGGTGATTTTGATTTCGAAAATACCGGAGCAGAAGAAGGCATGGTACGTCTGTTCATTAATATTGGTAAGGCACAGAAGGTAAGAGCAAAAGATATTCTGGGTGCAATTGCAGGTGAGGCAAATATCCCGGGTAAACTGGTAGGTGCGATCGACCTTTATGATAAGTATACTTTCGTAGAAGTACCTAAGGAAAATGCAAAAGATGTTTTGAAGGCAATGAAGAACGTTAAGATCAAAGGCAAGGCCATTAATATTGAACCTGCTAACGCAAAATAACAGGACAGAGAAAGAGATGTTTCAGGCAACTGGAGCATCTTTTTTTGTACACAAATTTTGTATGCATTTTACAAGAGTATGATTATGGAATTTACATGAGATTGTTATTGTTAATTTTGTAAAGAAGAGAAAGTGATGATAAAGGTCAGAAAGGACAGGAGATTATTTTGGAATCAAAAATCGTATTACAGGATATTGAAAAAGCATACGGAAAAGATGCCCCGGTTATCGAGAATCTGAATCTGGAGATAAAAGAAGGCAGCTTTACAGTATTATTAGGATCGTCAGGATGCGGCAAGTCCACAACACTGCGTATGATAGCAGGGTTAGAGCAGGAAACCAGAGGTACACTCTCTATCGGCGGGAAGGATATGAAAGAAGTAAAACCGGGAGACAGAGGAATCGCCATGGTATTTCAGAACTATGCATTATATCCGACAATGACTGTAAAAGAAAATATAGAATTTGGACTAAAGAACTGCAAAGTTTCCAAAGCAGAAAGAGAAGAAAGAGTCCGTGAAGTGAGCATGTCAGTAGGGTTGGAAGAATATCTCAACAGAAAACCCAATGCATTATCGGGTGGACAGAGACAGCGTGTGGCACTGGCAATGTCTATGGGAACACATATTGTACTGATGCATAAAGGCAAGATCATGCAACAGGGAAGTCCTTATAAATATACCATGATCCGGATAATGTATTTACAGCACAGTTCATTGGTACACCACCTATGAATGTTCTGGAAATGGCTCAGGGACTTAACATAGAGAACTGTCCTTTCAGTAATGCAGCTTATGCAGGTTTTCGACCGGAATATGTAAGATTATTGCAAGGACAGCAGACGGAGGAATCGGGACTTAGTATCAAGGGTGAAATCATTACACATGAAATGCTGGGAACAGAGACTCTGTATAAAATCGATACACCGTTTGGACGGATACAGGCAAAAAATGGTACTACACTTAATATTCCTGTAAAACCGGTTGTAAAAACACGGGAATTTGCAGTAGGAAGTAATACATTAGTACGCAGACTGCTTCCTTATCTGATGGGTGCGCCGGCGATCGCAGCCAGTCTGATATTTCTGATCTACCCCATTATTTATATGTTCCGTTTAAGTTTTTACAAGTGGAACATGGTAGGAGAAATGAAGTTTATTGGACTGGATAACTACATTGACCTGTTCTCTGATCCTGAATTCATGCAGGTATTGCTCAACACCTGTCAGTTTACATTCTGGACAGTGGCCGGTTCTATTGTTCTGGGACTGGTGCTTGCAGTATATCTTAGAAAAAATAAGAGCCGAAATAGTTGTAAAAAACTGTTGCTTTTTGCAGGCAATTATGATATAAATATAACTTGTCAGGACTTTGGGTTATACCCGTAAGTCCTGCACATGGATGGATTCCCGAGTGGCCAAAGGGGACAGACTGTAAATCTGCTGCAAATTGCTTCGGT
>OKVF01000376.1_pt1 | contig 51962 bp, 40 predicted proteins | sample 1604831 | NCBI WGS metagenome assembly OKVF01 (sample SAMN01760980, study PRJEB22395) | human gut metagenome
AAATTTCTGCCAAAGTGAGCTGCTTATGTGTTATCATATAGGTATATCTCCTTTAAGGTGGATTGGTATTTAGTTTCTAGTCAACTCTATTTTACCATAAACCTTGAGGAGATATTTTATTTTAACAACAAAAAATACCGTATTTATGCGGTGTTTGGCGTTTTGCAAACGCCTAAAAGATAGAGAAAGGTGAAGGGAGGCCTGGACTATGTGTGGAATATGTGGCTTTATATCAAAAAAGAGGATTACTTTAGAACAATTGAAACATATGAATGATACAATGTATCACAGAGGACCTAATGATAGTGGAGAAGAAATTTTTCAGGCATCTGCAGATTACAATGTAGGACTGGCACAAAGGAGGCTTTCCATATTAGATCTGTCTATGTTGGGACATCAGCCCATGCATTCAGCAAATGAGAGACTTGTTATTACCTATAATGGAGAAATATACAATTTTCTTGAATTGCGGGAGGAATTAAAGGATTATCCATTTAAATCCCATTGTGATACAGAAGTAATTCTCGCAGCATATTTGAAATGGGGCATTTCCTGTGTGGACAAATTTCAGGGAATGTTTGCGATCGCTCTGTATGACAGAGAAACAAATGAATTATTTCTGGTACGTGACAGAATAGGTAAAAAACCACTTTATTATTGGATAGATGGTGAAAATCTGGTTTTTGCATCAGAATTAAAACCTATTATGGAGTATCCGGGTTTTCCGAAACAGATTCGTACAGATGTGATCAAACGGTATATGTTCCAACAATGTGTTAATGAGCCGGATTCTATTTTTGAGAATGTTTATAAGGTACAGCCGGGCGGTATTGTGAAATTCTGTGAAGGCAAGATGAGCAGTTGGAAATACTGGGATATAGCCAAAGTATATCATCGCAAGAAACAAGAAACAGTAGGTTCTTATGAAGAAGCAAAGGAAGAATTAAAGGACATCTTAAAAGATTGTGTAAGGAAAAGAATGATAGCGGATGTACCACTTGGAACATTCCTGAGTGGCGGATATGATTCTTCATTAGTTACTGCGCTTGCGCAGGAAGCAAGCAATGAACCGGTAAAAACCTATTCGATAGGGTTTAATGAAGAACGTTATAATGAAGCAAAGTATGCAAAGGAAGTAGCAAAGCATTTAGGAACACACCATACGGAATTGTATATAGATGAGCAGGCAATGTTTGATATGGTGGAAAGCATTCCGCAATATTACGATGAACCATTTGCGGACAGTTCCCAGATTCCATCTATGCTGGTTGCCAAGCTTGCATCTAAGGATGTAACAGTTGTGTTATCAGGAGATGGTGGAGATGAATTTTTCTGCGGTTATAATATTTATGATAATGTAGCGCAGGCACAGAAACTGGATGTTTTAGGACAGCTTACCTATGGGGTCTGTCAATTTCCACCGTTCAGAAAGGCTGCACTTCTGGAAAAGTTACCTTTTAAAGTACAGGTGGTAGCAGGCAATCACGATAAAGAAACAAAGACCCAGATAGGTGGAAGTTCCTATATTCGTGCTATTGACCGTATGATATCAGGTGAAGGTGTTCCGTATAAATTCCCGATTGAGAGTAAATACAATGAGCCAAACTGGCAGGAACGCAGGATGCTTCTGGATGAGGATACGTACTTGCCAGGTGACATATTGTGCAAGGTAGACAGGGCTACCATGAAATACTCTATTGAGGCCAGATGTCCTATTTTGGATGTAAGAGTAATGGAATATTCATACCGATTACCACATTCCTATAAATATGTGAATGGAATAAAGAAACGTATCTTAAAGGATATTGCATATGACTATATTCCCAGGGAGTTACTGGATCGTCCTAAAGTTGGATTTGGAGTTCCGCTTGATAAGTGGATGAGAGGACCTCTAAAAGAGCAATTGATGGATATGTGTAGTGTTGAATATCTTAGAAAGCAGGGAATTTTTGATGCTGATTATGTAAATCATTTCATCATGGAATACCTGAGGACTGGAGATAAAGGACCGGCTACAGGTGCTAATTTCTCTAAAACAGCGTGGTCTTTCTTTGCATTTCAACAGTGGTATGAAACATATATGAGGTAATTCATGAAGCGTATAGCATTATTTATCAGTTCTCTGCAAAAAGGCGGTTCCGAGCGTGTTATGGTGAACCTTGCCGAATTTTTTCACAGGAATCATTATGAGGTTATTCTTGTGACGCAGTATAAAAATGATGTAGAGTATGAAATCTTACCGGAGATTCGCAGGGTATATTCAGAACCGGATAAAGAACTGTTGAATGAAAGCAGGATCCATAATTTTAAGGTTCGTTTTGCTACTCTGAGAAACATATGGAAAAACTATAAACCCGATTTGATATTGGCTTTTCTTGGAAAGAATAATCTAATGGCAATTGCAACATCAGCTTTTTTGCCGGTCAGAACAGTGGTATCTGTGCGTGGAGAACCCACAATGGAATATGAGGGGAAACTGATGCAGTTTCTTGCAAAATTTATGTTCCGTTTTGCAGATGGAGTTGTACTTCAGACGAAACAGGCACTTGGCTTCTTCCCAAAGAGGGTGCAAAAGAAAGCAATGGTATTGCCTAATCCCTTAAATCCGGATTTTTTGAAACACAGACCTGCAGTAGAAAAAGAAGATCTGATAGTTGCGGCCGGGAGACTGGATGAAAATAAGAATCATGCAATGCTGATCCATGCTTTTGCCAAAATAGCAGCAGAGTATCCGAATATGAAGCTGATCATTTATGGAGAAGGCGACAGCAGAGAACAATTGGAAAAACTGATAGAAGAAAAAGAACTGACCGACAGGATCTCTCTACCGGGCAGCGTAACAGATGTGGCGGACAGAATCAGTAAGGCACGTATTTTTACTTTGACATCCAACACGGAAGGCATGCCTAATTCCATTATGGAAGCGATGGCACTGGGAATACCGGTAATTTCTACGGATTGTCCATGTGGTGGACCTGCTACATTGATCAGAGATGGAGAGAATGGACTGCTGGTTCCTGTAGGAGATGCATATGCTTTATCGGATGCATTTCGTAAAATTCTCTCGAATCCGGAACTTGAACAGAAATTAGGAGAGAATGCAAGGCAGATCACAGTGGAATTGAATCCTGATAAAGTAAACAATGAATGGAAAAAATATTTGACACATATTGCTAAGAAATGACAGAAAGGACATTGCCTATGTGCGGAATCGCAGGATTTTGTAACCATCCAGCAAATTGGAGAGAAAATATACACAAGATGAATGAAAGGATGCTGCATCGCGGTCCTGATGCAGGTGGATTCTGGGCAAATGAGGATGCCAGTGTAGTATTTGGACATCGCAGATTATCCATTGTGGACTTATCAGAGAATGGTGCGCAGCCGATGCAGTCGGCATCCGGCAGATATATGTGCGTATATAACGGAGAAATCTATAATTATAAAGTCATCCGTGACAAACTTCTTGCAGAGCATAAGGTGACGGCTTTTCGTGGTTCTTCTGATACAGAAGTTCTTCTGGAAGCTTTTGAAGCATATGGTGTCAGAGAAACGATTGCCATGTGCAAGGGAATGTTTGCAATCGCTTTGCTGGACAGACAGACTAAGAAACTTACGCTGATCCGTGACCGAATTGGAGAAAAGCCACTTTATTATGGATTTGTGAATGGGCATTTTGTATTTGCTTCTGATCTGGGAAGTATTACACAGTTAGATGATTTTCACAATGCAATTGATACCAGGGTGCTGCAGATTTACTTTGTTCATGGTTATATTCCTGCGCCTTACTCTATTTATGAGAATATTTATAAACTGGATGCAGGCTGTATGCTGGAAATGGACGCTCCTTATACGGAGCCTAAGATCAGTGCATACTGGTCAGTCAGAGAGGCAGCCAGATATGGTGAGGCACATCCATTCAAAGGAACAAGGCAGGAGGCAGCAGATGAATTGGAGAGACTGCTGAAAGCTTCTATCAGGGATCAGATGGTAGCAGATGTTCCAGTAGGGGCATTTCTGTCAGCAGGAATTGACAGTAGTACGGTAGTGGCGCTTATGCAGGCACAATCAAATAGAAAGGTCAGAAGTTTCACAATAGGAATGGATGATCCGAAATATAATGAAGCAACCTATGCAAAAGAAATCGCACAACATCTGGGTACAGAACATACAGAACTTTACATCACAGAAGAAGATGCCAAGGCAGTGATTCCCAAATTACCATGGATGTTTGGAGAACCTTTTGCCGATTCTTCACAGATTCCAACCTACTTAGTAAGCAAGATGACGAGGGAACATGTAACAGTATCTCTGAGTGGGGATGCAGGAGACGAACTATTCTGTGGATATGGATCCTATTCATCGATTAACAGGATCTGGGGTAAAATGAAAGCATATCCATATGGGCTGCGTAAAATATGCAGTGAATTGGTATTACATGCTCCATTCGGTAAAAACAATCAGTTATTGCAGACAAAGGCATATTTACTTGGCGCCAGAGGACCGGAAAATCTGTATGAGATATCGAATGCGCAGGAATTGCTCAGTACAAGGATTCCTTTAGAAAAAAATGTATATTCATATAAACAAAGTCAGGCACCGCAGAATTTTTTGAAAGACACCCAGAATTGTATTATGCTTATGGACATGGAAATGTACCATCCGGATGATATTCTGGTAAAGGTAGACAGAACAGCAATGGCAGTATCTCTGGAAACCAGAGTCCCTATGCTCGACAAGGATGTTGTAGAGTTTGCATGGACGATTCCGATGGAATATAAGAAGCAGGGTAATGAGGGCAAGTTGGTATTAAAAGATGTCCTTTATAGATATGTACCTAAGGAAATGATGGATAGACCTAAGAAAGGTTTCTCAATCCCTATTATGAAGTGGCTTAAAGAGCCACAGCTTCGTGAATGGGCAGAAAATCTCATAGACAGAAAAATGTTGGAGCAGCAGGGAATCCTGAATCCTGATGTGGTATGGCATATCTGGAATGACTATGTAGAACATGATAACTGGCGTGATCAGATCTGGTATATACTGATGTTCCAGAGTTGGCTGGTAAGTGAGAGGGTAGCATAATGCTTACAGTTCTGCTTAATTGGCTCTATATTTCTTTTACAGCAATGTGTCTGGGCATAGGATTTGTAGCCTTTACAAATAACAGGCTGCATTATCAGATCAGGACAGCAGACAGTATTCTGGCTATTGGATTAGTCATAGCTACGGTTTATGCACAGATATGGAGTCTGTTTTATAAAGTTGGAATAACAGCGAATCTGATCCTGCTGATCGTATGTATGATATCTCTCTGCTATGGCAGGAGAGAGGCACAATATCTGTTGCAGATACAAAGAAAGAGTTGTTCTGTCATAAGAGGGATTGGAATTATAATGCTGATTCTGGTGTGGGCATATTGTACATCCAGAGGTTACATGCATTATGATTCTGATCTGTATCATGCGCAAAGTATACGTTGGATCGAAGAATATGGTATTGTGAAGGGACTGGGCAATATTCATGTAAGATTTGCCTATAACAGTTCCTTTTTTGCGTTGTCGGCACTTTACAGTATGCCATATATATTTGGACAGTCCATGCATAGTGTAAATGGACTGATGGCGCTGATCCTCAGCATAGAAGCTTTTCGTATTGTGGATGCGTGGAAGCGCAGAAAACTGCTTTTGTCTGATTTTGCAAGAGCAGCAGCATTGTTCTATCTGACCCTGATCTACGGTGAGATCATGGCACCTGCTTCCGATTATGCAATTATGTGTACAGCATTCTATATCATTATAAAATGGCTGGCTCGATCAGAAAGTAAGCAGGAAGCAGATATTGTCACACCATATGCATTACTTTGTGTGGCAGGTGTCTATGCAGTATCCCTTAAACTTACAGCAGGGCTTATTTTACTGCTGACCATAAAGCCGGCGATCATGCTGATCCGGCGGAAAAGATGGAAAGAGATCATACTTTATATATGTATGGGCGTTGGAGTCATAACACCATGGCTTATAAGAACTGTATGGATATCAGGATATCTTCTGTATCCGTTCCCGGCATTGGATCTATTCTCTGTGGACTGGAAGATTCCTGCTCAGGCAGCCGCATTGGATGCAGCAGAGATCAAGACCTGGGGGCGTGGACTGAATAATGCATCGCTGGTAAATTTACCGATGGCAGAATGGTTCCCCAGATGGTTTGGTGGGACACTGCCCATGCTTGGTAAATTATTTATTGCTGCAGATATTTTATGTCTGACGATCGGAGTGTTTATCATTATTGTGACAGTATACAGGAAGAAGAAAGAACAGTGGGACAGTATTCTTGTGTGGCTGACTGTGGCGGCTTCTTATATTTTCTGGCAGGTATCAGCACCGCTTCTCAGATACGGGTATGCTTATGTATTGCTGGTGATAGCACTTACCGGCGGTATGCTGTGGGGTATCTGCTTTCAGACAAAACAGACAGGGAACAGACCGGGAATGCTGGACAGGGGGCTGTGCATACTGCTTCTGATGTTGGGACTGGTGAAGATATATTCTTTGGGAAGCTATATGATAGGGCAAAGCACTCTGCCATATTATGTGAACCAACAGGATTATGGAAGCTATGAGCTGGATTCTTATCAGGTAAATGGCGTGACCTTTTATTATCCGGTAAGTGGTGACAGAGTAGGGTATGATCCATTTCCTGCACTTCCGAGATTAACAGAATTTGAGTTCAGAGGCGATACATTAAAGCAGGGATTTAGAAATATCCGGTAAATGGTGGAATTTAAAAGCAGTTTACCGATTGATGATCTTGTGCTATGATTTGTGTTAGTGTGAAATATGAAAGGAATGGAAGCGTGAAAACACTGAGAAAATTCAAAATACCTGAATGGATGACAGCAGGAATTGCATTTATATATTATTGGATCATGGCGTTGTATAAACTGACCAATGCACCTATCTGGCAGGATGAATCAATGGAGTATTATTGTTCCATACCTGTTAAGGGGGCAATCCGGGGAGTAACACAGTATACAACAATGTATGAACGTATGGCGTATATTCAACAGCAGCCACCTTTATATAACTGGTTGATGTGTATCTGGTTACAGATACATGACAGCGAATGGTGGTATCGTTTCTCAAGTGTTGTAATGGGATTTATTGCAGTAATCGGTCTGTATCTGGTCATAAAGAAACTGTGTGGCAGATTTACGGCTACCTTGTCTGTCTTTGTATTTTCCAGTATTTATATTCTGATGTATTATGTGAAAGAGGCATCAGAATATATCCTTCTGATCATGTTGCTGATCTGGACAGTGTACCTTTATCTCTTCATATTAGAGAAGATTACGGTAAAAAGGGCAATCCTGTTTACAATCCTTTGTGTGGTAGATGTTTATACGCATTATGGTGCGGTATTCGTCATTGTACCAATGGCACTGCAACTGTTGGTTTATTATTGGAAATCAGGTGAAAAAAAGACATTTTGGACGGCTATGGTATCTTATATTATCGCCGGTATCGGAGCGGCCATACCACTGCTTTATTTCTTCATGTTACCCCAGTCTACCAATCCGATCAGTACACTTGGGGCTGACAAGCCGATCGAGTTAACGGGTAATAACATCATACTGGATTTCTTTGACAGTCTGATGTGGGTGCTTCGCTGGTGCATGCTGGATTATGACAGGGATGCAGAGAAGATTACATGGACAATATGGATCATTCTTTTTGTATTGCTGGGACTTGGCATATTTGTATACAGAAAGACACACAGGAAAGAGGTTCGCTTCTTTATTCGATGTAACATAGGGGTATTTTTTATTTACTATGTGATCACAACGTTGAATATTTACGCATATGGATGGTTTGGTAATCGTTATAACCTGTTTATATTCCCGCTATGGTTCATTTTAATTGCTGTTATTTTATACGAAACTGTTATGATCTTCCAAGAGAGTGATAAACAGTGGATGCGTAAGATCACGCCGTTCATAAGTGCAGGGATTGTGATTGCCATGATTTTGTATTGCACTTATGGGGATTATCGAATCAGTAATCACTGGGCGAAAAGTGATCTGAGGACTGTAGTTAGTACATGGCGCGCGGATGCTGGAGAAGAGATCCCGACTTTTGTTAATTTCCATCAGAGATATGCATTTGTATATTATCTGACACACAGTGAAGATTACCAGGAATCTGACTGGGATCAGGTTTATTGTAATGAAACACTGGAGAGTCTGGACTACAGCAATGAGCAATGGATTGATTTTCTGAATGAAATGGTTTATCCGGATGGTCTGCCCAAACAGATCTATGTGGTATCGGGTCAGCATGACACGGTGGTAAATGCGTTGGAATCTATAGGATACCAGACTACAGCGGTGGTAGATAGTACAGCAAAGTTGTTTTTATTAGAGAAATAACAGAAAACGGAGAAACTATGATCTTGATTCATGTTATGGGTGGTCTGGGTAATCAGTTATACCAGTATGCCCTTTATGAAAAAATGAAGAGTCTTGGAAAACAGGTGAAACTGGACACTTATGCATATTGTGATGAGGCGGGAGAAGATAAGGAATGGAGAAGTCTGGAACTTGATCGATTCCCTTCTATACAATATGATAAGGCTACAATAGAGGACAGAACGAGGCTTCTGGATAATTCAGGTCTGCTTACCGCTAAGATTCGAAGGAAACTTCTCGGGCGTAAAGATAGGACAGTAAGAGAAAGTAAAGAGTATATGCCTGAGATTTTTCATATGGATGACGTATATCTCTATGGATTCTGGAATTGTGAGCGATATTATGAAGATATCATCCCGGTACTTCAGGAGAAAATACAATTTCCAATCAGCAGTAATTCCAGAAATCAGGAATGTATGGAACAGATGCAGAACGAGAATGCGGTCAGTATCCACATTCGGAGAACAGACTATCTGACTGTAGCGGATGGAAACAGATATATGGGAATCTGTACAGAAGAATATTATCGTGGAGCAATGGCATATATAGAGGCGAGGGTCAGCAATCCTGTATACTATATTTTCTCAGATGATGTAGAATATGCAAGACAGCATTATCATCAGGATAATATGCATGTAGTAGACTGGAATGGTGAAGCAGATGGAATCTATGATATGCAGCTTATGAGTCGGTGTAAGTATAATATCTGTGCGAATAGTACATTCAGCATGTGGGCAGCCAGATTGAATCAGAACAGAGAGAAAATCATGATACGCCCATTACATCATGATAATTATGAGACAACAACTGTTGCAGAAGTAAAGCAAAATTGGAAGAATTGGATTCTATTGGATCAGAATGGACAAGTGTGTGAATAGAAGTGACTTAATATCTGTGATCGTTCCTGTATACAATATGGAACAATATATGGAGAGATGTGTTAATTCCATAATAAATCAGACCTATCATAATCTGGAAATTATTCTGGTAGATGATGGATCTACAGATCGTTCGCCTGCAATGTGTGATGAGTATGCATTACGTGACGGGCGGATCAAAGTTGTACACAAACCCAATGGCGGATTATCAGATGCCAGAAATGCAGGTCTGGCAGTTGCCAGTGGAAATTATATCGGTTATGTTGACAGTGACGACTGGATAGAACCCCGGATGTATCAGAAGATGTATGATGCATGTATGGAAAATGGTGCACAGGTAGCAGTGTGCCGATATGCAAAGGCTTATCAGGACAGGATAGAGAGAGGTGGCAATGGCAGGATTACGGCTTTTGACAGAGAAGGAATCCTGAAAGTGTATTTATCAGATATGGATGAGTATGTTGTCTATAACTCTGTATGGAGTAAACTGTTTGCAAGAGAGGTCGTAGAGGGAGTTCTGTTTCCCGTTGGGAAGAATTCCGAGGATATCATGTATACGACCAGGGCATTCTGTAAACTGGGTAAGGCAGTATATATAGATGAATGTCTGTATAATTATGTACTTGACCGGGAAGGCAGTATTATGAATGTAAATCGTACAGAGAGGATGTTTGGAGATGAAATCCCTTTCTGGAGAGAGCATATTGCATATATCAGGCAGCATGTTTCGGAAACAATGGGGGATATGGCAGCGTATTATTTTTATCGCAGAATGCTGTCCTATTATATAGATCTGTCAGGGCAGGCGGAAACGGCTGCTGCTGCAAAAAAGATCGCAAAGATGATGAAGGCTGAGAAGCAGGAGATTTTGAGAGTTTATCAAAAAGACTGTGAAGGCAGAGGAGACAGGGTACGAATGCGCACATTCCTGATAATGCCTGCAGGCTATATGATATTAAATAAGGTATATGAAAAAGTTATCATACCGCTCAGAAATAAGTAAGGACAAAACCGCATGTTATTCAATTCCTATATTTTTATTTTCCTGTTCTTGCCACTGGCTTTGGCAGGATATTACGGATTAAATCATTTAAAACAATATAAACTTGGCATGATATGGCTGATCGGCATGTCTATGTGGTTCTATGGTTATAATAGTGTACAATATCTCTTGATCCTGGTAGTGAGTATTTTACTGAACTATTTGCTGGTAGAGGTTATGTCCAAAGCGAACCTTCATAAGAGCAGGCGGCTGCTTATGATAGTCGGAGTACTGCTGAATCTTGGAATCTTATTTTATTATAAATATTATGATTTCTTCATAGAGAATGTAAATGCAGTTTTAAAAACAGACATACATTTGCTACAGATAGTCCTGCCCTTGGGAATCAGCTTCTATACATTTCAGCAATTGTCCTATGTGATAGACTATTACAGACAGGATTGTGAAAAATACAGCCTTTTGGAGTATGCGGCGTATGTATCCTTTTTTCCACAATTGATCGCAGGACCAATTGTATATCATGACGAACTGATTCCGCAATTTCGGGATGAAAGCAGAAAAAAGATAAATACAGACAGTTTCAGTAAGGGAGTCTATGCATTTGTTTTAGGACTTGCCAAGAAAGTACTGATCGCAGATACTTTCTCTAAAATTGTCACAATAGGATATCAGTCAGTCGGGGAATTGAATACTCCAACGATCCTGTTAGTTATGGTCTGTTATTCTATGCAGATATATTTTGATTTCAGCGGTTACTGTGATATGGCATATGGTATAGGGTATATGTTCAACGTGGAACTGCCGGTGAATTTCAATTCCCCGTATAAAGCTGTGTCAATTGTGGATTTCTGGGACAGATGGCATATGACATTGACCAGATTCTTTACCAGATATATTTATATTCCGCTTGGAGGCAGCAGAAGAGGAAAAATCAGGACATATGTTAATGTTATGATCGTATTCTTCGTGAGTGGTGTCTGGCATGGGGCAAACTGGACATTCATCTTATGGGGTGTCATAAATGGAATTGCAAATGTAGTGCATAAGATATTTGGTAAATGGATAGAGAGAATACCGAAAGTATTACGTATGGGGATCACTTTTGTATTTTGCACTTTTGCATGGAGTCTGTTCAGGGCAGATTCTGTCAAACAGGCACAAAAGTTATGGAACAGAATGTTGCATGCAGGCTGGGGATCGATTTATACACCTGTTACAGACAAGTTCAACAATATGGTAGAGATGGAAGTTCTGTACAGGCTGGGACTGGGAAATCTCATTACGGCACAGCCCTGGATTTTCGTTACGTTATTTACGGCTATTGTAACTATTGCATGTTTTACCATGCGAAATACCCAGGAAAAGACATCTGATATGAAGTATACGAATGGCAGAATAGTAACAATTACAGTGCTGTTCATCTGGAGTGTTATGTCCTTATCTGAGGTCAGTGAATTTTTGTATTTTAATTTTTAGGAGTAAGAATGGATTCAAAGAAGTGGTTAGCAAAATGTATAGGTTCAATTTTAGGGGCTGTAGTACTGATGTTTGCACTATGTTTTGTTTTTGACCCTTATTTTCATTTTCATAAACCTTTTTCATTTGTCAGGTATCGTTTGTATGATGAGCGCTATACCAATGACGGGATTTCCAGGAATTTTGATTATGATGCGATCGTAACAGGAACTTCGATGGCGCAGAACTTTAAGACCAGTGAAATGGATCAGTTATTTGGAACAAGGGCGGTAAAGGAAACTTTCTCAGGTGCCGGTTATCAGGAATTATCGCAGAACCTGGAAAGAGCATTGACCCGGAATCAGAATCTTCAAACCGTTATCTGGACAATCGACTATAATGGATTGATCAGAGAAAAGGACTGGGATCAGTATGAGGGATATCCAACCTACCTGTATGATGATGATCCCTGGAATGATACCCAATATGTCTTTAACAAGTCTGTTTTTTACCATGGAACTCTGCCTGATATAACGAAAACAATATTAAGGCAGCCAAGTACTTCCATGGATGAATATTCTTCGTGGGACAAACCTACGGGGCTGCAGTATATTATGCAGAGTTATGAGAGGTGGGAAGAGAAAGCACCTATGCAATCCGGACTTTCAACGGAAGAAAGAGAAATGGTCACTGCCAATATCCGGGAAAATATTGTGGAATTGGTAGATCAATATCCGAATACCACATTTTATCTGTTTTATACTCCGTACAGTATCTGTTTCTGGGATTTCCAGAATCAGGAGGGACTTATGATGCGGCAATTTGAAGCAGAACAGGTCGCAACAGAGATGCTGTTGGAATGTCCAAATGTGAAACTGTATAATTTCTATGATAAATATGATATAATATGTAATCTTGATAATTACAGAGACAGGGAACATTATTCACCTGAAATCAACAGTAAAATATTACAGTGGATACAGGCAGGTGATGGATTAGTCACCCAGGATAATTATATGTCTAAACTTACACAGGAAAAGGAATTTTATCTTAACTATGATTATGACGGCATTTATCTGAACAGTACCGGACAACAGATAGGAAATGAGGAATAAAATGGACATCTTTAAGAAACTGAACTATATTTTGGATAAGAGACAGAAAATCAACATTGTTGTTTTGGCAGTTATGATATTTATTGGAGGTATACTGGAGACATTGAGTATTTCAGCAATGCTTCCTGTCGTATGGGTCATAATTGATGCAGAATCTGTACAACAGAATAAATATTGCCAATGGGCAATGAATTTCCTGCATCTGCAGGATATGCATGAATTTATCATTACACTGTTAGCACTGCTGATGATCATGTATCTGTTAAAAAATGCATATCTTCTGTGGCTGACCAGTGAGCAGAACCGTTTTATTTCCGGAAACAGAAATAAAATAATCAGTCAGGTATTACGGGAATTTCTGAACAGACCATATGAATTTTATCTGGATGCAGATATTCCTACGGTTTTTCGATTAACAGACAGTGATATCCCAAATGTATTCAGTATACTGATGGCGTTGATCTCTCTTGCATCAGAAACAGTAGTTTTTGTATTGATCTGTGGAGTTCTGGTTGCAACTGACTGGAGACTGGTACTGTTTCTTGTAATTATTTCAGGAATTGTAACAATTGTCATGTTTAAGGTATTGAAGCCCAGACTGAATAAGCTGGGAACTACCAATCAGGCAATACAGTCAAGAATCGCCAAATGGAGAATCCAGGCAATCTATGGAATCAAGGATGTAAAAGTATTACATAGAGAGTCTTTTTTTGCTGATAATTATGAAAGCAATGGTAAGATCGGGGCCAGACTGAATCAAAAATATGCGGTGATCAATGCCATGCCAAGACTGTTAATAGAGTCTATTTTTATGGTATCTATATTGGGATATCTTATTGTATGTGTTGCCGCAGGGGATGATATGAAGCAGATGATTCCCACGTTGACAGCATTTGGATTGGCGGCAGTCAGACTGATGCCATGTGTTAACAGAATCAACACTTACCTTACTGATATTTCATATTTCAGACCATGCCTTGATTACGTTTATGAGAATATGAACATAAATGAAATCAGTAAAAAAACCAATCAGACTCTGCTGCCTGTAGATGAAACGAAGACAATGCAGTTAAAGAACAGGATAGAATTGAAGAACATTGTATACGCATATCCCAATACAGATACATTGATATTTGACCATGCAGATATGACAGTACCATGTGGTAAATCTGTTGGAATTATGGGACCTTCCGGTGCGGGTAAATCAACTATCGTAGATATTCTGCTTGGACTATTGAAAGTCCATGAAGGACAGATTCTCTGTGATGGAGATAATGTATTTGATAATTATCCGGCATGGCTGTCACAGATTGGTTATATTCCCCAGTCTATTTACCTGGTAGATGAACCTATCCGTAATAATATAGCATTTGGTATTGCTGATGATGAGATTGACGATAACAGAATCTGGCAGGTATTAGAGGAAGCACAGTTAAAAGAATTTATTCAGACTCTTCCCGAGGGGCTGGATACCGCAATCGGTGACAGAGGTGTCAGATTGTCCGGCGGACAGAGGCAGCGCCTTGGTATCGCCAGAGCATTGTATCATAATCCGGAGATTCTGGTATTTGATGAGGCGACTTCAGCACTGGATAATGAGACAGAAGCTGCAGTAATGGAAGCAATCAACAGTTTCCATGGTAAGAAAACAATGGTCATTATTGCTCATAGACTTAATACGATCGAGAAGTGCGATATTATTTATAAAGTTGAAGGTGGTAAGATTACACAGACTACTTTGTAGGAGATAGATTTTAAGGAAAGGACAGGTGATTGTTATGTCAGACAGGCAGGTTATTGCAACAGAATTATTAAAGGGTCAGGGACTTGGCAATCAGTTGTTCTGCTATGTTACGACCAGATGCCTTGCAATGCAGAATCGTTGCGGATTTGCCATTCTGAATAAAGAAATTCTGGCAAATAATATTCACAGCAACAAAGGCATGTACTTCATGGATATCGACTGTGGACTGGATAGAGAGAAAGAAGACTTTGCAGAAGTTTATCAGGAGAAGGAAGACAGGATATACCTTGGTGATTCGATACATGATATTGAGCATGGCTGTTATATCTCAGGAGCGGATGAGAAGCTCCTGAACCTGAGTCGGTCAACTCTTGTATACGGAAATATGCAGGATGAAGTATATTTTGGACAATATAAAGAAGAAATCAAACAGTGGCTTAAGGTAAAACCCGAGTATGATAACTATGAGTATTCCAGAGATAACCTGTGCATTATCAATATTCGAGGTGGTGAATATACCAGTAATCCGGAGTTGTTCCTCAGGAGAAAGTATTGGCTGGATGCCATGAAGGTTATGAGACAGAAACGTTCTGATATGGAATTCATGGTGGTTACGGATGATCTGTCGGCAGCCGGAAGAATACTTCCGGAGGTGCCGGCTTATCACTTTGATCTGGCAGGGGATTACACTACGATCAAAAATGCAAAGTATCTGATATTATCGAACTCTACATTTGCTTTTTTCCCTGCTTATACCAGTGAAACTGTTCAGTATATTATTGCACCCAAATACTGGGCAAGACATAATGTATCGGATGGTTATTGGGCATCTGAGCAGAATATCTATGATGAATTTATGTACATGGATAGAAAAGGAAAATTGTTTACAGCAGTAGAATGCAGAGAAGAATTAGCTGTGTATAAACAGACTTCTCAGAAATATCAGAGGATTGGAATAAAATTAACCGGTATCAGATTATTAACAGCAAAATGCCACGCAAAATATTTGATCTATGAGGATTTATTTGTAAGAGCATTACGCTCTGCCAGAAGAAGAATATTTCATAACTAAACAGGAGAAATAGTAAAATGCAGGAAAAATTGCAGCTTCCACAGGTCACATTAGTGGCAATGACAAGTGTAAATATCAAAGAAACGATCCAGGCTATGGAATACAGTATGCGGGGAATCGACTTCGGTGATGCTGTTCTGATCACTCATAAGAAGCCATTCGGACTGCCAAAGAATATCAGATACAGCCATACAAGTGAACTGACAGATATTGATGCTTTTAATTATAAAATGGTATATGAGCTTGGTGATCATATTCATACAGATTATGCCATGATCGTACATGCCGACGGTTTTATCGTACATCCTGAAATGTGGCGTGATGAGTTCCTGAAATATGATTATATTGGTGCTCCATGGCCATTACCCAAAGAGGGAGATACAACGACTTATCGTGATAAGGACGGAAATATCTGCCGCGTGGGCAATAGTGTGGGAATCCGCAGCAAACGACTCATGGATTATCCGAAAAAGGCAAATATTCCATGGGAAGGTGAGTATGCATACGGTAAAATGTGGTATCATGAGGATGGATTTATCTGCTGTAAGATCAAACATATTCTGGAGGCAGAGGGCATGCAGATAGCGCCACTTGAAGTAGCAAAATATTTTGGACATGAGCATATGATACCTGAGATAGAGGGTATTACACCATTTGCCTTTCATAAATGGGCAGGGACGAATGCGCAGTATCCGAATTTTTATAAAGAACCATTTATAAAAAAATGCAAGAAACTGGCTAGAAAGTTCATCAAGAAGTAAAAGGAAGATAAGGAATCAGTATGGTATACGATTGTTTTCAATTTTTCAATGAATTGGATATTCTGAAAATCAGACTTAATGTCATGAATGATGTCGTGGACAAGTTTGTAATCAGTGAAGCAACAGAAACTTTTTCTGGATTAAAGAAGCCTCTTTACTATGAAGAGAATAAAGAGATGTTTAAAGAGTTCGAGGATAAGATCATTCATGTAGTGGTAGATGATACTCCCGAGGGCTACACACATGACAGAGATACTTTCCAGAAAAATGCAGTAACCAGAGGACTGGCAAACTGTACGGATGATGATATCATTATATTCAGTGATCTGGATGAGATTCCCAATCCGGAGAAAATCAAAGAAATCCTGCAGAATTTCCAACAGGATAAAATCTATCATTTTGCACAGAGATTATTCTATTGCTATTTGAATATGGAAGAAGTATCAGGTAATCTCCTGTCTTATGCGGGTGAATTTGAAGGTGTGGAACGTAAGAAATGGATTGGTTCTAAAATGTTAAGCTATAAGCTTATGAAAGAACAGAATCTTCAATGTGGTGATCTTCGTTTCCCGGAGCGCAAGGAAATAGGAATTCGTGTAGAAGATGGTGGATGGCACTTTGGATATATGGGTGGCCATGGAGAGAAGGATATCAAGAAGCGTGTGCAGGAGAAAGTAGTTTCTGCCGCACATCAGGAGTATAATTCCAGACATGTCCTGAACCAGGTAACAGACCAGATCAAAGATGGTAAGGATATCTTCGGGCGTGATGCACAGTTTGTCCGATGTGAGATTGACGATAGTTATCCCCAATATATCAGGGAGCACCAAAAAGAACTGGATTTCCTGATTCTGCATGAGGAAAAGCCGGTAGAACATGCACTCAGGAGGACTAAGGTTGCAGTCAAAGATACCTGTTACAGGATAGAAGTGGGTTGTAAACGATTGATAAAGAAACTGATAGGCAGAGGTTAGAACATGGTAAAAGTATCAATCTGCGTGCCGACTTATAATAATGTGTCGGAGGTGGAGAGACTGTTACAGTCTGTTCACAGGCAGAATTATACAGATTATGAAGTGAATATATCAGATGACTCTACGAATGAAGAAACAGCAGAACTGATAGAACGGATCAGCACAGAATGGAGTTGGCAGGATAAACTGCATTATGTCCATAATGAGAAGCCATTAGGACATATCTATAACTGGAATGCGGCAATTAAGATGGCAGCAGGGCAGTATATTAAGATCATGTTCAGTGATGACTGGTTCACAGATGAGGATAGCCTGGGTTCTTTTGTCAGTATGCTGGATGAACATCCGGAGGCTGATCTGGCTTTTTCAGGAAGCATGCAGGTACTGCTTGACGGACAGGATATTGAACAGGTAAAGCATCTGAGTAAACAGGCAACAGAGCATGGAAATGCATATGCACGCTGTGCAGAGGATTCCTTTATAGAACGACTGCACAGAAATTATAAGCTGTTTTTCCTGGGAAACCAGATAGGAGCTCCCAGTGCCGGAATTTACCGCAGAGGAGAACATCCGGTATTATTTGATGAGCAAAGTAACTGGGCTTCCGATATGTTTCTGTATTTTGACCTGCTGCAGGCTAACCATGCGTTTGTATACACGAAGGAACCGTTGATTTCTATAGGTATGCATGCTAATCAGTATACTGAGACATTTTCAGAAAGAGATATGCGCATTTATAATGATTACAGGTATTTGTATACGAAATATGGACTGCAGGATTGTGAGGAGTGCAGACAGTATTTCGCAGAGGACTTTATCATTAAGTACCATCAGGGATTGAAAGAAGCCAAAGCACTGGGAATAGAGAACAGCAGATACTGGAGGGCATGGTGTAAAGAACAGAAGGAAACAGTAAAATGTTTCCTGCATGCAAGATTACAGCATGGAAGATAAAATGAAAAATAAAAAGTATACAGTATGCTATCTGGTTATTATATTGATGGCATCCTTTCCATTATTTAATAATTATCTGATTCGGGGGCATGATATATATTTTCATCTGATGCGTATAGAAGGATTGGCACAAGGACTGAGAGCAGGAGAATTTCCGGTCAGGATACAACCTGCATGGTATGACGGATATGGATATGCCGTATCCGTTTTTTACAGTGATCTGTTTTTATATCCGGCTGCATTGTTGAGATTGCTTGGAATATCACTACAGGATACCTATAAGGTATATGTGGTATTATGTAATATAGCGACAGCACTGATATCAGGCTATAGTTTCGGCAAAATATTCAGGAAAAGAGAAATCGGAGTATTCGGCAGCTGTCTCTACACACTGGCACCGTATCGTCTGGTAAATCTATATACCAGAGGGGCATTGGGAGAATATACAGGGATGATATTCTGGCCTTTACTGATCTATTCCTGCGTATTGTTACTGAATGAAGATAGAAAAAAAGTCCAGTTACAAAAAGGTGCTGTTTTTATGGGGATCAGTATGGCCGGAATGTTACAGAGCCATATGTTGACAGCAGAAATAGCATGTATGGTATTACTTTTATTAGTTATTGTGTATTGCAGACGGATTTTTCATAAGGAAGTTATGCTTGCAGGTTGTGGTGCGGTTGCAGTTGCACTGGGACTTAGCGCATGGTTCCTGATTCCATTTTTGGATTATATGCTGCTTGGAAGGTTCAATATCAACAGTATTCGTAATAATGACATTATGATACAGAGACAGGGAACCTTTCTTTCACAGGTATTTGCGATATTTGATAATGCAGTTGGGCAGAGTCTGGATTCAGGTGCCGGGACAGCAGGGGATTTTACACAGGGTGTTGGACTGTCTCTGATGCTTTCGGTCATCATATTGATGCTATTGTGTATCCGGGGATATCTGAAGCAGGAAGAAAGAAGAAACAGGCAGATCACGATCACAGCAGCCGGCTTAGGAGCTCTTATGGTAGTTATGAGTACTCTGTACTTTCCATGGGACCGACTATGCAGAATAAGCAGGATATTCCGGTATATTATTGTAAAAATACAATTTCCATGGCGTTTTACCGGTGTTGCAGTGGGACTGTTAGTAGTAGTATGGTGTGCAGTTCTGAATTATACAGAACGAGAGTATGACAGAAGAAAAAAAGTAATTACCATATGCCTTGCCGTTGGTATCCTGTTACTGTCAGTCGGACACTTTGTCATAGACCTGAACCAGCGGGCAGAAAGAATACAGGTTCGTTCTGTAGAGGAAATGGATACTTTCGTGGCATCGGGAGAGGAATATCTGCCCGTTGATACGGTATTGGACAAGCTTAAAACGCAGGAACTGTACAAAGATGACAGTGTAGAAATATCAGATGTGGTATATCGTGGGACATCAATAACGATGCATGTGAAGAATACATCGGCGCAGCAGGCGGGATTAGAACTGCCACGGTTATATTATGCAGGCTATCAGGCACTGGAAGTAACAGATGAAGGTCAACATTTTCCAATAGAAGTAACAGATGGAACCAATCATGTAATTAAACTTATGATACCGGAACAGACAGAAGGGAATATTACGCTGTCATTCCGTGAACCATGGTATTGGCGATTGGCAGAGATTATCACATTGCTATCAGCAGGAATCGTGATATTATATACATATAAAATATGGACAAGGGAGAAATTGAAGAATGAATAAGACAGATAATTTCTTTGTGATACATAATTTTAATACTGTTCCGGATGAACTGATAGAGCTATGTCAGGATTATATTATATATGATTGTTCAACTGACAGTAATGTGAAAGAGAAACTTCATAATGGACAGTATAATGTAATAGATGTAGAGAACACAGGACATAATATTACTACATATTTCTCCTATTTTGATGAGCATTATGATAATCTGCCGGAAGTGATCTGTCTGCTAAAGGGCAACATGATAGGACGTCATTGTTCAAAAGAATTCTTTGAGCAGGTATATGATAATAAGACATTTACATTCCTGTATGATGAGAAACAGTACTGGGATCGTTTCTCAAAATATAATGAAAATAAAGAAAAAAATGAAATTGGGACCACATTTCTTGCAATGGAAAATGTCTATGTAGAGAAAAATAATTCCTGGTATGTGGATTCTCCTAATCATCCAAAGAAGTATTTTAATGATGTGGATGATCTGCTCAGATTTATTTATAAAGATCCTATGATTCCACAGTACTGCATGTTCTCACCGGGAGCCTGCTTTATTGTCCGTAGAGAGCAGATATTAAAGCATAGTCGTGAGTTTTACCGTAACCTGAATAAGATCATGAATTATGCAATGGACCCAAGTTTCCCATCAGAAGCACACCAGATTGAGAGGATACTGCCTATTATCTTTACTTCTTTATGTGAGGTAAATGACTGGATGGATGATGAGGCTGCCTTTGAGGCTAAATTGCCGGAGTGCAGTGCATACATACAGTATAAATGGGAGAACAGACCCAGAAGATTTAAGAAGCTGAGAAAGATGCTAGGGCTGATATAGTCTGGGAGAGGTAAAAGATACATGAAATTAGTGAGTGTAGTGGTATTAGCATATAGATCTGCAGATACCATTATAGAAACTTTGGAAAGTATAAAAAAACAAACATATCCGAAAATAGAACTTATTGTAACAGATGATTGTTCGCCGGATAACACTGTTGAAGTAGTAGAAAACTGGATGAGAGATAACAAAGGATGTCTTTCAGATATGAAATTAGTAACTACTGAAAAGAATACTGGTCTACCATCTAATATCAACAGAGGACTACGGGCTGCAACGGGGATGTATTATAAGGGAATCGCCGGGGATGACTATCTGACCGAAGATGCCATAGAGAAATATGTTGATTTTTGTGAGAAGAATCCAGGCGTGTTTCCTATTGCCAAAGTACATTTGTTTACAGAACATGATAATAATCCATCATTTCCCGAAATACAGGCATACTGTAATAAATGTTATGATTTTGCTCAGAAAACATATAAAGAACAGTATCAGATGCTACTTATGCAGAATCGAATCGTGGCACCCTCAGCAACTTTTTATACCATGGATTTTCTAAAACAGGTTAAGGGCTATGACGAAGAGTATAAATGGTTTGAGGATTATCCTATGAATCTGAAGGTCATGCATGCAGGATATAGGTTTGGACTTATTGATGAAGAAATTGTCTGGTATCGCATGTCAGAGAAATCTGTTACTGCCTCTCAACAAATGCGTCTGAAGAAAACAGAAATGAAATTATTTTTCAGAAGAAAGTTATGGTATATGATACAGGCCGGGATGGGATGGGAAGGCATTAAACAATGTAAATACTGGCTTAAGATTGCAATGACAAAATAGAAGGAGAAGGAAACTGACAATGAATATTGTGATTATTCCTGCCTTTTTCCAAACAAAGAGCAGAAAAACGCTGGGAAGTTTCTTCTTGGAACAGGCAAGAGCATTACAGCAAAAAGGACACAAAGTTACTATTCTGTATTGCGATACTTATTCCATAAAATGTGTGAAGGACTGGTTCACATACAGTGAGGAAAAGTCTGAAATCATAGAAGGTATTCAAATTTACAGAAATAGATGTTTTTGTCCATTGAAACATGGAATAGAGGGATATCGTGAAGCCTTTGCCCAAGGTATTCAGAAGCTATATGATCAATATATGCAGGAGAACAGACCGGATATCATACATGCACACTGTTGTGTATGGGCCGGGTATGCAGCAATGAAGCTTTCTGGGCAGATAGGAATACCGTATGTGGTAACAGAACATGCTACTTTGTTTCAACTGCACAGGGATGAAATCAGTGAAAAAAATGATAAAGTCATTCGGAAAATTTTTCAAAAAGCAGCAAGAGTGATCTGTGTAAGTGGAGCCTTTGCCAAGCTGATAGAGTCCTATCGCCCAGATATTGATGTAGTTGGTAATGTAGTAAACTGTGATGCCTTTGTGCCACGGGTAGATTCTGAGAAACACCGGGGAATCAGATTTCTTACAGTGTGCTATATGGAGGAAGAAGCACAACTGTATAAAAAGGGTATAGATATATTAATTCAGGCATGGACAGAAGTTGTTAAGAAATATACGGATGTAAAACTTGTAATTGGTGGCGGAGGAAGCGCCAAAACTAAAGTAGAGCAATGGGTGGAAGAACACGGCATTTCAAAATATGTAGAATTTACCGGTGCTTTGGACAGAAGGCAGGTAATACAGCAAATGCAGTCATGCGATTGTTTTGTCCTGCCCAGCCGTTACGAGACCTTTGGTGTGGTATATATAGAGGCCATGGCTTGTGGAAAACCTGTTATTGCAGTGGCTAATGGAGGTCCGGATGATTTTGTTAAAACATTTAATGGCCTTTTAATAAAACCAGAGGCAGAAGAGTTGGTTCAGGCGGTTTATGAAATGATCGGACACTTAACAGGGGGAAACTATTACCAGGAAGAAAAGATTTCAAACTATATAAAAAGTAAATTCTCGTATGAAGCGATTGCAGAACAATTAGAAGCAATCTATAATTCAATAAAGAGTGCATAGATGTATAGGAGAGATGACTGTGCGTGAAAAGATGAATAAAATAGGCAATCTGTGCTTTTGGATTGCACTTGTGATAGAGAGTGTTATAGTCATGATTGATAAAAGTGCATATATCAATCCCTGGGAAGGAAAACTATTCCGGCTGACTTTTGTATTATTTTGCATTAAGGTAATTACTACCCAATATTCTAAAAAAGAATGGATCGCAATAGCGATAGCAGGTATTCTGGTATCCATATCGTATCTGGTAAATGACAAAGACGAAGTGGTTCGGGCTGCTGTTTTTGTGATTTCCTGTAAAAATATTGACGTAAAGAAAATATTAAAGGTGGTACTTGGCATTACACTGGCAGGTTCGGTAATTCTGTTTGTTTTAGCAGCAAGTGGCACATTTGGTGCTATGACAATGACAGCCAATTTTGGCCGGGGACCATTTCCGGGCATTGTTGAAACAAGATACTGTTTTGGTATGGGACATCCTAATGCTTTTCAGTGTATGATGTATATGATGACAGTTTTATGCTTATATATCTATGTTGATAAAATGAAATGGTATCATTTTGTCCTGTTACTTTTAATAAATGTAATGACTTATCATTATACCGATTCAAATACAGCAATGTTGGTAATAGGAGCAACCATAATAGGAGCAGCTATTATGAAGTATGTTCCAATACTAAAAAATCTGAAATGGATCTATTGGTTGAGCGCTGCATTTGTACTGACATTAGTTATTTTCTCTGCTGTAGGTTCTTACACAGGAAGAGAAACACAGTTTATGTACGATTTGGATCAGATATTAAATGGAAGATTTCAGTATGCTCATGCGATTGAAAATGCAAGAGTAGAGAATTGGACCTTATTCTCAAATAGAGCAAACACAGAGTTTTTTGATCAAGGATTTATCCGTCTGTTTTACTGGTATGGAATTATTCCGGGAATCATGTACGTATTGGCAAATTTATATTTGATTTATCAGAGTTATCAAAAAAGAGATTACATGCTGCTCATTATTGTAGTAGGATTTTCACTGTTTTCAATGATGGAGGCCCATTTAATTTCTGTTTATATTTTACGTAATTACTTATTTATTTTGCTTGGAAGTTATTGGTATCAACCATTTGAGAGAAAGGAAAAGGTATAGTATGCAGGACGTTTTAGTCAGTGTGTTAACTCCGTGCTTTAATAGCGTAAAAACGATAGAAAAAACATTAGAGTGCATCGAACAACAGACATATCCTGATATAGAGTATATTATACTGGATGGTGGCTCTACAGATGGAACTTTGGATATAATAGAACATCATAGAGCAAAATTGCCTAAACAGTTCACTTTGGTTTCAGAAAAGGATAATGGAATCTATGATGCCATGAATAAGGGAATCAGACAGGCTTCTGGTAAGTTGATCGGTATCGTAAACAGTGATGACTGGTATGAAAAGGATACCATAGAAAACGTAGTAAAGGCTTATCAGGGTAATCAGTATGAAGTAGTTTATGGTATGCAGAAAACCTATTTAAATGGGAAAGAAAAGGCAACTTTTATCTATCACCATGATTTTTTACCGCAGCAGATGATCACTCATCCTACTTGTTTTGTGACAAAGGATGTATATGAAAAATTTGGAGTATTTGATTTACAATATAAGTCAGCAGCAGATTATGATTTTATGTTACGATTATATCAGACAAAACAGGTTACTTTTACACCAGTGATGAAGATTCTTTCTAATTTTCAGTTGGGAGGTATGTCAAGCAGTCAGGTCGGTGTACAGGAAAATTTAAAGGTCAGATATAAATATGGATATTTGTCTAAAAAGCAGCTAGTCTTTCAGACAATAAAAAGCAAGATATATCAATGGCTACATGAAAAAGGTAAAAATCAGGAAGGAAGTTAGGGATGGAACGCTTGAACCAGCTGATAAAGAAACAGTATGCAAAGGTACCTAAAGAGTGCAAAATAGCAGTAGTTTCGGTTATAGTATTTGGATTATTAGCGCATAATTACATGTTTACAAATAAATTACCCAATTATGATGATATGGGCATTACAGGATTTGGGGCAACATTTAGACTGGGCAGATGGTTTTTATGGGTATTAGGAGCTGCTGTATATCATTTAGACTTTTCATACAGTCTGCCATGGATAAATGGAATAGTAAGCCTTGTTTTTATTGCAGTTTCTGCTGCATTATTGGTTTATATATTTAATTTGAAAAATAAGTTGTCAATTATATTGATTTCGGGGATGCTGGTCGTATTTCCAAGCTGGACAGCTACCTTCTTTTTTATGTTTACAGCACCGTATTATTCTTTGGCTGTTTTTTTAGGAGTATTAGGTGTTTTCTTTACGGTGACTTATCGAAAGGGATATATTTTAGCCGTTCTTTGCACAGTTTTATCACTTGGAATATATCAGGCATATTTTCCGTTTATAGCATCTTTATACGTGATGGTTTTGATTCAAAATCTGGTTCAGAATGAAACAATTCGTGTCAGAGAAAAAATAAAGAATTCTTTTAAATATCTGTTTCTTTTGGTTGGTTCCATAATTCTTTATGGTATTATTACAGAGCTGACACTTTTAATTACAGGACAGCAGTTGGCGTCTTACCGAGGACTGGATAATGTTGGTACAATTTCAATAGAAAAGATTGGTCTGATAATAAAAGAAATTTTTACATGTTTTGCTTCGTTGTGCCTGGGCAATGATTACGAGTTAAGTTATAATGTGCTGTTAAAGGCTGGATATACAATAGCATTTTTGTTTTGGCTAATTGAAAGTATTATATGTGTGTGTATATTGTTGAACCAAAAACGAAAAATTGAGAGTATTTGGTTTGTCATATTATCCTTAGCATTATTTATCAGCATAAATGGAATCTGTATTATGTGCCCGGAGCCGGATGCAGTGTATAGTTTGATGCGTTATGCATATGTGCTGATACCTGTATATCCGTTAATACTGGCTGATATATGTATAGAAAATTTTTCAGGTAAGATGAATGTAATTTTATGTGAAAATATCCTTACCTGTGTTATTTTTATAATGAGTTTGACGTATTGTCATTTTGCAAACGCACAGTATCTCAGTATGGATTTGGGCTTGAAACAGGCGATAGGATTTTATACTCCTATCATTACGCAAATAAAAAGTTTGGATGGCTATACAGATGAAACAGAAGTAATATTTATCGGCGTTAATGAAACAGAGATAGATGATAAGACAATGTATCATAATGACGTTATGAGAAAATTTGATATCAGTGGAAGGGATAGTATCCTATCACAGACGGGTTCGCTAAATTATTTATTATCGATATACTGTGGTTTTAATCCTTCAAAACTTGAGTATTATATGGGAGAAGGCACAAGGGGAATAGATGAAATTGAGGACATGCCTGTTTATCCTGAAAATGGTTCAATTCAAATGATAAATGGAAAAGCAATAGTAAAACTTGCAGAGTGAAAAAACAAAAATTTATTTTTGGTATAAGTATAATCAATAGTCTTGGAGATATATTGGATGAATTATCATAATAAAAGAAAAATTGCAATTATTTCTTTAAATACAGAAAAGAGGAGCCTAAGTAAATACTACAATTCCCAGGCAGAAGGTTTGGCAAAAGCATTCTCCAAGTCAGGACATGATGTAGAAGTGTATCACCTCATTCCTGATCTGGATGGAGAAAAAGAAGAAATAGAACATGATGGTGTCAAAAGCATTTATTTGAAGACAAAACATATAGGAAAACATGCATTGCCTGACTATACCGGATTTAATGTAGATAGAGAGTGCTACATTACGGCATCAGATAACTATATCGCATTGCGGGGATTCTTTAAATGGTGCAGGAAAAATAATATCTTATGTCTGCCGTACATTGGAGTTATTAGAAGCAATAATGCTTCAGCTTGGAAGAAGAAAATAGTAGATTTATTTTGCGATAATACATGGTTTTATAAAAAGTATCCCACTGTTGTGAAAACCCCTGCTTTAGCCGAACAATTGAGAGCATTAGGTGCAGGAGATAATGTAAAAATAATTCCGGTGGGGCTGGATGAAAGTATTTTAAAACAGAATTATGCAAAGTATAACATAAACGATTTAAAAGAAAAATGGGGATATCATTCAGAAAATAAAGTGCTGCTGTTTATTGGGCGAATGACAAATGAAAAACAGCCGCTTAAAATGGTAGAAATATTCCAACAGTTATACGCACAGGATAAGAATTACAGGTTACTGATGATTGGACAGGGAGAATTGTTAGAGCAGGTAAAACAGAGTATTTCACAGAAATCACTTGGGAATGTCGTATCAATCATGGAAAAGATAGAAAACAGTAATATTTGGGAAGCGTATCGTATAGCATATGCCTATGTTAATTTAAATGAACATGAGATCTTTGGTATGTCAATTTTGGAAGCTATGTACTATGAGTGCCCTGTTGTGGCGTTGGAAGCACCGGGACCTGATTATATTCTGGAACATGGGAAGTATGGTTATTTATGCAGCAGTGATTTAGAGTTATATAATAGTTTGATACAGAAAAAATTAAGGGGAAAGATAGAAGAAGCAAAAAGCAGAATATGTAACCAGTATACATGGAATGAATCTGCAAAGGAATTTTTTAAAGTATGGAGGAATTAGAATTGAGGGAAAGAGAGAAGTGGGTTGATGCTGTAAAGGGACTGGCTATTTATTTAGTGATATTGGGGCATGCTATTCAATATGCGACCAGTCAAGATTATAATTATGCAGGAAATAGTATTTTCCAAATTATATATAGCTTTCATATGCCGTTATTTATGATGATGAGTGGATATCTATTTGCTTATTCTATGAACAAGTATTCTATAAAGGGTGGTATGATTGCGAAGGTAAGAGGAATATTAGTTCCGTGTATTTCATGGGGAATAATTACATATTTAATTGATTTAATACTATATAGAAATCAAAAAATCGGAATAGTAGCTGCTTTAGATTATACTTATAATAGTAACTGGTTTTTGTGGGCAGTATTTTTCACATCGATATTAGCATATATTTTTATCTCTGTTTTTAAGAAAAAAGAAGTCTCTCTTGCTATATTGGCAGTGATAAATTTTGTGTTACCCGATACGCCTGAATATTTTCATATACAGTCAGTCAGAAGATTACTTTTATTTTTCATAATAGGCATAGCAATTAATAGAATAAAAATAATGAATAAATTAACCCCAAAATATTATTGGATAACGTTAACTATCGTATTTAGTATATATGTTTGCTTGATGATATTCGTCTTAAGGCGGGGAGAGTATTTTACGACTCAGATATGTATGTTAACAGGTATAAGGGATGCGATAAAAATTGTTTTGAATACTTTGATGCAATTAACAGGATGCTTCAGCATTATGCTGATTTTATATAAAATTCAACCTAAATGTAAGTTACATGTTATACGCCAGCTAGGTGAAAATTCAATTGTCATTTATGTTTTTTCGGGAATACTCTTTTTTTTCCTGATAAAAGATTATTGTCGAATTCCAGAGGAATATCGGTATTGTATTAAAGCAGGGTATGTATTAGTAATTTCATTGATTATAACGGGAATTTCTTATCTGACTGCTAAATTGATAAATAGGAACAAATGGACAAAGAAAATTCTAATGGGCAAATAGTAATGATAATAATTTGATTAATTAGATTTATTGTAGTAGTATTAAGAACATAAAGTATTCATTAAGGTATGGACGGGAGAGAAGAAAATGAAAGTAAAATGTAATGTTTTAGATAGACAGTTTTTTCAATATCAACAGGAATATGAAGAGGCAGCTTTGCGAGTGCTCCGTTCAGGCTGGTATGTGTTAGGTAATGAGGTAAAGCAATTTGAAGAAGAATTTGCGGCATTTACAGGTAGAAAGTACTGTGTTGGATTAAATTCCGGACTTGATGCACTTATTATGTCTGTAAGAGCACTTGGAATTAGTCAGGGTGATGAAGTCATTGTACAGGCAAATACTTATATTGCAACAGTACTTGGTATTACAGAAAATGGTGCTACTCCTGTCTTTGTAGAACCGGATGAATACTACAATATAGATGCTGATAAGATAGAGGCGGCAATCACAGATAAAACAAAGGCAATTATGGTAGTACATTTATATGGTCAGGCAAGCAATATGGGCAAAATAATGGAAATTTCTAAAAAATATAATTTACCTGTTATTGAAGACTGTGCTCAATCCCATGGAGCATGTTTTGATGGAAAGATGACGGGATCATTTGGAATATCAGGTTGCTTTAGTTTCTATCCCACTAAGAATCTGGGTGCCTTTGGTGATGCAGGAGCTATTGTAACAGATGATAAGAATTTTGCAGATAAGGTCCGTATGATGCGTAACTATGGAAGCAGGATCAAATACTATAATGAAATAGAGGGCCTTAATTCCAGACTGGATGAAATGCAGGCAGCGTTATTACGCGTTAAATTGCAGCATATTAAAGAATTGAATCAGGAAAGAGTAGTACTTGCTGATCGGTATACGAAAGGAATTACGAATGAATATATTGTAAAGCCTGAAATCAGGAATGGTGCCAATAGTATCTTCCATCAATATGTGATCCGGTGTAAGGATAGAAGTAATCTGCAGAAATATCTGGAAGAACAGGGTATTCAGACACAAATTCATTATCCTGTACCGCCACATTTGGCAGAATGTTATAAGCAATTGGGGCATAAGAGAGGAGACTATCCTATTACAGAGCTATATGCGAATGAAGTACTGAGTCTACCCATTTATACTGGTATGACTTGGAAAGAACAGGATTATGTGGTTGAAAAACTAAATCAATTTCAAGGATAATATAAAATTATGAAATTTGTTTCAAAATAATATATCTAATTTTTTCGGAAATAAAATGACAAATGAAGCTAAGGAATATAAGTACAATCATATATAATGCAAGCCAAATAATGACATTGTTTTTTAAAGAAGTATGCATATTGTAAAATATATGATTTATGGGCAAATGTAATAAACACATTTCCATACTTATAGAGCCAAGAGGGGCTAATTTTTTCCAAAACCATGCTAATGTGTTGGTATTAAGGAACCATACTATAATTATTGTAGAAATCATAACACCACAAATTAGGGCTGTATCACCACTTACTGTATCTACATCATATTTTACACACAAAATAGAGTACATTAACAAGATAAATAGCCCCAGGTAACTTATGATTTTTAAAGCTTTTGAAGTTTGAGTTTTCATAAAATGGGACAGACATACACCCAAAGAGAAATATAGCAATCCCTCACCATCATGAACATACATAAATGGAAAAGACAAATTTAAGGAGTATAAAGCATAGCCTGCAAAAATTAAAATAACAAAAATAGGAGTATATATATTGACAATTGTATTGCTTTGTAAGAAGCATATAAAGTAGTATATGATATACAAGAGAAGAATTACGCAGAAGAACCACGCAACTGTATTATCAGGGTAAATATCATCAACCCATCCACTTGAAATCATGAGAAAAGATAAAATTTCCTTTTTCATATTAATAGAAGAAGGTCCCAAAACACACACATAAAAAAAGAGAGATAAAAAATATACAGGATATATTTTCAGTAATTTTGGAATAAGAAACTGCTTAAAAGTATAATGATTATTGATTAATTTATGCTTATATGAATAATCCATACAGAATCCACTCAAAATGAAAAAAGTATAGTTGCCTAAGTATCCACCATATTTTTGAAAAAAGGGAATGTAATGTGAAAATACTCCATAAAACGAATTATCCAAATGAAAGATCATAATAAGAAGAAATGACAACAGCTTTAAAAAGGATAATCGGTTCCATTTATCCGAGGTCATGAAATTATCAACAGGATTATAATTTGATGCTTGCATTTGTAGACTCTCCTTAAATTTGATATAATAAAAATATATCACATTAACACAAATAGGTAAATATAAATAACATTGTAAATGAGCATGGATAGTTGACCAATAAGAAAGGGCAGAATTAAATGATAGAAGAATGCAAATTAATAGAATTCCCACAAAAAGGTGATGAGAGAGGACATCTTGTCATAGTAGAAGGGAATCAGGATATTCCATTTGATATTAAAAGAGTGTTTTATATTTATGGTTCTGATAAAGATGTAGTACGTGGAAAACATGCCAATTATGATACTGAGTTTGTTCTTATTAATGTGGCAGGTACATCAAAGGTGCGTGTGACTGATGGTGAGCATGAAAAAGTATTCAATCTGGATAGACCGCATATAGGGATATATCTGCCTAAGCTTGTATGGAAAGATATGTATGACTTCTCAGAGGATTCTGTGTTGCTGTGTCTTGCCAGTGAACACTATAATTCCGAGGAATATATCAGAGACTATGATGAGTATTTACAAGTCATGAAAGGTTTAAATAAATAGAATGATACTACGGAAATTAGAAGAAAAAGATGCTCCTTTTATGTTGGAATGGATGCATGACAAAGAGGTCACTGCGGGGTTTCAACGTCCCTTTTCACAGGCAACACTGGAAACAGTTCTGTCATTTATCCAAAACAGTTTTGATGAGGAAAATCAGAATTTTGCATTTGTGAATGCTGAGGATGAATATTTGGGAACCATCAGCCTAAAACATATATCCCATGTTAATGATAAGGCTGAATATGCAGTGGTTGCAAGAAAGTGCGCACAGGGAACAGGAGCTGCTAAGAAGGCAACAGAAGAACTCATACAGTACGCATTTACTGAGCTAGGGCTACACAAGGTATACTTAAGTGTATTGGAAGAGAATGTCAGAGCACAGAAATTTTATGAAAAATGTGGTTTCATAAAAGAAGGACTGGAAGTAGATGCTGTAAAGATAAATGGAGTGTATCATAATCATATATGGTATGGAATAATAAAAAGCAATTATTAATATCACATCTGGTAGACCTTAATTGTGCAATGAAAGAATATGGAAGGTTATATGGAAATAATAAGCAAGATAAAAAATATTCCTAAAAGAGTATACAGAAAATATGAAAGTGAAAAATATAAAAAAGGAAGATATTCAAAACTTCTTAAAATAATGGATGCCAGACAGACATTGAAGTATTTAAATAATAATTGTGTTAGTTTTTGCAGGTTTGGAGATGGAGAAATAGCTATTATGAATGGAGAGTCTATAGCATTTCAGCAGTTTCATCCAGAACTAGCGAATAAATTAAGAAAAATACTTTGCACAAATGAAGAAAAACTATTGATAGGAATTAATTATTTTTATTTAAACCCAGTAGATAATGTAAATCGTTTTACATTAAATTTTTTGTATGCAATGGGAAATCAAAGAAAATTTTTAATTAAAAATTGTAATAGTCAGATGATATATATGGATGCTGCTATTACACAAATGTATCAGAATTATGAAAAATATGATTTTGAATATTACTTTCAACAATTTCAAAAATTGTTTGAAAAAAAAGATATTACTGTAGTATGTGGGCAGGGCGTTTTAGATAATATCCAATATAATGCGCTATATGTATGCAATTCTGTGGAATATATATATGCACCGAATAAAGATGCGTTTTCACAATATGATGAAATACTAGGTAGGATTTTACAATCAGATAGAAAGCGTATTATTTGTATTATTCTTGGACCTACTGCCAAAGTACTGGTTTATGATTTATTTAAGAATGGAAGAACTGCATGGGATATTGGGCATTATTTAAAGGATTACGATGCATACATGAGAAAGGTTCCAAAGACAGACGATATGATAGAAAAATTTTTTAAACCGGATTAAGGTGGAAAGTTAGATGATTAAAAAAGTAAATTATATTTTAGATAAATCACAAAAGATCAAATTAATTATATTATTAATAATTATTTTTGTGGGAGCTTTTGTAGAGTTACTTGGTGTGTCTTCTATTATGCCATTGATTAATGTTGCAACAAATCCAGACGCAATAGAGAATACATGGTATTTGGCAAAAATTAAGGATTTCTTTGGCTTTACGGAAGTAAAACAAATTGTGGTATTTCTTTCCTTTTTTTTGATAGGTGTATATATTATAAAAAACATATATATCACGTTCCAGTATAGTGTACAATATAGGTTTATATTCAATAATCAAAGACGCCTTGCGGTGAAAATGATGAATTCATATATGCATCAGAATTATCTTTTTCATGTGTCGAGGAATGTAGCAGAGTTACAGAGAAATGTAACAGAGGATGTAAATGGTTTTTATACAGTAGTATTGAACATACTACAGCTTATTGCGGAAGTTAGTGTATGTGTTGTTTTAGTCATTTATTTAATGAGTACAGATATTATGACTACAATAGTAGTTGCTGCTTTAATTTTTATATTTGCAATATTTTTTGGAATTGTATTTAAAAAAGTTCTTGTCAAAAAAGGACAGGAAAACAGGCAAGTAAGTATTAGTTTAACAAAATGGGTGCTTCAATCATTTTCCGGAATCAAGGAAATTAAGGTAATGAATAAAGAAAAATTCTTCCTTGATAATTATGATAAAACATATAAACGTTTTACTGTTTTGCAACGTCAGCAGACAATGCTTTCATTTATTTCAAGACCAACTATGGAAACAATGTGTATATGTGGATTGCTGATTACAGTAGTAGTGAAAATGATGTGCTTTAATGAGGATATTACTAATTTTATACCAGCTTTATCAGTATTTGCAGTAGCTGCATTTCGTATGTTACCTTCTTTTAATCGTATATCAGGATATTTAAGTGCAATCATGTTCAATAAAGCCGCCCTTGATGTTCTATATGATGATTTAAAGGAAATTGATGAACTAAAGGTCGATAGTATATTAGATACCAAAAACGAGGTGACAATTCAAAAATTATCTAAAGGAATAGATGTTAATAATATATCCTTTAGATATCCTAATGTTGATAAATGGGTAATTGAGAATTTAAGTATGCATATCGAACCTAATACATCCGTAGCTCTCATAGGTGCTTCAGGAGCTGGAAAAAGTACACTGGCTGATATAATATTAGGGGTATTAGAACCACAGATAGGAATGGTAGAAGTAGAGGGGGTGAATATAAAGGAAAACCTTGCCGCCTGGCATAAATGTATAGGGTATATTCCACAAACAATATATTTAATGGATGATACGATACGGGCTAACATTGCTTTTGGATTAGACAAAGAGCAAATAAACGAAGAAGCACTGTGGAATGCTATAAGAGGAGCACAGTTAGAACAATTTGTTAAGAGTTTGCCCAACGGACTGGAAACGGTAATTGGTGATCGTGGAGTGAAATTGTCTGGTGGACAGAGACAAAGAATTGGAATAGCACGCGCTTTATACAGTCAACCTACAGTTTTGATTTTAGATGAAGCTACTTCTGCTTTAGATAATGAAACAGAACGTGAAGTAATGGAAGCAATTGATGGATTAAAAGGAACACGTACTTTGATCATCATTGCACATCGATTGACTACGATTAAAAACTGTGATGTAATTTATGAAGTAAAGGATGGTGGATTAGTAGAAAAGAAACCAGATGATATATTTCACATGTGATTTTGAGGATTATAATAATGGAAATTTGAGAAAGGAACCTTGTGTGGATGTGGGAGATACACATGGTAAGTGAATAAGTATGAGAAAGAAAAAAATATATATGTTCATCTGGATAGTACTTTTGCTAGTGTTAGCGTTTAGCCTTGAATATGGAATAAATAATTTTGGTAATATTGGATTTAGTGAGATTGTTTTTACACTTAATATGCCGATGAAAGGTGCAGATTCTCAATATTTAAAAAAATATGTGGTAGAGGCAATAATTCCAATTCTAATAGGTACTGTTTTTGGCTTTTTTTTATTGAAGCGTAAATGGACAAAATTAAAACTACATATTTCTGTTAGGGGAAAAGAAAAAGAAATCATTATTTTCCCATTAGAACATAATTTGGTTCTGTATACATTAATATGTTTACTAGTTTTTATGCTTATTGCAGAAAATGCCAACACTCAATTTAATTTTTATGAATATGTACAAGGGCAACTTGAAGCAAGTTCATTTATAGAGGAACATTATGTCAAGCCGGAGAAAGATTTGATAGTATTTCCTGAGCAGAAGAGGAATCTGATTTGGATTTATATGGAATCAGCAGAGACTACTTTTCAAGATGTTCCAAACGGTGGAATGATGGATCAAAATTTAATTCCGGAAATGACTACACTGGCAAAAGAGAATATCAGTTTTTCACAAACTGATAAAATTTCAGGACCTGCCGTTGCACCGGCTTGTGGATGGACTATTGCTGGTCTTGTGGCACAGACATCTGGGCTGCCTCTAAAACTTTTTACATTTGATGAAAAAAAAGCGGATAATGCAATGAATAAATATACAAGTTTTTTACCAGGAGCCGTTTCACTTGGAGAAATAATGGAAGATGAAGGATATCATAATGTATTTATGGCGGGATCTGATTTTGATTTTGGAGGAAGAACAGATTATTTTACACAGCATGGTAATTACGAAATTATTGACTGTAAGAGTGAAAAGAAAGCGACGTTACCAGAGGAATATTTAGCAGGTTGGGGAATGGAAGATCGTAAGTTATATATGGATGCAAAAGATGAATTACTTCATTTAGCAGAAGAAGATCAGCCATTTAACTTTGCACTGCTTACTGTTGATACACATGCGGGTGGAGGACATGTATGTGAGGAATGTCCAGATAATTATAATAATGATTACTGGAATGTATGGAATTGTGCATCAAAACAAGTATATGATTTTGTAGAGTGGATAAAAGAGCAGGATTTTTATGAGAATACAACAATTTGTATTACTGGAGATCACTGTAGTATGGAGACAAATTTTTTGGATTTGGACAAACTGGAAGTATACGATGATCATAATGGTGGAACCACTAGAAAAGTATATAATGTATTTATTAATACAAAAGTAACTTCGGGAAAAATGAAAAATCGCCAGTTCACTACGCTTGATTATTTTCCAACGGCGCTTGCCAGTATAGGAGTAGAAATAAAAGGAGAACGACTGGGACTAGGTACTAATCTTTTCTCAGATGTAGATACATTAGCAGAAGAATATGGGTATGACTATCTGATGGAAGAATTAGGGAAGAAATCAAAATTTTATGACAATCAAATATTATATCCAGAGAATTAGAGAGGTGTTAAAGTATGTATGTATATTTAATTATATTAGGAGTTGGCGCTATCACTTTTGAAATAGAAAAGAAACTTTCAAAATCAAAGAGTGGGGATGGTTATAGAGCAATTATACAGTATATTATGTATACGATAATTAATTTTGTATCAGTCTATCTTTGCTTAGAACCAATAGGAAGAATATCGTTGGTTGCTTTAGAAAATGGACTTTATGAAATAAATTATGGAAAAAGTGCAGTTTTATTTTCTGTTATTGCAGCAATTGTTTGGGGAGTTATTTTTGCATTCTTACACACAAATATAACTATTGAGACAAAAATTGAAAAATAAGGTGGCGAGTTAAATGGAAATTTTGGCGTTATTAATTCCAAGTATTGTTAGTGTAAAAATAGATCGAAACAATGAAAAATGGGATGTTTTTAGATATATTGAACAATATAGTATTTATTTAATTGTTAATTTAATAATAACTTTTTTTATATTAGTTTATTTATTACAGTATAATGAGTTGACGATAGAGGTTTTTAATAGCTTTCCGTTCTTTCTTAAATTTCTTTTGATTCATACGGTAATTGCTATAGTAGTACCAAGGGTAAAAATAATATTAAAGAAATATATATCAGTAACATTTTCTGTTAAGACGGAAAGGAAACTGCATTGAAGAGAATAATAAATTGGATAGTTATATTGTGTCAGTTTAGTGCAAATATTCTTATTGGATTACAGATATTAAACAGAATATATTCGGAATCAACAAAATTGTTTATTCTTGATATAAAACATTTTTTCAAGGGATCAGGTACATACGGAGTATGTATTTTTATGATAGTACTATTAGTAATAGTATCAAGTGCAGTGAAATATCAATGTATATGCGATAAGATGTACGTTAGTTGGGACATTAATTTATGTAAGAAAAATTTCAAAGTAGATTACGGAATGATGAGCAAAAAGATGCCAGTCATTTCAGTTTTGGGATATGGAGTATTGATAATCCTTTGTATTTTACAGCTCTATATGACAGCAGAAGACACTATATATGTAAATAACTATACATGGAGTGGAAGTAAGACAATTGGTCATTCCTTTGGCTCAATTGATGGTATCGAGTATACAGGGTCTTATGAGGCATTTGAATATTATTACAAGTTAGGACAGCGAACTTTTGAAGTTGATTTGATATTGACAGAGGATGGAGAGGTTGTACTTAAACATGATTGGGATTCATTAGGTCAAGGGATTGATTCTGAAATAGCTGTTCCAACTAAGGAGGAATTTTTGAATACTCCTATATTAGGAAAGTATACAGCTCTATGTATGGAAGATTTGATACATATTATGATACAATATTCAGATATATGGATTGTGACAGATACAAAATATACAGATATACCAGAAATACAGAAAGAGTTTGACAAAATAATGGAATACGTAGATGCAAATGATTGTATAAGTATTTTAGATAGATTTATTATTCAAATATATAATGATGAGATGTATTACTTTGTACGTAATAGATATGATTTTTCTAATTATATATTGACATTATATCTATATGATGGTTGGTTTATTGATTATGAAAAAGGATTATCCAAAATATGTAGATTTTGTGTAAATAATAATATAAAAATAATTACTATGGAAGAAAAAAGATATAACTCGGTTGCTCAAAAGATTGTAGATTCTTATAATTTACAATTATATTTGCACACAATTGATGACTTGGATAAGGCAAAGGAATATATAGGATGTGGAGTAGATGGAATATATACTAATTTGTTAGTTGAGTTGGATTAGTGGATTATAGAAACAAATTAATACTATTTTAATTTTGAATAATTAGTTTTTGGGGTTTGAAAGAAGGGGGGAACTATGGCTTTTATTGCATTATTTTATCTATCTGTGATAAGTATAATATTACAATATAAATGTGAATGAATATATTTAATTATATAAGCCGATATATAATTGGTTGCATTTTTAATATATTAATTTCACGAGGAATTGTTCAATATGTGCTATTTAATGATGCTAGCACAATAGAGTCATATAATCGTTTTTTTGAAATATATGATTATTGCCTGTGGTTTTGTAATAATAGTATTGGTGATATTAAATATAGTTGGAAATTTATATTTGTTGGTTTTCAATAGTTATTTAACAGATAATTATAAGGATAATAGAGAAATGCAATGTAAATTAAAATTTAATGGTTATAAAGCATTCTGAATTAGCATTAAATAATAAAACACTACCTAATTATTTTGGGCATTAAGAATACTGATAGGAATAGGTATATGTAGTATTCTACTTTTGGCGTATTGGTGGTAATGAAATAAATATCCAGTATTAACTAGGAGAAAGGAAAAGCCAATTATCATTTAAGATAATTGGCTTATATGTGATTATATGCAGATAGAAGAGTTACAAAACAAGTGGAAAAGATATGAAAAAAGATGGAAATTTAGAGATTTTTACTTTAATAAATGTTTGAGAAGGCATGGTATTGTAAAGTATTTTCATAAAGAACCTGTTATGCCAAGATTTGCGCACAAAACAGTTATGTCTTCAGCTAAGACCAATGCGTATATATTTGATATGATTGAGTCAGGTAAACCATTTTTGGCATGTCGTTTTGGAAATACAGAGCTTCAAACTGTTGTAGGAAATTTAAAAGTAAAGTTATTAGGACATTCAAAAGAGGCGGATGAATATTTAGATAAGTGGTTTACCAGACTTGGAAAAGACTCAGGATTTTTTCCGGTAGATTATCAGTATCTGGATAAGTTTACAGATTGCATACTACATGCAGCAGGACAGGCAGATTTATTGGCAATGTGGCATTTGAACATGGAAGACTTTGTAATTGAGCAATATGCAAATCAGGCAGATTTAACATTTTTGTTCAGACTAGAGCCGTGGTTATATAATGGGCGTCCATGGTCTGCAGCACTAAAAGGGAAAAAAGTATTAGTTATTCATCCATTTGAGGATACTATTAGAGCGCAGTATGAGAGAAGAGATAAACTGTTCCCGGGAACTGATATTTTACCAGAGTTTGAACTTCATACATTGAAAGCAATTCAGACATTATGTGGAGAGAAGGATGAGCGTTTTGGAACATGGTTTGATGCCTTGGATTACATGTATAAAGAAGCAATGAAAATAGATTTTGATATAGCAATTATAGGTTGTGGGGCATATGGCATGCCATTGGCAGCTATGTTAAAAAAGGCAGGAAAGCAGGCAATTCATTTAGGAGGTGCAACGCAACTTTTATTCGGAATAAAAGGAAGACGTTGGGAAGAAAATTACCCATCGAAAATTGCAACTTTTTTTAATGAATACTGGGTATATCCGGCTGAATCAGAAAAGCCGAAGAATGCGAGTACTGTAGAAATGGGATGTTACTGGAAATAGAGAAATATCGTCAATATAAATATTTTTTCTAAAGGAAACTACATTAGTGATAGATTGGAATAATCTGAAACTGCATGGGATGAGAGGAGTAATTTTGTAATGAGTGTTGTTATGATTATAGTTATCAGTGCTCTGATACAGTCATTTCTTACGAGCATAGTGATTCGGAAGAAAGATATAAAAATACGTGGTTATATCGAAAATATTATACTTTTATGGATATCATTTGACTACTATATATTATCTGTAACGAAGTATTATTTAGGATATAAGTGGGAAAATTTGTTAGATAGCTTTTGGAATGCTCAAACAGTTACATTTATACACTATAGTATTCCTTTAATACTCTTTTCTGTTGGAATAAATCTTTTTCTTTTCTTCCTTAAGAGAGAGTTATTATGTAAAATATTAAAACTATATAGTGCAAGTTTATATATTTCATTTTTTTTCATGTACTTTATTACAAGAGAAGTATCTAACAGAGCTGTTACATATTGTCTTATTTTGCATATATGTCTTATGATTGTTTTGATTATTGCTACTTGGAGACAACAAAGCATTAATGGTAAATTAGGCTTTGGGGAAAAGGCTCAAAAAATATTTTTTCCTATATGTACATGGCTAATGTTGTTTTCTATTAGTACGCCCGTAGAGCTGTATTTAAATAATTCAGATGATTTTTCACTTTCTTTTTGGACGTTCTTTCCTAAATTAGTAGTTGTAAGTATTGTTGTATTATGCCTTTTCGTGATTTTAGGCAGCAGATGTTTAACAGATCAGTTAATTCCAATATTTAATACTGTTTTATTTGGAATGGTATTCATGGGCTATATACAGGGAATGTTCCTTAATGGAAAGATGAATCAGTTAGATGGGGTGGAACAGGACTGGAACAGAGGAACAGTTATTATAAATGTGAGTGTATGGCTTATATGCTTTATAGCTTTGTTTATAATATATAAAGTAAATAGTTCGATATTGTCAAAAGTTATTAAGTATGGATGCATATATTTAACTTTGATTCAGTTAGTTACAACAGCTTTTTCTATTGTAACATCACCTAATACAGCAGCTAAGCACGAATATGCGTTAACAACTGAGAATTTTTGCTCTATAGATCAAAATGATAATATAATTGTTTTTATATTAGATAAGTTTGATGGAAGAATTATTGATGAAATTAAAGAAGAGGATGAAGATTTCTTAGACCCTTTAATGGACTTTGTATATTTTCCTAATGCAACTAGTGAACATTGCCCGACGGAAAATAGTATTCCATTTTTGTTGACTGGAACAAAGTGGAAACCTGATAGGACGGATAGATATACTACTTATGCGTATGATGAATCAGCTTTAGTAAATTGTTTATATGATAATAATTATAAGCTGGATATTTATACAGATAATGTATATGTTGATGAGTCAATGGTTGATAAGATCTCTAATTTTCATTCAGATATTAAGAAAAACTGTAATGCATATGATTTATTCAGCATGATGAATATCTGGTCAAGATACAGTTTTGCTCCTTTTATCGTAAAAAATTATTATTTTTATTATACATATGAATTAGATACTTTATTAACAGATGATTCTTTGTACAGCATTCATAATGACTGGAAGATTTATCAACAACTTACACAGGAAAAATTACATATTTCTGAAAACGGAGATAAAGGAACTTTTAAATTCATTCATATGAAGGGTGCACATCCCCCTTTTGTGTTATCAGAAGATCTTCATTATACTAAGTATGAAGATAGAAGAGCAGATGAAATGGGAGATAAAATTTCACAGGCAAAAGGCAGTTTGAAGGTTGTTTATGAATATTTGTCGCAGTTAAAAGAAATTGGGAAGTATGATGACGCAACTATTATAATTACAGCGGATCATGGAGTAACGCAACCATTGCATGATGAAAACGGAAACATGATAGATGTATCTTGCCCAGTTATGTATGTGAAAGATCCTGCTCATAATTCTGTTGGAAAAGGAGAAGTATCAGAAGCACCTGTATGTCATGAGGATGTGATTTCTCTGATTACGAACAAGATAGAAAAGCAAAGTGTGAAAAAATCCTTTTTTGATTATAATGAGAAGGATGAAAGAAACCGTGTAATGTACAGAATAGGAATTGATGATTATACAAAATACGGAATAAATGGTAATGCCAGGGATTTAAGTAGTTGGAAAGTATTAGAGTATGGAGCAAGGGACGATATTCAGAATTAAAGGTACTCCTATTGGAAATAAGGAAAAATTGATGAAAAAACGTTTAGATAAGATAAAATTGATGTTCGGATGGCTATATGTATATTTTTTTCTGGGTTTTATAATTTTAAGAAAATTAACAGCTGAATGGGGATTTGTATTGGTAATGTTTGCAATGATTAGTTTTCTGGTTGATATTTTTTTGAGAAAAAACCAGAAGGATGACTCAGTTGAGAGGCTGGTATTGCGCAATTGGAAATTAGTTCTATTTCCTTTATTAACATGGACAATTTCAACGTTAATTTATATTCCAATTGAACTATATACAGCAAATCCAGGAGATTTTCAGTTTGATTTTAGTCACTATGTATTCGTTTTGACAGTTGGCATGTTAATGATAGTTTTGTGTTCTGTTGTAACAAGTTTTCTTTTACTATCTAAGAAGCAGGCAAAATTTTTATATTCTATTTTATTTTCTGTAGTGTTTATGGGATATGTCCAGGGGATGTTCCTGAACAAAAATATGGGGATATTAACAGGAGATAGTCAGGTTTGGGAGACTAAAACGGTTGTAATAAATAGTATAATTTGGCTAGTTGTTATTTTAGCACTTGTTTTTATTTTAATGAAAAATGACAAAGTAACTACAATAGTTACTGCAGTGAGCATTTATTTATGTATGGTACAAATGGTTGCGGTTGTATTTTTGATTTTCACGGGAAATACAAATAGCAATGCAAAATTTAAAGCGTTTACAGATAAAGGCTCTTTAGAAATAAGCCAGGGGAATAATGTAATTGTTTTACTTTTAGACAGATTTGATATTGAATTTTTAGAAAATGCAATGAATATTAATTCTGAAATTGCAGAGGAATTGAAGGATTTTTCGTATTATCCAAATGCAACCTGCGAATTTTCAAGAACCAGTAATGCAATTCCATATCTTTTGACAGGAACCAGCAGACCGAGAAATATGTCAGAGCAAGAATATACTGAATATGCTTATTCAGAGAGTGATTTCTTGACGCAAATACAAAATGCTGGATACAAAATAGGACTTTATACAAACGAAGATTTAGTTCCAGAGAAATACAGGGCAGTTGCAGAAAATAATGATGATGATATAAAAAAACAATGTGGGTTCTTTTCAACAATATCTACAATGATGGAATGCTCAAAATATAGAATGGCTCCACTTTGTTTTAAAGACTATTATTATTACTATACTAGCGTGATAAGCGACTTGATTGATAATAAAGAAATATGGAATATAGATGATGATTATCCATTTTATGAAAAGTTGATGAAAAAAGGACTTTCGATTTCAGAAGATACTGATTCAAAGGGTAAGTTTTACTTTTATCATATGTTTGGTACTCATGGTCCTACTAATTTATCAGAGGATATGAGACCAGTAGAGTCTGGAAGTGTATCTATGGAAGAACAGACCCAAGCCAGTATGAATATCGTTTTAGAATATTTAAAGCAACTAAAAGAAATTGGGAGATATGAAGATGCTACGATAATTATTACTGCGGATCATGGCGTGCAATTAGATGCACAATATTATAAAGAGAATAATGTGGTAGACAGAACAACTAATCCTGTTATTCTGATAAAAGAATCTAAGGAAAATCATGATAAAATGGTAGTAAATGAAAAACCTGTTTCACAAAGTAGTTTTATACCTACAGTTTTAGAGGCGTTAGATATTAGTTACAATGGCTCTGATAAGGTTTTTGATGATGTGATAGAGAAAGATAATTCCGAACGGACATATGAGAGTGTGTGGGGGGATGAAATAGATATCTTTGCAATAAAGGGAGATGCGAGAATTAAGGAAAATTGGGAATTGATATATAGCAATCACTAATAATGGAATAGTATATACGGAAAGGAATATGTTGGCAATAAACCGCATAAAAATGTGAATGAAAAATAAGAAAAAAATATTAATTATTTTTATAATTTTATCAATCTGTAATATGTTACTTTCACTTTATAATGTGAAGGGCAGAGGAAATGTTCAAGTTAAGAATTTAGTATTTGAATATTCAGATGATGATTATTCATGGCAGTCAGAGTTAACTGTGCAAAAGAAAAGCTATATAAATTCTATACAGATTATAACGGAACAGGATTGTGAAGATTATTCTTATGAAGTAAGTGATAGATTTGGATATAAGATAAAACAGGGGGTGCTTGAGCCGGGAAATAATACTTTAAGCATAAAACAAAGCTTAAATCAGAATGATTTTTTAATGCTGGAGACGAATGCAAATATAAAGGAGGCAAGTGTAAATGTAACTCCATTCAGAAAATTCTCGTTTATGAATCATTTATTAATAGAAATACTAATTATTTTACTATTAACAGCGTTTTACAATAGTAATAAATTTTACAATGTATATAAAAAACTTCTTACTATAGTTTGTGACATGTCTTCCCCTAAAAAAATAGAATTTGCACTTTGGCTAGTGTTATTTCTAATTCCCTTTGCAAGCATAATGTATGGAGACACGAAGGCATTCGTACATTATGGTGTGAACTTTTGGAGATGTATGAATGAGGGCGGTGGACTCCGATACTTTTATGAATATTCCAATGATATATTAGATTATTACAAGGCAAATAATATTGGTGGTGCCTATGATGTAATCTATGATTTTCCGGTTTATGTAATTTTTGGAATTTGGAATTTTCCATTATGGTTGACATTACATTTTGCGGGAATTGAGGAAACATCAAGTTTCTGGACAATGTTTTATAGTAAATCAATATATTTAGTAGCAATTGCAATAACTGCTTATTTAGTATATAGAGTATGTAGAAATATTGGCGTTAAGCAGGAACACGCGAAATGGGCAGCATTTTTATTTATATCTTCGATGACTGTATTTACGGAAATTGGAATAGCAGGACAATTAGATGTGATTGGAATGCCATTTAGTTTACTTGGAATCTATTATTTTCAAAAGAAAGACAAATGGAAATTTATTATCTTTTTTTCCTTGGCAGTAAGTTTTAAACAATTCCCGTTATTCGTGTTTATTCCTTTGCTTTTCTTAATTGAAAAGAATATTTTAAAGATTGTGATTGACTTTTGCGGTGTTATGTCTGTAACAGTTTTATCAGGTATTCCTTTTCCAAAGAATACGGTGGCTATGCAGGTAAAAGAGCATGTAAGGAACCGGTTTATGGAATCATTTCTTGGAGTAAAGGCACCTTTGTTTAATAGTGCAATACCGGTTATTGTGTTGTTGATTGGCGGTATATGTGTGTTTTGCTACTGTAAAACTTTAAAGGATAAAGAGGAACTGATACAGTATTCAATATTTATACCAACGCTTATTATGTTTGTGCTTTTTGTTGGATTTGACAGCAACCCCTATTGGTTTATACATCTGGCACCATATATAGTAATCTTGATGATTTATAACTCGGCACAATTTAATAAGATTGCGCTATTTGAAATTGTGGGTATGGTTTGCCTGACTGTCTACCAGTATGGACAAAACTATTGGGTATATGATTCAGAATGGGCAAGAGGAATGCTGTTGGATCAGTTATTTGATGCACCAGATGAGCTGGTGTCAATGGAGCTTTTTGCTGCATATACAAGAATGACAGAATATGCTTTTGTATTCTTTGCAGGATATATATTGTGCATTTCAACTTGTCTGATATTGAGTATACCAGGTAAAATGAAACAGAAAGAAGAGACCCTGATAAGACCCATTGCTTTGTTACGATTATTTATCAATGCCGGAATGGCAATAATACCGGTAGGTTTGTATCTTATATCCAGATATATTTAGTTTTTACGAAGGAGGATAAATTGTGTTATTTTGGGTTTTAATGATTGTATTGATAATGATTAGTATTACGATGACTATGCTGACAATATACAAAAATCAGAAAAAGTATTTAGTAAAAACCTTTTTTTATTATGGGACATGGAACTTTTGGGTTATTTCAAGCCTTAAAGTTTATGTTGGTGATGGGGGCTTGACTATTTATGAAAGTTTTGCGCAGATATGGACACGCTCGCTGGTTCATTATGGAATATTAATGTTTGCAGCAAGTGCTGCTATGTATATTTTTTGTAAATATATATTAAGACAAAAAATGTATATGTTTATAAAGTATAAGGTATTTTGTTTATTTGTAGTATTAAGCATTTATTATTTAGTATTAGGGAAAATTACAAATATTGCATATTGCCTGATATGGGGCATAAGCTTTGTGCTAACGATAATATTGTGCAGAGTAAAAAAAGAGACAGATGATTCTGTTGAGACAGCAGAAATAGGAAGTTTCTGTAAAAAAATAGCTCCATATATAGTGTTCGTATTTGTCTCCAATGTAGTTTTTCCACCATGTGAATTGTATTTGAGTAATGTAAATGAATTTCTGTTTCCATTTTGGGATTATTTTTCTATTATTTTATTATATTCATGTATTTTATCTATTGTATATTTCATTGGTATGTATTGGTTGATTCCATCAAAATGGTTAGACATTTATGTGGTTATTATATTTGGAATAACGTTTTTAAACTATTTACAGGGAAACATATTAAATGGTTCTTTGGGTGTCTTGGACGGGTCTAAACAAACATGGAGCGTTCAACAGATATGTTTAAATATAGTTGTTTGGGTAGTTGTGGCAGGGGTTATTTTCACTATTACATATAAAGGAAAGGCAAAAATATTTAAATATATTTGTGTTTATATTGCATTGGTACAGTGTGTTACATTAGTAATTTTGGGAGTTCAATCAGAGAAAAAAACACAGAATCAGTATTATACCTTGACAACGGACAGTATGTTGGAACTGGGTACGGAAGAAAATACAATAGTATTTGTTTTAGATTGGTATGATAATCAAATACTTAATTGGGTATTGGAAGCAGATGAGAACTTTTTACAGCCACTACAGGATTTTACCTGGTATCAGGATGTTACAAGTAAGTATGCATTTACAGAAATGTCGATTCCTTATTTACTCACGGGTATTGATTGGACAGTGGAAGAAGAGGCTGATAAATATCGAGAGAGAATTTTTTCGGATAATGACAATGTACTCTCTCAAATATATGATGCTGGATATGAAGTGGGAATTTATACAAGTCCTAAGTATGTGTCAACTACAGTGAAAGATCAAGTTGTAAATTATTCTAAAGAAATAGAGTATTCATGTAATTTTACAGATGTTATTGAAGTGACAAATAAAAGTACAAGGTATAAAAATGCTCCATTTTTGTTAAAAAGTTTATTTTGGTATTCAACCAATGATATAGATAAACTTACGGTATCACAGAATGTATTTGATACAACCAATGATGTGTGGTTTTATCAGGATTTGAAGAAAAAAGAGCTGAAAGTAAAAGATACATGTAAAAAAGCATATCGCTTTTATCATTTATGGGGAGCTCATGTACCTTGTAATATGAATGATAAAATGGAGAGTGTGGAGAATGGATCAAGAACCGAACAGGCGATAGGCGATTTAAAAATAGTGTTTGAATACATTGATCAGATGAAGAAACTGGGAGTATATGATAATGCTACAATAATTATTACTGCTGATCATGGTCAAAATACGGTTCTTAATATAAAAAATTATAATGAGCATTATGAAGATAGGAAACTTCAGGAAACCTCAAGTCCAATATTATTTGTTAAGCAACCACAGCAAAGACAGGATAATATTAGAACATGTGATTATCATGTATCTCACAAAGAGGTGGTTTCCAGTATTGCAGATTCAGCAGGCGTTTTGAATATAGATGGAAAAAATCTTCAACAGATAGATGAAAATGACAATAAAGTCAGATATTTTGAATTTTATAGGAATCCGGATATACCATATACGAAATATGCAATTGAAGGCAACGCTATGGATGTAGATAGTTGGAGTATAGTTCAATAAACGAATCACCCAAAAACTTGTTATTCTGGAATATAAGTGATATAATTCATACGATTCATTGACGCAAGAGAGCAATTTAACAGGGGGTACTTATGCAGGCAATTATTTTAGCAGCAGGAATGGGAAAAAGATTAAAGGATCTTACAAGTGAGGCAACAAAATGTATGGTCAAAGTAAATGGCGTTGCCATGATCGATCGTATGATGGAGCATTTGGACAAACTTGGTTTATCCAGAGTGGTAGTGGTAGTTGGTTACGAAGGTCAGAAACTGATGGATTATATTGATGCATTAGGTCTGAAAACTCCCATTGTTTACGTAAATAACGAGATCTACAACAAAACAAATAATATATATTCATTATATCTTGCAAAGGATTATCTTCTTCAGGAAGATACCATTCTTCTTGAGTCAGATCTGGTATTTGAGGAAGCAGTTCTGCAGAAACTGATAAATCATCCATATCCCAGCCTGGTTCTGGTCGATAAATTTGAAAGTTGGATGGATGGTACTGTTGTAACGCTTGATGAGGATGATAACATTCAGGCGTTTGTATCTAAGAGAGAGTTTGATTTTAAACGAATTGATGAATATTATAAGACTGTAAATATCTATAAATTCAGTAAGGAATTTTCAGAACTTTATTACGTGCCGTTTTTGGAGATTTACTGTAAGGCAATGGGAACTAATGAATACTATGAACAGGTATTGAAGGTTATTACTTTCCTGGATGATCCTCATATTAAGGCAGTTCGCCTTGAGGGTGAGAAGTGGTATGAGATAGATGATGTGCAGGATCTGGACATAGCAGAATCAATTTTTTCAGAGGGAACAGAGAAATTACATAAATTTCAAAAAAGATATGGTGGTTATTGGCGTTATCCTAAGATGCTGGATTTCTGCTATCTGGTAAATCCGTATTTCCCTAATAAGAAGCTGATCGATGAAATGCAGGCTAACTTCCAGACATTGCTTACACAGTATCCCTCAGGTATGCATATCAATTCTTTAATCGCCGCTAAGAACTTTGGCTTAAAAGAGCCACAGATCATTGTTGGTAATGGTGCAGCAGAATTAATTAAGAGCCTGATGGAAAAACTTACCGGTAAAATTGGTGTACTTCATCCGTCTTTTGAAGAATATGCAAATAGAAGAAAGGCAGAGGATCTGGTGCCGTTTGTGTGCCAAAATCCTGATTATACCTATACTGCTGATGAATTAATGGAATTTTATGATAAGACGGATATAAAAAATTTACTTATCGTAAATCCTGACAATCCATCCGGTAATTATATTCCCAAGGCAGATGTAATCCGTCTGATCGCATGGGCAAAACAGCGGAGTATTAAACTTGTAATTGATGAATCTTTTGTAGATTTTGTAGATATAGAAGAAAATACAACGTTATTGGAGCAGTCTTTATTGAACAGTAATCTTCATTTGTATGTGGTAAAGAGTATTTCCAAGTCCTATGGTGTTCCTGGACTTCGTCTTGGTATTCTGGCTTCAGGAGATGCAGAAGCCATTGCAACAATGAAGAAAGATGTAGCGATTTGGAATATTAATTCTTTTGCAGAATTTTACATGCAGATTTATGAGAAATACAAATCTGCTTATGCTGCAGGCCTTACCAGGTTTTATCAGACGAGAAAGAAGTTTATTGAGGATTTGGCAGAGATTCCTTTTTTACGTGTTATTCCATCTCAGGCTAATTATGTACTTTGTGAGATTACAAAAGATTACACATCAACCGAACTTACAACGATCCTTTTGGAAGATAATATTTTAATTAAGGATTTATCTACCAAGAAAGGCTTTGAGGGAAAGCAGTATGTGAGAATTGCTGTGCGGGATGAAGAGGATAATCAGATGCTGATTTTCGCATTAAAAGCACTTTTACTTAAATAGAGGTAGGACATGGAAGTTTTATATCAAGCATTAGAATGGATTATGAATGGCTGCTATGCCATATGTCATAATTATGGCATTGCAATTATTTTATTTACATTGATCAGTAAGATTATTTTGTTACCTGTTTCTATCTGGGTGCAGAAGAATTCTATTAAAATGGTAAAAATGCAGCCTGAGATTAATTTTTTGATGGCAAAGCATTTTGGGGATAAAGATACGATTGCAGAAGAACAGGCCAAAATCTACAAGCGTGAAAAATATCATCCGATGGCATCTATGATTCCGTTAGTGATCCAGCTTTTATTATTAATGGGAGTAATTGAAGTCATCAAACGTGGTATGACAACAGATGGTGTTTCCATGATGTTTCTGGGCATTGATCTGAGTCTTGTGCCTAGTCAGGATGGCATATCCCTTATTTGGTCTCCGATTATAGCGGGATTATCTGCATGGATCATGTGCGTAGCCCAAAATGCCAGCAATGTTTTACAGGCAGAACAGTCAAAATTGAATAAATATGGGATGATGGCCTTTTCAGTCGGATTATCATTATATCTTGGCTGGTTTGTAAGTATTGGTGTTGCACTGTATTGGGTGGCAAGTAATTTATTTGCTGTAGTGCAGTTATATTTGCTCAACTGGGCTATTAATCCGAAGAATTATGTAGATTATGAGGCTTTGGAAAAGAGCAAAAAGGAACTGGAAAAGCTTGGACAGATCGGAACTAAAAAGAGAAAATTCAATGATCCGGAATCGAAACGTGAAAGACAGGACTACAAGAAATTTTTCTCTGTCGTAAATAAGCATCTGGTATTTTACTCCGAGGGAAGCGGTTTCTATAAATACTATCAGGGAATGATCGAATATTTACTGGAAAAGACTAATTTGACCATACACTATATTACAAGTGACCCTGATGATCAGGTTTTTGAAATTGCAAAGACTAATGACAAATTGAGACCATATTATATTGGTGAGAAACGTCTGATTACTTTGATGATGAAGCTGGAGGCAGATGTCGTGGTCATGACAATGCCTGATCTGGAAAACTTCCACATCAAACGTAGTTATTTGCGGAAGGATATTGAATATATCTATGTACCTCATGGAATGGATAGTTTAAATTTGACTATGCGAACCGGATCTATGGATCACTATGATACAGTTTTCTGTGTAGGCAAGCATCAAAGAGAAGAGATTGAGAAAACAGAGGCTGCTTATGGATTGCCTAAGAAAAAACTCATTAACTGGGGCTACTCATTATTAGACTCTATGAGAGCGGATTATCAGAATCTGGCTAAGACAGAGAGTACGGACAGAAAGAAGATTCTGATCGCACCATCCTGGCAGGAAGGAAATATAGTAGATAGTTGTCTGGAACAGATTCTGGATGAATTAAAAGGACAGGGGTATATGATCACTGTCAGACCACACCCACAGCATGTTCGTCATAGAGCAGAGTTTATGGAACAGTTAAAGACAAAATATGCACAAAATCCGGACATTGAGATACAGACAGACTTTTCATCCAACAGTACTGTTTTCGAAGCAGATCTGATGATCACAGACTGGTCCGGTATTGCCTATGAATATGCATATACCACGCAGAAGCCTGTATTGTTTATTAATACACCAATGAAGGTTATGAATCCCGAATATCAGAAGATCGATACAGTTCCGTTGAATATTTTGCTCCGTGAGGAAATTGGCTGTTCTGTCAATCTGGAAGTTCTTAGCACATTGAAGGAAAAAGTACAGGATTTATTATCACAAAAAGAGCAGTATTACGACAAGATTGGAAATTTTGTTCAGGAGTATGTGTATAATCTGGGAACAAGTGCGGAAGTTGGAGCCAATTATATGATTTCTGCAATTCAAAAGAAAATAGATGAAAAAAAGAATAAGTAAGTTAGGAGAGAAAAAATTATGAAGAACGTATGGAAGATTTTTGGAATGGCTTATGTAGCTGTATGTGGTATGCTTTTATTCGGCGCAAATGCAAAAGCATATATTGATCCATCTGTAGCAACCTATGCAATTCAGGCAATCGCAGGTATTGTCATTGCAGTTGGTGCGGCAGTAGGAATATACTTCAGAAGAGCAAAGAAGAAGATCAATGAAAAACTTGGCGTAGATGAAAATAAGAATAAAGAAGTAGAATCTGATGACATTATTGTGAAATAAATGGAAAAACTACTTTTCCAATAATATTATCATAGGATATTATACCTATTTCAGAATATCGGCTGTC
>OKVF01000387.1_pt1 | contig 50838 bp, 43 predicted proteins | sample 1604831 | NCBI WGS metagenome assembly OKVF01 (sample SAMN01760980, study PRJEB22395) | human gut metagenome
GACTTTCATGCACAATCACCTTCGGTAAAGAGATTGATGAAAGTAGAAATTATATCTGTCGGTGAGAGGTGGAATATGATGTTCAGAAATGGAATGTTACTAATATTTATTTTATGGGCTAATTTTACCTGGGCTGGATGTCGTACCACTGCATCATTAAATATTACTGATAGTATTAATGTGGGGGAGATTTTAGCGAATGAGGTTTCCTTTAGTAAAAATGTCGTGTTTACTGGGATATCTTGTGATACGAGCACGGATAAAATAGTTTATAAAAATATCCAAAGTGATTGGGTTGAAGTTGGGCCTTTTGGTAATGGCGAAAAGTTAAAGGTTAAAATAGAGTCTTTAGGTAAAAACAGTGAGACGATTGGGAAATCCAGCAATGCGCAGGCAGAATTACCCTATGTAGTTAAAATTGCCAGAGGTACACTTGATTTTTCTGGAGAAAGAAAACCAACCTGGTTTCTTTCAGATACTGTGATTGCAAATATTGGCGGTGAGTCATCTACATCCATCGACTTTTGGTTGGGAATTTGTAAGGCATTGAAGATTAATTGGTGTGTAAATTATCTCACCAGTAAACTGGCGGGGGATACATTTACGCTTGGGTTAAGTATTTCCTATTATCCTAAAAATACGACCTGTAAGCCTCAAAACACAATAATAAAAGTAGATGATATTGCCTTGCCCCAGCTCAGAAGTCAGGGAAAGATTACGGCGAACAGTAAGGAAGGAATAATTTCGTTGAAATGTGATAATCTTTTCGGCGACAAAAACCAAGCATCGAGGAATATGGTCGTATATCTTTCCAGCAGTGACTTAGTTACAGGAAGTAATACAATTTTGCGTGGCAACATAGATAATGGTGTAGGATTTGTGTTGGATCTAAAAGAACCATCAAAAGGAACTGAAGCTGCCATCAAAATTTCTGCTAGCGGCAATCAGGGCGCGGCGACATCATTATGGAAAACAGATAAACCAGGGGCTTCTTTAAATAGTAATATTATTAATATACCAGTTATGGCCAGTTACTACGTCTACGATACAAACAAAGTTAAATCTGGCGCACTGGAGGCAACCGCATTAATCAACGTGAAATACGACTAATAACAAGCAAGACGAGCAAGTGGCTAATAATAAAAAATAACAAGGTGTCTGCATTTCCCCCTCATGATGAGGGGGCTTTTTTTAGCGATGATAAAAAATCTCACCGTCGTAGGCTTTAATGATTTTACCGTCGGTGTCGCTGATCAACACGTACGCGCCACCCATATAGGTCCAGTGCGTCCCGGCATCAGGCGCGGGCAGGTTACGTAACTGCCACTGCTTAATGTTGTACTCATCGGTGCGGTACATCTCTGGGACGGTATCGCCTGGTTTGAAATGCTTAAAGTCAGCAATGAAACTGCTTAACTCATACTTAGAAATTCCCGAGGTATTGGTCGAACCCGCGGTGGCTGGTGCGGCCCAGGCGGCACTGGTAACCAGCAAAAGCGCACCCAGCAACATCTTATTTTTAATGGTCATAAACTCTCCACTTTGGGGATCTGTAATATCAGTCGCATATCTTTCCTGCCATACAATATAACTGACAAGCGATATTTTGTTAGTGATCCCATGATTTCGTAAAAAGTGTAAATGAAAGGATGCCCTAAAAGCATCCTTAGCGAGCAGAGAGTCAGCGGAAATAGCTGATTTAAGAATCATCCTGGGCTGAAGATAACATGCAAGCCTAAAGGATTGAGTTATCGCATTATGCCCATGAAGCCATGTACGCCCATATACACACCAACTAAGCCAATCAACAGACTGGAAAAATAGGGGGCGCGTTTAGCGAGAGTGTTAAATCCGCTCCAGCGTTTTGCGACCTGCTGAACGCTGATTGCTGCGCCAACGCCTACGGTGATAAGCGTTAACGCCAGGCCAATGCTGAAACTGACGACCAGTGTTGCGCCCAGTGTCAGGGCTTTCAACTGAATGCATATCAACAGCACGGTAATTGCTGCCGGGCAGGGGATAAGGCCACCGGTTAAGCCAAATAACAAAATTTGCCAGTTGGTGACCTCTCTACCATCAAAGCGTCGTTTAATGTCATTGGCATGGGCTCGTGCATGGGCATCCTGATACTCGCCATGTTCGTGATGGTGATGATGTCCATGGTCGTGGTGATCTTCGTGATCGTGGTGATGATGTTCATGATCATACTCGTGCATATTCTCCAGCCAGTTGCGTTCGCCGCGCCAGGTACGCCAGAACATCCAGAACGCGGTGCCAATAATGATCACTGCGGAAATCAGCTGGAGCCACGGTTCTGCTGATTGAGCAGTAAAGCGCTTGCTGATCACCATCCCGCCAAAGGCAATTAACCAGACCACTGCGGTATGCGAAATAGTTGCTGCCAGTCCGAGCATCACCGCTTGTTTAATGGTGCCTTTGATGGCGATGATAAACGCCGCCATCATCGTTTTTGAGTGCCCTGGTTCCAGGCCATGAAGCGCACCAAGTAAGATGGCGCTGGGGATGAAGAACCAGGCGTTTCCTTGCTGAAGAAGAGTTGTAAATTCGGTCATGATAATAATTCTTAGTATTAATTCGGCAATCTGATTCTACTCCCCCCCAGTACCTGATACTACCCCCCAGTAGATTAATAGTGCTATGATTTTTCATATTCTTGTTAACCAGGTGTTGCCATGTCTCATACAATCCGTGATAAACAGAAACTGAAAGCGCGTGCCAGTAAGATTCAGGGCCAGGTCGTGGCGCTCAAGAAAATGCTCGACGAGCCGCACGAATGCGCTGCAGTTTTACAACAGATTGCTGCTATCCGTGGCGCGGTAAACGGTCTGATGCGGGAAGTGATTAAAGGTCATCTGACGGAACACATCGTTCACCAGGGGGATGAGCTAAAACGTGAAGAAGATCTGGATGTCGTTCTGAAGGTGCTGGATTCATATATCAAATAATTTATTAACGCGATTGTAAAACTGCCGTTTTTCCTCGTTTACAACGCGTGCGCTGGACATTACCATCCTCCTCTGCGATTTATCATCGCAACCAAACGACTCGGGGTGCCCTTCTGCGTGAAGGCTGAGAAATACCCGTATCACCTGATCTGGATAATGCCAGCGTAGTCTTGGCAATTATCCTAGATATAAATCAAAGGCTTACACGGTTTTTTCTCTTCATTTTGTTATGTTGTCACTCACAGAGACAAACAAAATGGCACACACACTGATCAATCACACCATCATCCGTAACGGGATCTATTACGTCAGTTTTCGCCTGTCTGGTAATAAATATTTCCGTCGGTCGCTAAAGACAGATAGCCACAGCCAGGCGCAACACCTGATGTCATTTGCTTCTCCAGCCATTCCCTTAGTCAAACGTGGAACCATTCACCCAGATCAGTTTGGTCAACGTCTTTCAGATTTCAGCAACCGCTTAAAGCAGCAGAGTGAACACTGGCTGGTTCAACAATTCCTCAACAATGAGCAGAGCAATATTCAGCTGATGGTTGCTCAGGAATACCGGGAGACTGTTACCCCGGCAGCAGTTACTAAGCAACAAAAGCAAGACGAACCAAAAGAAGTGCTAACGCTGGCTGGCGCATGGAACATGTACAAAAAGGAGAAAGCCCAAAACTGGACGAAGGCTATCTCTCAAGCCAATGAGCGTTTTATGGAGGTGCTGTTTATCGTCCTTGGAGCAACAACCAATGTAACGACGATCACCAAACAAGATATTAAGCAGGCGATGGAGGTCATTGAAAATCTCCCAAAACGCGTTGTTCAACCTTATCGGTCGATGACAGTTCAGCAATTGATCGAATGTGATGATGTGCCGCCTGAAGATTTGATTGGCGCTGAGTCTATCCACAAGCATTTGAAGATTTACAAATCGCTGTTCAAAACCTTCCTGACTGACAATAAAGATATTCTGAAGAAGTCTCCGACAGATGGAGTAGTCGCCGCACCGTCAAAAGCGAGATTTGGCGTATACAGTGCGGCAGAAATGAGAAAGTTTGTGGGGTGGGCGCTCAAGCAGCCTGACGATTGGCAGAAGTGGATCACACTTTTGTTGGCGTACACGGGAGCCAGAAGAGGCGAGATCGCCAAACTGAAGAAGTCACAGATCAAATATGACGAGGACAGCCAGCGACACTATCTCCTGATCGCGGAAGGAGGGCAGGGTAAAACTGAGAACGCTACAAGGCAGGTAGTGATCCATCCCAAACTGATCGAGTGGGGTTTTCTTGATTTCGTTACTCGGCAGTGGAAAGAGAAAATCTTCTCCCCTGTGTCGGGCAAGAATATGCCGAAGATAGGAAAGGTCTTGGCTGATGTACGCGATCAGCTGGGTATTCCGTACCTTGATGATTATGGACAGCGCCGACTGGTACATTCATTCCGGCACACCATGATTTCAACCTGTTTAGCTGGCTGGGTTGGTAACTTGGCACATCTGCAACAGGTAGTCGGTCATGAGAAAAGCGGCTCAGGAATTACCCAGCGTTATCTGCATACGTTCCCTTTAATTTCAGTCTGCTATGTGATTGATGGTCTTCGCTGGGAGAGATGAAATCAAAATTTTGTCTGCATTTGTGATGCTGATCAAAAAGTCTTTAGGATTCATCTTGAAATGCAGGTTCAGGATATTCATATAGTTTGAGTACTCATTTGCAAAAGGGAATTAAAATTATGGCTAATTGCGAAGATCAACATCGTTACTGGGATTTTTTTGAACAGCTTCCTGACGATCAAGGAGGAATAGGTAGACATAAATGTTGTGGCTGCGCGTATGAAAAAGGTTATGAAGCAGGCATAAGACGCGATGAAACACTTTGGATTAATTTAGATTCCCTTCCTGAAAGTCAAGCTGGAAATGTAAGGCATAAGAGCCCGCATGCTGCCTATGCTCAGGGATATCTTGACGGAATCTCTACGTCTTATGGAAAAAGTAATCGTTGATGAAACTTATCGAAAGGAGAGGAAATGACTAGCCGAAGAATCGCTTATGCCTATTATGATCCAAAATGGGACAAATCAACGATGCCCATTGTAGCGCTAAACAGAGTCGAAGTTGAGCCGTTGGAATATGAAGCAGAAATGAAAGGATATCTTCACTGCCCTTCATGCTATGAACCTTTGTTAAGAGTTCCAGGAGATCCAGCTGTGTCTATCATGGCGAATGGCGCTGACGCTCTTTTTAGACACTACCCTGACGAAGACGCACCGTATTGCCGTTTACGAAGTGGGATCATAGTTGGGAAAAAATACGATAACGAAGCCGAAGCAGCGCAAGCTGTCGAAGATGGTGAACTTATTATCATTAGTGGTTTCAAGCAAGAGCGGCCTCAGAATAACGCAAGACAACAAGATGAGGAACTTGCTGAACCGGTTGAAACAGAATTTGAAAGTGAGGATGGGCCGCCAGTTAATGTTCCTGCCTCTAGGCATGAAGGCCAGACCTTCCATCTACCAAGTAAGGTGACAAGCGTTCAATCGTTGTGCACAAATTTTCGCCAAAACTACTATCGAGATATCCACGTTGAGGTAGGGGAACATGTATATCATTATGTTTTAGCGGAGTCTTTGAAAGAGGCCGCTGAGATCGATTCTGAAGATGATATACCCAATTTTTATTTTGGAGAAATTGTACGTATAGAGCGATTTGAACATACCAGTCACGTATTTTTAAGACACCCTAGGCTTGTTGGCAATGTCGATTTCAGAATATCTGCCAGTAATGGTGATTTGGATGCCAGAGGAATTACTCAGGCAAACGCATTGAGACGAATTCTGCTCTTTTTTGGAAAAATAGACTCATGTGGTGCAGGGTACTGGTCCAAAGATAAAACGTGGGGAGAAATTGCCGTACTTCCAGCGAAGTATGAGGATTTTCTTCGTGCAAACTACAGACGTGACGAAGAGTGATTTTCAACATGTTTCGAATAGCAGGGGCATTTTGTTGCCCCTGGGTAGCGTCAGTATAATATCAGTCAACTTTTACCTGATAGTTTCGTATCGAAGCTCTTAACACTGGGGCAGTGTTTACCAGAAATGGTAATCATCTTTTCGTAGATAGAGTTTTCATACCGACACAGCGTCTTTCCATTCTCTGTCTTCTCCTGTGATGTTAGTTGAAGTGTAATCTTTCCTGCATTTGCCACTTGCGAAGCCGCCAACACAGATGCCAACAAAAGCAATCTTTGCAATCCTTCTCTCTCCTCATATGCAGCCAACTCAACTTTTACTCCTATCTGCCGTTAGGTAAATAGTAGCCACAAACAATTATTGATCTGTAATATCGATCGATATTATAATTTCGATCGATAAAATCTATTGGTTTTTTTATTACAAATCTTTAATAAAGAGAAACTTATGAAAAAAATCATTGTGTTACCTCTTCTACTCTGTTCTTTCCTATCTTTCGCTGATGTTGTACCAACAACGGATGTACCGCCATATCCCGAGTATCTGTCGGCTTACGTTAAAACGCTGATGATTGCTGGGTGTAAGCAAACCTTGAAAGGTTATTCTGAAGATCAAGTGATAAAACAAGCAACACAAGGGATGAAGGAAGGTACTGAAAGTTACAATTCGATCTACAATCCCGTAATCTTAGGGGCAGGAGCAGGTAAGGGGCTCAAAGAAAGAGGAAAGCTGATTACGAAAGACAATGTTGAACTTACCAGTTGCGATAAATTTGCCTCGTATGTCATGACGGAAAAAAAAGATCTTATAAAGGCGGTGGTCGCTGGTTTGGTATCACCGACACAGTCACAAAAAGCCGTAGCAGAATCAAAGGCGACAACTTCAGATAGCAATGTTTACCGCACTACAGCGAAAGACCTGGCGGCAATGTATAAAGAAAATGAAGTTGCAGCCGATGACGAAATTGGTGGTCGCAAAGTGGAAGTCACCGGGATTGTCCAAGATATTACGAAGAATTTCGCGAATGATGTAATAGTCCGGTTTGAAAGCGGTAATCAGTTTATGCCTGCCAGCTTGAGTATGGAAGACACTGAGAGATTGAGAGCGACGAAATTGAAGAAAGGACAAAAGATCACCATTATATGCGAAAAGATGCAGTTGTTCATTGGTTCACCATCGGGCCGCAACTGCACCTTTAACTAATCTGTCATACAGTCTGCCGGGCAAAATTCCCGGCGACTTATCCAACTCCCCCGTCGCGAAGATTTCATAAGTCCCCCTCCCCAAATTGTACTCAGAAGAAAAATATCAACGGTGCTATGTCTGATCGGTCTGGCCGATTTTCTCCGCTCGTAAATGTGCCTCCTGATCTTTACCAAATATCCATGGGGTGTTTCTGGTGGTGGTTGTTGTGGTATCAACAATCGTTCGTTTAGTGATACTAGTGAACACCTACCAAAAATAGTATCAATAAACTAGGGAATTGACATTATGATACCAATCGTTGATTATGATACCGTTTTTGATACCAATTGAGGGTGAGGTTATGAGCCGTACTTTTGCATATTGCCGTGTTTCCACAAGCGAACAGTCAACTGAAAACCAGATTATGGCAATCCGTCAGGCTGGTTATGACGTGCCTGATAATCGTTTTGTATCGGAAACCGTATCCGGAGGTCGAATGGCAATGCAGCGTCAGGGATTCGCAGATTTGGTCACTCATAAGCTGGAAGAAGGAGATCGGCTGGTGGTGCTTAAGCTGGATCGCTTGGGTCGTGATAACATCGACGTACAGCAAACAATTGAAATGCTGTTAAAAAAAGGTATTGATGTTGTGTCGTTGGATCTTCCAGTGCGTAATCTCGCTAGCGCCGAAGGGAAGTTGATGCTGCAAATGTTTTCGGCTTTCGCAGAGTTCGAAAAGTCCCGCATTGTTGAGCGCACCAAAGAGGGTCTCACACGGGCGAAAAAGGAGGGCAAGAAGCTGGGTCGCCCCATGGCTACTGATACACTTAAGCGAGTGCAAGAAGCCAAAGCAAAAGGTCTGAGCCAATCTAAAGTAGCTAATGCCTTGGGATTAGGAATAGCAACTATTAAAAGACATTGGAACCTTTAAGTGTGACAGTTTTTACTTCGCCTTAGGAGCACGTTTCAAGGTCGATCTACTTTTGGGCTTTACTGGTGCTTTGTTTTCTTTTTTACATTTTGCATTCGCTGCTTTTTGAGCACTAGGTTCATGATAAAGGTCTACGCAGTAATGATTAACATAAAAATCAGCCCCGGTTCCACTGTTTAGTTTATGAGCGGTATCAAATCGGAGCTTATCTTCCCGTAAGTTACTGATAGATATTCCCTTTCCTTGTAAACCATCATGCCACTCGGTCATTGCAAAGGAAGCACCTTTTACAAGTTTCGAGTAGAAAATCATCCCACCTTTACAATTATCCACCCCACCAACAGCATAGCTTCCCAATAGTTGATCATCTAATCCTTTATAGACATATTCAAAACCTTCCCAAAGCTTTGCCTCCATAACCCACTTGTACAAATTACCATTAGTACTTTTTACTTCGATATAGATGTCACAATGCCCTCCATTTTGAGCATCATGGTGCACGGATGGGTAAAGCTGTTTCAATTGCACTATTAAATGCTCTGTAATGGCATCTTCACCCTTCTCAAAATGATGTTGTCTTCCAGATTCAGTTATGCTGATGATATTATTGAGATCTTTATCAATTTGTTTGACAAATTTATCGTAGGATACTGGGCTGTTTCTCGCCAAAATATCCATAAAGGTAGGGATATTCGCGAAAATACTTTGCATGCTGTAGCCACTGTCCAACGCCATATGTTCAACGGGAGATGCAGACATCACTCATCCCCCGTAATGCTGAAGTAATGGAAATTTTTAGACTCATGTAAGACATTGATAAAATATGGAAATACTCTAGCATCAAGCTCTTCAACCGGAATATCATTGCCATCTTCATCAATGAAGTTGCCGACAGATTTTGCGTGAATATAAGTCGGATGATCTATTTCTTGTTGAACATCTAACATTAACTCATCGTATAACTTGTAGCGAACCTCAAGAGTGTTGAAAGGGTGCCCCGTTAAGGTGAATGCAGCTTGAATCAATACATTATCGTCCTTAACAGAACGCTCTAATGCAGCCCTTAGCCCACCGATTGTTAGGTTATGTTGGTTAGGATTACGTTCCAGATATGCTGTGATGTCAGAGCAGACAGCATAAACCGGTGAATCAGTTAACTTCACCAGTTTATCTAGCATTTCTTGAACGTGAGCTACATTTTTCATAATGATTAATCAGCTATACCACTAGTGTGTGGGAACATGGGCCAAGACTTTATCAATAGCAAAGCTAAAATCTTCAAGCCTTCTCACTTTGTTGACTGCAAAGTCGGATAAAGGTTGAGCTGTATCTAACATTTTAGGCTGGCCTGCGAGAGCAACTTCAACCTCAACATTCCTGCCTGAATCATCGATTGGGAATTTCCACTTTTTGGCCACCATGAACTTAGCATGGACATATCCTCCACCTTCACCAGCCTGATGATAATGATCCTTTTTGAGGCATTCTTGTCTGCCTTTAAGAGGTATACGAACAGGGTTTCCGTCAGTAGTAACATGCCCTAAATTAGTTACAGAACCATCCACTGCATTGTAAAGTGGCTCTATAGCGCCAAAAACGTTAGTTGCTTGGCCATAGTCTACACCATGCTGCATCAAGAATTGTCTCAGCATGAAAAGTTGATCTTGACTTGCAGCTATTGTGAGCCCATTTCTATCAACCGAAATGATCAATTTTGACCTTTCAGAACACCAGTAAATGGCATGAAACAGCTGAGTTCTTACCTTTCGTTTCATCGTATAAACAGTATCATTTCCTAGAAGGCTTTGACCTGTTTGAGATAAATGGCTAGCAGGAACAGGCTCTTCTATCTCTTTATCTACCATTGAACACGCAATGAGCCGATGGTACTCAGCGTCCCCTATTGTTACAGGATCAGATTGGATTGGATAAATAATTCCAGTTCTCAATCGGTTAAGCTGAGACCTATCTTCAATAGGGAATGGAAACGCATCGTTAATAGATGTCTCAGTAGTAACCTGAACGCTTGAGAAAAAAGTGTCCAACGCATCTTTATCATCATCTTCGGTAATACGAAACACTTCAACTTGCCTAGTGTCTAGTTGAAGCGCCAGAAGGCCTAATTCTTTGATCTTGTTTTTTAACTCCTCATTCCCATCAACTACAGACAAGATTTCCTGTTTGTAAGCAGCCTTGCTTTGAGAGGTAACTTGCAACACTTTGTTGATTTCATACTTTGTGAAGTTAAAACTAAATCGTTCTAGCAACGTATCGAGTTGATGCTCAAAAGATGTTGGCATTCTAGGCCTTCTAATGATTACTGAGTGAACAATGCGAAAGCAAATTTACCACATGAAATATAGTTTGCGAACTGCATTAATCATTAAAAAAACTGAATATTAAATGAACATTTGCGCACAATTATTATGAGAAATTAATGGGAAGTAGTATGAATACATGCCCTGACTGGCTTGAAAAACATCTCACAAAATGAGAAAAAGCATTACATTAAAGAATAAATCAATGAACGGTAAGAAAAAGCATTGTTAAACGCAACGTACGCCATTGTGCGCGCATTTTGTGGTGTGAGTAATGGGGTTTATTGCCTTTTATTTTTGATGACCTAGAGAGCCTTACACGAATGATTTCGCGATCATAGCTTTTGTAACGTTATTGTAAAGTTGGATGTACCCGACGATATTTTTCCGGGTTAGCGTCTGCAATCTCCTTTGCTTTCTGAATGGCTCGTTTCAATGCGTCTTCGTCGATAACGGTAACGGGGCTCTCTTGCCCCTTGGTCTGGTTAGTTTGCGCTGTCATGCTTTCACCATACCGAGGGCAGCCCTCAACTGGTCACGCATTGCAGCTTCTTCGGCAGCTGCTTGCTGCACTGCTTTCTGTTGTGCGTCCTGTGCTGCTTCATGTATCAGTTCGTCAATCTCACGCTCCATCGCTGTAAAAAGTTGATCGTGGTAAGCGTTGGAGACTCTGGAGCGTAGCGTCTTCAACTCCTCTTCGATCAAGGCCTCCGGTTTCTGCAACTTAACAGCAATCATCGCGGCATTGGAAAGTACTGAAGAATTAGCTGAAGGGCAAAACCGCCAGCCTTCCAGGATCAGGCTCTGGAGTTTATCCACCAGCCGCGCTGGAATGTCAGAAAACTGTTGCGTTCGGCTGTAGCGAGCTTCCGCATTAACAATTTGACGCTTTAGAGCTCCCGGATCTGGTTTGTACTTCGCTGCGATGTTGTCGAGATAAATTTTCAATTCCGGGGAAATCTGGGCCTGTAATTTCTTTTTTGTAGCCATGTTGGCACTCCGTATCGGTAGTAAATGGGCGTGGTTGTTCGCTGGCGCTGTTTGTATGCGTCAGCCTCAGCCGCTTTATGCGGTCATTTGGTTGTATCAGTAAGCGGCGTTGTAAGTCTGATTGCAAGTCGGGCAGAAGTTAGGGCGGTCTGCGAAAAGAAAATACCAACGACAGACGCTTGCGCGATCAACAATGAAACCGATTAGTCCGCAGTCAGCGAATATCGAAAGATTCCTGTGTGTTGTTGATAGCGGAAGTTCTATCTGTTTTGACAAGTCTGAAGCCGTAAGCGGGATCTGGGTTTGCTTCAGGTGGTGAAGAAGGTGGATTCTTGAAGTTGTCAGCGTTAGCCCGAAATCCTTCAGGGTTCTGACCAGCGCCTTACGTTCTTCTACTGATGGCAGAAAAAATGCTGGTGGTCTAAAGGCAAAGCACAAAATAACCTCTCTGTAAGTCATTCATCACATAAGTATTTTATCATATAAATGTAAAAAAATATACTAGTGGCATGAATTTTGCTTGACAATGATTTCAGGAAATGGATAATGGAGGGTTGAAGTTCGGGATGAATTGAGAGGCGTTCGCTCACATCAGATAGCGAAGATGTGCCATAAAACGCCACAATATAATATTCCTTCATTCCATTTCACCCAGTCTGGGCGATAGGAATAAAACGCCACAATAATATAAGAGACTTCGTTACTCCGTCTTTTTCTTCCTTCTTCAGGAATGAAAACTCTCGTAACATCACCCATACGGGCTTCGGTCTCCTTGTATTTCGTTTCGACATTTATACACACTAACACTCATAATCTCGTCGAAACAAAAGCAAAAGAGTGAAAACCAACAGCAGGATGACTGGTGTCATCTAGATGGTTGTTTAGTTATTTACTTACGTCACTCCGTGACAACTCGGCTACGCCACTTTAGAAGATCTAATGGTAATGGTCTGCCCAGACGTGAACAGACTCGTCTGTCCATACCATAACCTTCGTTTACCACTCTGTTACATCCCACAATTTCAACAGGCTGATAGCCTGTCTCTGTGTGATCTGTTCCAGTCGTGGACTCAGGTAACCTAGCTGATACCCCGCAATGTGTTTACATTATGTTACTGAAATTCCTTGCTGATGTTTACATCATTGGCTGTGCCAGCATTTGTGTAGAAAAGCGCCTGCGTAGTTCTGTACGAAACCGAAAAGTTAGATGGTGGTCAACAATCTAAATCGAATGTTGGTCATTCTCATTGCACGTCGTCTGGTGCACAGCAAGACATATCAAACTGCCGTAAACACGGTGCTTAAAAACTAAATGCCGTCCATAAAGGAAGGCCATACATCCTGATCGCTTCCAGCGATAGCGGAGGATTACTTATGTCTATTTAAAAAAGGAGAGCAACATGGCGAGAACTAAAGGTGCAGTAGGGAAAGGGGTTGATAACAAAGACGTGCGTGATTATCTGTTAGCTCATGGGCCGCTTAGTCACCAGCCGCACATTGTCGATCATAGTTTAAGAGGAGCCAAAGGGCAGGAGAAGGATTCGCACCGATATTCGAATGAGAGAATTTTCGCGATGTTGAGGCAACTGGATTACATAAATACAACAACAGTATTCAATCAAATGCAGGCTTACAATAACTCCAAGGGGAATGAAAAGGAGCCTTCAGTTCGCAATGTGCAACGAGTTACCAGAGTCCTTCGATGTGCATCTGAAGCAATCCGGTATCACGCAGAAAAATGGCGTAAAAAGGAGTACGGTTCTGGGGTAGAAAATGTTTGTGTTTTAAACTTTTCTGACGAAGAAAGGGAACAATTTCGTCAGTTAGTCATGCTTGGTGAGATGGACAAAGCTAAGGTGCTCGCAGATATGTGCGGATTCATTACTCGTACCTACGAATGCCCCAAAGTGGAAAACCAAAATGCTGATGTCATTGATTTGAACTTTAGGAAAAACAAGCGGGAACTGATGCCGCTTACTCAAATAATCAAGGAGATTGGCAATCACTACGTCTCAGCAATTAAAGCAGCCTGACAAGGCCACTGTTAAATGTCAGAGATACACAGACTAGGGCCGGTAGAACCCGGCATTATTGTTTCTTAAACCGTTATGCCGTAATAATGGATGGTTACTTGTGCCATACAAACTGTCACTCATCCTGTCACACATGGCCCAAAAGGGCCGCTTTTACCGTTTACAAGATTTCCCGCTGGCATTACTATCCTGATCAGGGATTAATGAGGAGCATTAATCGCAAGCTTTTGATTTTGATTTAAATGACTCGGGGTGCCCTTTTTTGTGAAGGCTGAGAAATACCCGTACCACCTGATCTGGATAATGCCAGCGTAGGGAAGTCACGGACCACCAGGTCATTGCTTCTTCACGTTATGGCAGGAGCAAACTATGCAAGTCGACCTGCTGAGTTCAGCGCAATCTGCGCACGCGTTACACCTTTTTCACCAACATTCCCCTCTTGTGCACTGCATGACCAACGATGTGGTGCAAACCTTTACTGCCAATACCTTGCTGGCGCTCGGTGCATCGCCAGCGATGGTTATCGAAACCGAAGAGGCCAGTCAGTTTGCGGCTATTGCCAGTGCGTTGCTGATTAACGTTGGCACGCTGACGCAGCCACGCGTACAGGCGATGCGTGCCGCCATTGAACAGGCAAAACGCTCTCAAACACCCTGGACGCTTGATCCAGTAGCGGTTGGTGCACTCGATTATCGCCGCCGTTTTTGTCTGGAACTTCTGTCTCATAAGCCAACCGCCATACGTGGTAATGCTTCGGAAATCATGGCATTAGCTGGCATTGCTAATGGTGGACGGGGAGTGGATACCACTGACGCCGCAGCTAACGCGATACCCGCTGCACAAACACTGGCACGGGAAACTGGCGCAATCGTCGTGGTCACTGGCGAGATGGATTATGTTACCGATGGACATCGTATCATTGGTATTCACGGTGGCGATCCGTTAATGACCAAAGTGGTAGGAACTGGCTGTGCATTATCGGCGGTTGTCGCTGCCTGCTGTGCGTTACCAGGCGATACGCTGGAAAATGTCGCATCTGCCTGTCACTGGATGAAACAAGCCGGAGAACGCGCAGTCGCCAGAAGCGAGGGGCCAGGCAGTTTTGTTCCACATTTCCTTGATGCGCTCTGGCAATTGACGCAGGAGGTGCAGGCATGAAACGAATTAACGCTCTGACGATTGCCGGTACTGATCCGAGTGGTGGTGCGGGGATTCAGGCCGATCTTAAAACCTTCTCGGCACTTGGCGCTTATGGTTGCTCAGTTATTACTGCACTGGTGGCGCAAAATACCCGTGGCGTACAGTCGGTGTATCGCATTGAGCCTGATTTTGTCGCCGCCCAGCTCGATTCGGTGTTCAGCGATGTGCGAATCGACACCACTAAAATCGGTATGTTGGCGGAAACCGATATTGTTGAAGCGGTGGCAGAACGGTTGCAACGTTATCAGATCCAAAACGTGGTACTCGACACCGTTATGCTGGCAAAAAGCGGCGACCCGCTGCTTTCACCTTCGGCGGTTGCTACGCTGCGCAGTCGATTATTGCCACAGGTTTCATTAATAACGCCAAACTTGCCCGAAGCTGCCGCCTTGCTCGACGCGCCACACGCGCGCACCGAACAGGAAATGCTGGAACAAGGGCGATCGCTGTTGGCGATGGGCTGTGGCGCAGTGCTAATGAAAGGTGGTCATCTGGATGATGAGCAAAGCCCGGACTGGCTGTTTACCCGCGAGGGTGAACAACGGTTTACCGCACCGCGCATTATGACCAAAAACACCCACGGCACTGGTTGTACGCTCTCTGCGGCGTTGGCTGCACTACGCCCGCGCCATACAAACTGGGCTGACACCGTACAGGAGGCAAAAAGCTGGCTTTCATCAGCATTAGCCCAGGCCGACACGCTGGAAGTTGGTCACGGTATTGGTCCGGTTCACCACTTCCACGCCTGGTGGTGAGCACCGTACTATAGCTGCTTTGGTTATTGTCAGCCTTTGGCACTGACATTCAGGGATGAAACCAATGCAGCTAAGAATTACCAGTCGAAAAAAACTCACCTCTCTATTATGCGCTCTTGGGCTAATTTCCATCGTTGCAATTTATCCGCGTCAGACGGTGAATTTTTTCTATTCGACAGCAGTTCAGATTAAAGACTACATCCACTTCTACAGTTATCGCCCGGTTAAATCTTTCGCAATTCGCATTCCTGCCAGTTATACCATTCACGGAATAGATGTTTCGCGCTGGCAGGAGCGGATCGACTGGCAGCGGGTGGCAAAAATGCGCGACAACGGTATCCGCTTACAGTTTGCTTTTATTAAGGCGACGGAAGGCGAAAAGCTGGTGGACCCGTATTTTTCGCGTAACTGGCAACTAAGCCGCGAAAATGGCCTGCTGCGCGGGGCGTATCATTATTTCTCCCCGTCGGTAGCAGCGCCGGTTCAGGCACGATTATTTCTGCAAACGGTGGATTTCTCACAAGGCGATTTCCCTGCGGTACTGGACGTAGAAGAACGGGGAAAATTATCGGCAAAAGAATTACGCAAACGAGTAAGTCAGTGGCTAAAAATGGTCGAAAAAAGTACGGGAAAAAAGCCGATTATTTACTCAGGAGCCGTTTTTTATCACACCAATCTGGCGGGCTATTTCAATGAATATCCGTGGTGGGTGGCTCACTATTATCAACGTCGTCCGGACAATGACGGCATGGCCTGGCGCTTCTGGCAGCATTCCGACCGTGGACAGGTAGATGGCATCAATGGTCCGGTGGATTTTAATGTGTTTAATGGCACGGTGGAGGAGTTGCAGACATTCGTTGATGGGATTAAAGAAACGCCTTAAATAAGAAGCAGTGATATACTCCCACCAGACTCCTCGGCAGGAAAAAGACAAATGGAACAAGCGCATACCCAGCTGATTGCCCAACTGAACGAGCGTATTTTAGCGGCGGATAACACGCCGCTTTATATTAAGTTTGCCGAAACGGTAAAAAATGCCGTGCGCAGCGGGGTGCTGGAGCATGGCAATATTTTGCCCGGTGAGCGTGATTTAAGTCAGTTAACCGGCGTTTCGCGCATTACGGTGCGCAAGGCGATGCAGGCGCTGGAAGAAGAGGGTGTGGTGACGCGTTCGCGCGGTTACGGCACGCAGATCAACAACATCTTCGAATACTCGTTGAAAGAAGCGCGAGGTTTTTCTCAGCAGGTGGTATTGCGCGGGAAAAAGCCCGATACGCTATGGGTTAACAAGCGTGTCGTGAAATGTCCCGAAGAAGTCGCGCAGCAGCTGGCGGTCGAAGCAGGAAGTGATGTCTTTTTGCTTAAGCGTATTCGCTATGTCGATGAAGAAGCGGTATCGATTGAGGAATCGTGGGTTCCGGCGCATTTAATTCATGATGTTGATGCCATCGGGATTTCACTTTATGACTATTTCCGCAGCCAGCACATTTACCCACAACGTACGCGTTCCCGCGTTAGCGCCCGGATGCCGGATGCCGAGTTTCAGTCACATATTCAGTTAGATAGCAAAATACCGGTGCTGGTGATCAAGCAAGTGGCGCTTGACCAACAGCAACGGCCTATTGAGTACAGCATTAGCCACTGTCGCAGCGATCTATACGTTTTTGTGTGCGAGGAGTAGTTCCTCGCGCGTTGGCGCACAATCACCGCCCCGATGCCCGACAACCCACGACGCCACTGCATTGCCCAGTAATACGGCATCCGCCAGTGGCAGACCAGAGGCCAGCCCGGCAAGTACGCCACCTGCATGACTGTCGCCCGCCCCAATGGTGTCTACAACTTGCGTTGGAAATGCCGGAATGCAGCCAGAAGCGTCGTTGCTGAAATACCATGCGCCTTCTTTATCGAGACGAACGATCAACGGCGCGGCAAATTTCTCCTGCCATTGCTCGCCAAGTGTTGTTATCTCTGCGGATAAAGCAAAACGTTCGGCGGCAATCTCAGCCTCTTGACGATTGAGCGACACTAAAGGTCGACAGGCCATGATCCGCGCCAGTAATGCATCCGGGATATCGCCAATACGTGGGCCAAAATCGATAAACGGCGTCACGTCTTGCAGCTCTTCCAGCCATTCCACTAACAATTCGCCGCAGGGCGAGGCCAGTTGATAACCGGAAAAATAGAGCAGGCTGCCAGGTGCAACGGTTAATCGCGCCAGCCACTGGCGATTCCACTGATTTTCCACACCGCTGAATGACATAAAAGTGCGTTCGCCATCCGGCTCAACCAGCGCCAGACACCAGCCGTTATCACCTTCGGCGTTATCGATCAGGCTGATTAAGCCCTCTTTTGCCATCCGGTTGCGAATAATCTCCGCCCACACGCCCTGACCGAGCGGCAAGGCATTACCCGCTTCGATGCCGAGGCGCTTTAACGCCACGGCAATATTCAGTGCGCAGCCGCCAACGTTAACGCTCTGCTGTTTCAGTTCGATATCGCACCCACGCCAGGGGAGGGCATAAGCGTCGGCGATCACGTCAATGACCGCCGCGCCGACGACCATCACCGGCTGACGCGTGGTTAATTCAGGCAGCAGCGTGTGTAATCGAGCGCCGCTCATACCACCTCCCGTTGTTGACGATATTTCGCCAACGCTGTGGCATAGCGGTTGAAATCAAGCTGATTTACCGCATCCAGTTCCGCCTTTAACGCAGGATCGATAGCGTTAACGCCATGCAACGCGCCGCAAATTGCCGTCGCCATAGCACCGATGGTGTCTGTGTCGCCGCCAAGGTTAGCGCACAGGACGGCGCAGCGATTCGGGTCGGTTTGTGCCAGTTCAACCAGCGCAATGGCGCACGGAACGGACTCAATAGTGCTGGTACCTGCGCCAACGACCTGGTAAAGCTGTTCGCTGGCGAATTCGGTGCCGTCGGCATTGCGCACAATTTTCAGCGCAATCTCCAGCCGCGCCGCCAGTGAGGCGCTGAACGTGGTGGTGCGTTTTTGCTGGGCATGTCGCGCAATTGAAGGCAGTGAATCAACAATCGCTGACCAGCTTTCTCCGTCAATGGCACGAGAAATCGCCCATGCGATGACTACCGCGCCTGCAACCGCCAGATCGGATTTATGGGTCGGGCTGGACGCCAGCGCTACATCATCAATAAAGGAATCAACATCACGCGCCGGAAGCAAACAACCTAATGGTGAGACGCGCATCGCTGCGCCGTTGGTCACGCCGTTGTTTTCCAGTTCAGCAACGGGTTTACCGTCGCGAATGGCGTTAAGCGCAATCTTCGAGGTCGGACCTAGTACGTTTTTGTTAAAGGCGTCGAAACGCAGCGCCCAGTCGAGAATATTACGCCCAATCAGATCCGGATCGATCTTGCCTTCACGTTCCAGTAACGCATCCGCCAGACACAGCGCCATCGAGGTATCGTCGGTGAATTCGGCGCGGTTAAAATAACAGGCCGCGTTATTCTCCTTTGGTCCAGGAAGAAAACGGTCAATCCAGCCAAAGTGTGCTTTAACGCGGCTGCGTGGCCAAAGCTCGGAGGGCATCCCCATCGCATCCCCTAACGCCTGCCCATAAAGAGCACCGAGAATACGTTCTGTTTTCATTTAACTTCCCCTTGTGTCAACGCAATATCGCGATCATCGACCTTGATAGCCGTAATTTCGTTGTCGGATTCGCGGAAAAAAATCATGAACAGCACGGCGATAATGGCAATCATCACCGCGCCAAAAGTCCACATCCCGGACCAGTTGAAAGTCAGTCCGTTTACCGGTTCCTGATAAGCGAACATCTTTTCCATCATCACACCGCCAAGACGATAGCCGAGCAAACTGCCGAAGCCCTGGCAGCAGAGCGTGATCAGCCCCTGCGCGGCGGTACGCATATGCACGGGGGCTTTTTTATCGACATAGATGTAAGCGGTAACGTAGTAAAAATCGTAACTTACGCCGTGAAGCAAAATACCGAGGAACAGTAACGCGTAGGTGAAATATTCATCCGCACTACCGTAAATAAAGAAGCCATAGCGGATCGCAGCGGTGACCAGACCAAGCAATAATACCTTTTTGATACCAAAGCGTTTAGTGAAAAACGGTAATGCCAGCATAAAGAATATTTCAGAGAACTGGCCGAGCGTCATCCAGCCGGTGGCATTTTTCATGCCGACTTCGGTCAGATAACCGTTGGCAAAGATGTAATAGAACGCCAGTGGCATCGCAAACAGGAATGAACAGAAGAAAAAGACGAGGAAGTTTTTATCGCGCAGCAGGATCAGCGCATCCAGGCCGAGCATGACTTTAATATCCATTTTGCCGGTGCTTTTTGGTGGCGTGTCGGGCAGGAAAAACGCAAACACACCGAGCAGAGCAGAACTTCCGGCGGTAATCAGCAGCGGGATGTTAGTCGGTGAGATATCGGCATACCCCAGTATTTGCGGCAAGAAACCACATGCCAGACCGGAGGCAATCCAGCCGATAGTGCCCATCACACGAATGCGCGGGAAATCACGCTCCACATCCGGCACGTTGGCAAAAGCGATGCTGTTAGTCAGCGCAATGGTCGGCATATAGGTTAGAGAGTAAGCCAGCAGTAACGGAAAGAACCCGGCAAAAGTGGTCTGTTGCGCAGCGAAATACATCAGCAGCGCGCCTGCGAACATCAATACCGCCAGCACTTTTTGCGCCGAGAAAAAGCGGTCAGTGATGGAGCCAACCAGAATTGGCGACAGGATCGCCGCAATGGCGGTACAGGCATACGACCAGCCAATTTCTCCGGCACTAAAACCGCTTTTACTTAACCACAACCACAATGGCACAAACCACGCGCCCCAGATAAACCATTCAACAAACATCATGAACGACAGCTTTGCTGTTGTTTTCATCTTTTAATTCCTTCATGACAGGTAATGTAAGGTACGCGATGACAATACCACTTAATAATACCTTTTAAATACCTTTGCGGTGAAAACTTGACCGCGCTAACATTTTTTCTGATGAATCGAGCCAACAGAAAACGCTGAAAAAACATCCAAAAGATGGAAAAACTCGCCCGTAACGACCAGGATTATGATTGCCCGCAAAAGGCGGGCCAGGACAATCCATAGCCGATATCCAATCGGAATTTACGGGAGCATAGTAATGACAGATATTGCGCAGTTGCTTGGCAAAGACGCCGACAACCTTTTACAGCACCGTTGTATGACAATTCCTTCTGACCAGCTTTATCTCCCCGGACATGACTACGTAGACCGCGTAATGATTGACAATAATCGCCCGCCAGCGGTGTTACGTAATATGCAGACGTTGTACAACACCGGGCGTCTGGCTGGCACAGGATATCTTTCTATTCTGCCGGTTGACCAGGGCGTTGAGCACTCTGCCGGAGCTTCATTTGCTGCTAACCCGCTCTACTTTGACCCGAAAAACATTGTTGAACTGGCGATCGAAGCGGGCTGTAACTGTGTGGCGTCAACTTACGGCGTGCTGGCGTCGGTATCGCGGCGTTATGCGCATCGCATTCCATTCCTCGTCAAACTTAATCACAACGAGACGCTAAGTTACCCGAATACCTACGATCAAACGCTGTATGCCAGCGTGGAGCAGGCGTTCAACATGGGCGCGGTTGCGGTTGGTGCGACTATCTATTTTGGCTCGGAAGAGTCACGTCGCCAGATTGAAGAAATTTCTGCGGCTTTTGAACGTGCGCACGAGCTGGGTATGGTGACAGTGCTGTGGGCCTATTTGCGTAACTCCGCCTTTAAGAAAGATGGCGTTGATTACCATGTTTCCGCCGACCTGACCGGTCAGGCAAACCATCTGGCGGCAACCATCGGTGCAGATATCGTCAAACAAAAAATGGCGGAAAATAACGGCGGCTATAAAGCAATTAATTACGGTTATACCGACGATCGCGTGTACAGCAAGTTAACCAGCGAAAACCCGATTGATCTGGTGCGTTATCAGTTAGCTAACTGCTATATGGGGCGCGCAGGGCTGATTAACTCCGGCGGTGCTGCAGGCGGTGAAACTGACCTCAGTGATGCAGTGCGTACTGCGGTTATCAACAAACGCGCTGGCGGAATGGGGCTGATTCTTGGACGTAAGGCGTTCAAGAAATCGATGGCTGACGGCGTGAAACTGATTAATGCCGTGCAGGACGTTTATCTCGATAGCAAAATTACTATTGCCTGATACGCCTCATACGAACAGCACCACCCCGTAGGACGGATAAGGCGTTTACACTGCATCCGGCAACCTATGCCTGATGCGACGCGGAAGCGTCTTATCATGCCTACATAGCACTGCCACGTATGTTTACACCGCATCCGGCATAAAAACACGCGCACTTTGCTACGGCTTCCCTATCGGGAGGCCGTTTTTTTTGCCTTTTACTCCTCGAACAATTTTCACATTGTCGTTTTTGTGATCGTTATCTCGACATTTAAAAACAAATCATTTCATTATATTTTGAAATCGAAAACAAACGACAGGATATGAAAATGTACGTGGTATCGACAAAGCAGATGCTGAACAACGCACAGCGCGGCGGTTATGCGGTTCCGGCATTCAATATTCACAATCTCGAAACGATGCAAGTGGTGGTAGAAACCGCTGCCAACCTGCATGCACCGGTCATCATCGCCGGAACGCCTGGCACATTTACTCATGCTGGTACAGAAAATCTGTTGGCGCTGGTCAGCGCGATGGCGAAGCAATATCACCATCCACTGGCAATTCATCTCGACCATCACACGAAATTTGACGATATCGCTCAGAAGGTTCGTTCTGGCGTGCGCTCAGTCATGATTGACGCCTCGCATTTGCCTTTTGCGCAAAATATTTCACGGGTCAAAGAGGTGGTGGATTTTTGCCATCGCTTTGATGTCAGCGTCGAAGCGGAGCTGGGGCAACTTGGCGGCCAGGAAGATGATGTGCAAGTCAATGAAGCCGATGCTTTTTATACCAACCCCGCTCAGGCGCGTGAATTTGCCGAGGCAACCGGAATTGATTCCCTGGCGGTCGCCATCGGCACGGCTCATGGGATGTATGCCAGCGCACCGGCGCTTGATTTTTCTCGACTGGAGAACATTCGCCAGTGGGTGAACTTACCGCTGGTGCTGCATGGCGCGTCAGGGTTATCGACTAAGGATATTCAGCAAACCATCAAACTGGGGATATGCAAAATCAACGTTGCAACGGAGCTGAAAAATGCCTTCTCGCAGGCGTTAAAAAATTACCTGACCGAGCACCCTGAAGCGACCGATCCCCGGGATTATTTGCAGTCGGCTAAATCCGCAATGCGCGATGTGGTGAGCAAAGTGATTGCCGATTGTGGCTGCGAGGGCAGGGCATAACGCACCTGCCATTTAATAAGGAAAAAACATGAAAACGTTAATTGCCCGGCATAAAGCTGGTGAACATATCGGCATATGTTCAGTCTGTTCTGCCCATCCGTTGGTTATCGAAGCGGCGCTGGCATTTGATCGCAACAGCACGCGCAAAGTGCTGATTGAAGCAACGTCAAACCAGGTCAATCAATTTGGCGGTTATACCGGAATGACACCGGCAGACTTTCGCGAATTTGTTTTTACGATTGCCGATAAAGTTGGGTTTGCACGCGAACGCATTATTCTCGGCGGCGATCATCTGGGGCCAAACTGCTGGCAGCAAGAAAATGCGGATGCGGCGATGGAAAAATCCGTCGAGCTGGTAAAGGAATATGTTCGTGCCGGCTTCAGTAAAATTCATCTTGATGCGTCAATGTCCTGCGCGGGGGATCCCATACCGTTAGCACCAGAAACGGTTGCGGAACGAGCTGCTGTGCTTTGCTTTGCTGCGGAAAGTGTGGCGACAGATTGCCAGCGTGAGCAACTGAGCTATGTCATTGGCACCGAAGTTCCGGTTCCGGGCGGTGAGGCCAGCGCCATTCAGTCAGTACACATCACCCATGTTGAAGATACCGCCAATACTTTACGTACGCATCAAAAGGCCTTTATTGCCCGTGGGCTGACAGAGGCGTTAACACGCGTGATTGCCATCGTGGTGCAGCCGGGCGTGGAATTTGATCACAGCAATATTATCCATTATCAGCCGCAGGAAGCACAGCCGCTGGCGCAATGGATAGAAAACACCCGAATGGTTTATGAAGCACATTCTACCGATTACCAGACCCGGACGGCTTATTGGGAATTAGTCCGCGATCACTTTGCAATATTGAAAGTCGGTCCCGCATTAACCTTTGCTTTACGCGAGGCGATATTTGCACTGGCACAAATTGAGCAGGAACTTATCGCCCCTGAAAATCGCAGCGGTTGCCTGGCGGTAATTGAAGAAGTGATGCTCGACGAACCGCAATACTGGAAAAAATATTATCGTACGGGTTTTAACGATTCATTACTGGATATTCGTTACAGCCTGTCGGATCGTATTCGTTATTACTGGCCGCATAGTCGGATTAAAAATAGCGTCGAAACGATGATGGTGAATCTTGAAGGCGTGGACATCCCACTGGGCATGATTAGTCAGTATCTTCCCAAACAATTTGAACGCATTCAGTCCGGGGAATTATCAGCAATACCGCATCAGCTGATTATGGATAAAATTTATGATGTTTTGCGCGCCTATCGCTACGGCTGTGCGGAATAAGGACGGTATATGACTAACCTGTTTGTTCGTAGCGGAATTTCTTTTGTCGATCGTAGCGAAGTTTTAACCCATATCGGTAATGAGATGCTCGCGAAAGGTGTGGTTCATGATACCTGGCCACAGGCATTAATTGCCAGAGAAGCAGAATTCCCTACCGGGATAATGCTTGAGCAGCACGCCATTGCTATACCGCATTGTGAGGCGATTCATGCTAAGTCGTCAGCCATTTATCTGTTAAGGCCAACAAATAAAGTTCATTTTCAGCAAGCGGATGATGATAACGACGTGGAGGTGTCGTTGGTTATTGCGTTGATTGTGGAAAATCCGCAGCAGCAATTGAAACTTTTACGCTGTTTATTTGGCAAGTTACAACAGCCCGATATCGTCGAGACACTAATCACTCTTCCTGAAACCCAGTTAAAGGAATACTTCACAAAGTATGTTTTAGATTCAGACGAATAAATCCCTCTGTAACAATAAAAAGGACTATTTATGAAACGCAAGATTATTGTCGCTTGCGGAGGCGCGGTTGCGACCTCTACGATGGCGGCGGAAGAAATTAAAGAGTTGTGTCAGAGTCATAATATTCCTGTTGAATTAATCCAGTGTCGGGTTAATGAAATAGAAACCTATATGGATGGTGTGCATTTGATATGTACCACTGCCAGGGTGGATCGCAGTTTTGGCGATATTCCGTTAGTTCACGGCATGCCTTTTGTTTCTGGTGTCGGTATCGAAGCATTACAAAATAAAATTCTGACTATCTTACAGGGGTGACCTATGTTTTCAGAAGTCATGCGTTATATTCTCGACCTCGGCCCTACAGTGATGCTGCCGGTTGTCATCATTATTTTTTCTAAAATATTAGGCATGAAGGCAGGCGATTGCTTTAAAGCGGGTCTGCATATCGGGATTGGCTTTGTTGGCATTGGCCTTGTGATTGGCTTAATGCTGGATTCCATTGGTCCGGCGGCGAAAGCGATGGCGGAAAATTTCGACCTGAATCTGCATGTGGTCGATGTCGGTTGGCCGGGCTCTTCACCAATGACCTGGGCGTCGCAAATTGCGCTGGTGGCGATTCCGATTGCGATATTGGTTAACGTGGCGATGTTACTGACCCGTATGACGCGGGTGGTAAATGTTGATATCTGGAATATCTGGCATATGACCTTCACCGGCGCGTTGCTGCACCTGGCAACCGGTTCATGGATGATAGGGATGGCAGGTGTGGTAATTCACGCGGCGTTTGTTTATAAGCTCGGCGACTGGTTTGCCCGCGATACCCGAAATTTCTTTGAGCTGGAAGGTATTGCTATTCCGCACGGTACGTCGGCGTATATGGGGCCGATTGCGGTGCTGGTCGATGCTATCATCGAGAAAATCCCAGGCGTTAACCGAATTAAATTTAGCGCCGACGATATTCAGCGCAAATTTGGTCCATTTGGCGAGCCTGTCACCGTGGGTTTTGTGATGGGGCTGATTATCGGCATCCTCGCGGGTTACGATGTCAAAGGTGTATTGCAGCTGGCGGTAAAAACGGCGGCAGTGATGCTGCTAATGCCACGGGTGATTAAACCCATCATGGATGGTTTAACGCCCATCGCTAAGCAGGCCCGTAGTCGTTTACAGGCGAAGTTCGGCGGTCAGGAGTTCCTGATTGGCCTGGATCCCGCATTACTGCTGGGGCATACGGCGGTGGTATCGGCAAGCCTGATTTTTATCCCGCTCACCATTTTAATTGCTGTTTGTGTGCCGGGTAATCAGGTGCTGCCGTTTGGCGATCTTGCCACCATCGGCTTCTTTGTGGCGATGGCAGTCGCCGTGCATCGTGGAAATCTGTTCCGCACCTTAATCTCGGGTGTCATCATCATGAGCATCACTCTGTGGATCGCGACGCAAACTATTGGTTTGCACACCCAACTGGCGGCTAATGCTGGGGCGTTAAAAGCCGGGGGTATGGTGGCTTCAATGGATCAGGGCGGTTCTCCCATTACCTGGTTACTGATTCAGGTTTTCTCCCCGCAAAATATTCCCGGATTCATTATTATCGGCGCAATTTATCTTACCGGTATTTTCATGACCTGGCGTAGAGCGCGTGGCTTTATTAAACAAGAGAAAGTCGTTCTCGCAGAATAATTTTTACCTGAGGGGGAGGTTATCCCCCTTAACAATCAGGAGTTTTTATGAAATCAGTGGTGAATGATACTGATGGTATCGTGCGCGTTGCAGAAAGCGTCATTCCTGAAATTAAACATCAGGATGAGGTGCGGGTAAAAATTGCCAGCTCGGGCTTATGTGGTTCCGATTTACCCAGGATATTTAAAAATGGTGCACATTATTATCCAATAACGTTAGGCCATGAATTTAGCGGCTATATTGATGCGGTGGGATCCGGTGTTGATGATTTACATCCTGGCGATGCGGTTGCCTGTGTGCCGTTATTACCCTGTTTTACTTGTCCAGAGTGTTTGAAAGGGTTTTATTCCCAGTGCGCAAAATATGATTTTATTGGCTCACGGCGTGATGGTGGATTTGCCGAATATATTGTCGTTAAGCGGAAAAATGTCTTTGCTCTACCTACTGATATGCCTATTGAGGATGGGGCTTTTATTGAACCGATTACCGTTGGCTTGCATGCTTTTCATTTAGCGCAAGGTTGTGAGAATAAAAACGTTATTATTATTGGTGCCGGAACCATTGGCCTGCTGGCCATTCAGTGCGCTGTCGCGCTGGGAGCAAAGAGTGTGACGGCGATCGACATTAGTTCAGAAAAACTGGCACTGGCAAAATCTTTCGGTGCGATGCAAACATTTAACAGTAGCGAAATGAGCGCGCCGCAAATGCAGAGCGTTTTACGCGAACTGCGCTTTAATCAGCTTATCCTCGAGACGGCTGGCGTACCGCAAACTGTCGAACTGGCGGTAGAGATTGCCGGTCCTCATGCCCAACTGGCGCTGGTGGGCACGTTGCATCAGGATCTGCATTTAACATCGGCAACGTTTGGCAAAATATTGCGTAAAGAGCTGACGGTTATCGGCAGTTGGATGAACTACTCCAGCCCTTGGCCGGGGCAGGAGTGGGAAACGGCGAGCCGGTTGCTGACAGAACGTAAGTTAAGCCTGGAGCCATTAATCGCTCACCGTGGAAGCTTTGAAAGCTTCGCCCAGGCGGTGCGTGACATCGCTCGTAATGCTATGCCGGGCAAAGTGTTGCTCATTCCCTGAAACCGCGGGCCAGCGTGATGCTGGCCCGGTATTGTGCAAAACAGATCATTCACCAATGGTCCCCCTTCGTTTACACTAGCCACAATTGAATATGGGTAAATGACGATGAATTCATTCGAGCGAAGGAATAAGATCATCCAATTAGTGAATGAACAGGGAACCGTGCTTGTTCAGGATCTGGCGGGAGTATTTGCTGCCTCGGAAGCGACAATCCGTGCCGATTTGCGCTTTCTCGAACAAAAAGGCGTGGTTACGCGCTTTCATGGCGGTGCGGCGAAAATAATGTCCGGTAATAGTGAAACCGAGACCCAGGAAGTTGGGTTTAAAGAGCGATTTCAGCTCGCCAGTGCGCCAAAAAACAGAATAGCGCAGGCGGCAGTCAAAATGATCCATGAAGGGATGACCGTTATTCTCGACAGCGGAAGTACCACAATGCTTATCGCCGAAGGATTAATGACCGCCAAAAATATCACGGTGATTACCAACAGTCTCCCGGCTGCGTTTGCCCTTTCCGAAAATAAAGACATTACTCTGGTCGTCTGCGGTGGCACGGTCCGCCATAAAACGCGATCTATGCATGGATCTATTGCTGAACGTTCCCTGCAGGATATTAATGCCGATTTAATGTTTGTCGGTGCTGATGGTATTGATGCGGTTAATGGTATTACGACCTTTAATGAAGGTTATTCGATTAGCGGTGCGATGGTCACCGCCGCTAATAAAGTGATTGCCGTTCTCGATTCATCGAAATTTAACCGTCGCGGTTTTAATCAGGTACTGCCAATCGAAAAAATTGACATTATTATTACCGATGATGCTGTATCAGAGGTGGATAAACTGGCATTGCAGAAGACACGGGTAAAATTAATTACGGTGTAGTATTGTTCTGTATGCCGGATAAGGTATTTACACCGCATCCGGCATTTCGGATTCTCCCTGGTTCAAGAGAGAATAGTTTGATTAACGCAATAATGGACAATCTGGTGGTAATCGACAACGCAACGCCGCCGGAAGTATTTCAATATGAAAGTTTTGTCCGCTCAACGGTTCGCCATCAAGATTAAAAGTGATTTCGTGTGGGGCTTGTATATCAAACCACGACGAAGCGCCTTCGATAATATTCGGGTTATCTTCGTCAGATTTTAAGGTTGATACGAGAGCCGGAAGAATTTCATCGCCGGTAAAAATGCGCAGTTGCAGCAAGCCATCGTTAATTAACGCGTTCGGACACAATTGCTGACCGCCACCGGCCTGACGCCCGTTACCAATACCAATGACCAGGGCGTCACCTTGCCAGTGAAAGTTTTCACCGCGGATTTCACAACGGTCCGGTTGCAGAGTATCCATGCGCATTAAGCCATGAATGATGTAAGAGACGCCACCCAGCGCGGCTTTTAATTTTTCCGGCGTTTCTGTGGTAATACGCGTCCCAAATCCGCCTGTCGCCATATTAATAAAACAGGTTTGTTTGTTGACCTGCGCCATATCTATCGCAATGGCGTTACCGGCAATTGCCAGTTTCAGCGCCTTATCCAGTGCCTCAGGAATCCCTACACTGGTGGCAAAATCATTGGCGGTTCCTAATGGCAAAATTCCCAGCGCGGGTATGTCATCCCCCTCACACTGAATCAACGCCGTAGAAACTTCATTAATGGTGCCATCGCCACCACCGGCAATCACCGTTGCGACGCCCAACTTCCGGGCCTCCTCTACATATCGTGCGGCATCGCCTTTCTCCCAGGTGACCCGCACATGGATCGTCATTCCTTCCTCACGCAACAGCATAATTGCTTCGCGCAAGGGTAGATTGTCAGTACTTTTGCCATTAAGAATCAGTAAGCTGGCGGGAAATTCTGCCATGATCGTATGTGCCTTTATGATTGGTCTGTAGATAGTGTAGAGCAGAAAACAAAAGGTGGAGTCAGAACAGGATGAAAGTCGGAGGATAAAAAGTCAGTTCAAGTATGGAGGATTCAGTGGTTACCACCAGGAGCTTGCAATGGGGACAGCGAATACTAACGGCTGCCACCGATAAATTTCAAAAAAGAGCATATGCCTAATATTCAACCAAACAGTGGCATCTTAAATATACTATTCCAAATATATTAAAGCCCCCATGGAGTTACCCTGAAGGGCCTCAATGTCCGTAATTCCTACTTATGTAGGAAATGTTGTACAGAACATTTATTATAATCCTATTCAATTATAATAATCATGCCATTATTATATTTAAACACTAGAGAGTGTCGTTGGTATTTAATGGGGGAAGGTGAGATGAAAAAGATAGCTGCTATATCATTAATTAGTATTTTTATTATGTCTGGTTGTGCTGTGCATAATGATGAGACAAGTATCGGTAAATTTGGTCTTGCATATAAAAGTAATATTCAGCGTAAACTCGATAACCAATACTACACCGAAGCCGAAGCTTCTTTAGCCAGGGGCAGAATTTCTGGTGCAGAAAATATAGTAAAAAATGATGCAGCCCATTTCTGTGTTACTCAGGGCAAAAAAATGCAGATAGTTGACCTGAAGACAGAAGGTGCAGGATTACATGGCGTCGCTCGTCTGACATTCAAATGTGGAGAGTGAGAATATTTTTTGGTAAGCGTCAAACATGCGCGTTCTGGTTGTGCTTAGCCGGAACCTGTGCGAGCACGATGCCGTTACGTGAAAGGCATCGTGCTATGAAGGGAGATTCTATCGATGTGGTCAATGGAAGACGGTGACCAGGGATAGGGCTTATGCATAAAAAATAAGCCCGTGTAAGGGAGATTACACAGGCTAAGGAGGTGGTTCCTGGTACAGCTAGCATTTTATGGGTTATGTTTTTCAGCGAAACGGATGATAACCTTAATAAATGCAGCTGTATGTGATCGGTTTCTAAGAATTTTCCATCCGGGAAAAATAATCGAAATTAATCACTTACCGTGGGGATTACGCGTGGTTTCCCCGGAGAAATTACGCATCAGCAGCGCGTAATTGAGCTCAAGATCCTGCGGGACCGGGAGCCACACAGTATAACCATCGCCTGGTGCTATCGGCATAGCTTCGCCTTTGGCGTTTTCCATGTGCTCAAGGGTAAAATTAATGTTGCCTTGCGGCGTCATCAGCTCAAGGCTGTCGCCAACGGAGAATTTATTTTTCACCGCTACCGCCGCGAGGTCCCCCTTGCGCTCACCGGTAAACTCACCAACAAACTGCTGGCGGTCAGAAACTGAATAACCGTATTCGTAGTTCTGATAATCGTCGTGAGTATGACGACGCAGGAAACCTTCGGTATAGCCACGATGCGCCAGACCTTCCAGAGTTTCCAGCAGGCTGGTATCGAACGGTTTTCCCGCAGCGGCGTCATCGATAGCTTTGCGGTAAACCTGTGCGGTGCGTGCACAATAGTAGAAAGATTTGGTACGACCTTCGATTTTCAGCGAATGCACGCCCATTTTGGTCAGGCGTTCTACATGGGCGATGGCGCGCAGATCTTTCGAGTTCATGATGTAAGTGCCGTGCTCATCTTCAAACGCGGTCATATACTCGCCCGGACGCTGGGCCTCTTCGATCATAAACACTTTGTCGGTTGGTGCGCCGATACCCAGCGTCGGCTCAACATTTTGCACCGGAATCGGCTCGTACTTGTGTACGATGTTGCCAACATCATCTTCTTTCCCTTCCTGGACGTTGTACTCCCAGCGGCAGGCGTTGGTGCAGGTGCCCTGGTTCGGGTCGCGCTTGTTGATATAGCCAGAGAGCAGGCAGCGACCGGAGTAGGCCATGCACAGCGCGCCGTGAACGAAGATCTCGATCTCCATATCCGGCACCTGATTGCGGATCTCTTCAATCTCTTCCAGCGACAGCTCGCGAGAGAGGATCACGCGGGTCAGGCCCATTTGCTGCCAGAATTTCACCGTCGCCCAGTTCACGGCGTTAGCCTGCACCGAAAGGTGGATCGGCATTTCAGGGAAGTGCTCACGCACCAGCATAATCAGCCCTGGATCGGACATAATCAGCGCATCCGGCCCCATTTCCACCACCGGTTTCAGGTCACGGATAAAGGTTTTCAGCTTGGCGTTGTGCGGTGCAATGTTGACCACGACATAAAACTTTTTCCCCAGCGCGTGGGCTTCATTGATGCCGAGCTGAAGATTTTCGTGGTTGAATTCGTTGTTGCGCACACGCAGGGAATAACGCGGCTGGCCCGCATAAACAGCATCTGCGCCATAAGCGAAAGCGTAACGCATATTTTTCAGCGTTCCCGCCGGGGAAAGGAGTTCCGGTTTAAACATAATTCTCTCGTTCTGATGACAGGTCAGATCCGCTTCACCTGATGAAGCGGTTAGGGGAGTGCCCCCACTTTAAGGGCGGGCATTGTAGCGCAATCGGCGGGTTTAGCTCCAGTGTAAATGTCTGGTGGCGTCCTGGTTTTGGTTAAGGATACGAATGACGATAATTTCCCCTGGTGATTGCAGGAAATAAATGACGTGGCGTTCAAAAGGAAGAACAAAAATACCTTCGCCTAATTCAGGTCTGGGCGTACCTATATTATTGTTACTCAGAATCTGGAGAACGTCTGAAAGATGTTCCACATATCTGTCGGCTTGTGGTTCGCCGAAATGGTGATAGCTGTAATACCAGATGCCTTCTAAATCCTCATTGGCTTTTGGCATGAGTTTAATAATACGCACATTATTTCCTTATCCCTGCTTTCACCTTCCGTAAGAACGCGTCCTTTTCCCACGGCTGAGCTTCACCACTACTCAACCCTTCTGCGAGCATGTCACGTAACGCTTGCAGGCGAGACTCTGCTTGCTTTTCTCGAAGTAATCGCAGTGACTCACGGATCACTTCGCTTTGGGTGCGATAGTCGCCGGATTCAATTAAGGACTCGATAAATTCACGCAACTCATCGCCGAGATCAACCGTCATCGTTCTGGCCATTTTACGCCCGCCTGTAAGTAAAAATCTTACATCAGTGTATGTCATAAACCGGATAGCGTCACGAAAGTATTAGAAGATATTTTGGCACATGAACATGTTCAGGAGGATAAGTATGGGATGGTAAACAAAGAAAGCACAACGAGTGCTCGTCAGTGCCCACTATTTTAATGGCGGCGGTTACTCTTAATTATTAATAACTAAGCGTTATTTGGATATAAAGCCGGACGCCAACAACCCACGCCCGGCATCGTAATTACGTATTGTCTTTCACCGTCTGGCTTGTGCCATTGGCTTTAACGGAGGCAATTCCGGTTTCACGAGATTGCGCGGTGGCGTACATCTGGCTGGAGCCGATAATTTGATGATTAGCGGCTTTCAGATTGAAATAGAATTTGCCGTTACTTGCCGTTTTTTTCTCATAGCGTTCTTCTTGCGGGCTGTTGCTACGCACCGACGCGATGCCCTTTTCCGCAGAGGCTTTTGAGGTATACAGCTCGCTGGTGAGGATAGTCTCACCATTGCCCGCTTTTAGCACAAACCGGAACTGATTATCACTGCTCTTACTGAGTTCAAACCAACCAGCCATAATGACTCCTTGATTGAAATTGCGTATCGAAAACAGCATCTAAAGGTGCTGTTTACCGATTAAAGTATGAGCGATTTTCTGATGCCTGCCAGGGCGGAGAGATAATGTCAGTTTGCTGACCATGCGTGGGATAATGTTGCCGGATCTGGTCTGAACGCCATCTCCGGCTAACAAAGTCATGTCGCTAAAACTAAACGATGCGGCAGGCGTCGGCTTCCCAGCGGTAACCAACGCCGTAAACGGCGCGGATAAATGACTGTTCGGCGTCGAGAGATTCCAGCTTGCGGCGCAGGTTTTTAATGTGGCTGTCAATGGTGCGGTCGGTTACTACGCGGTAGTCGTCATAAAGATGATTGAGCAATTGCTCGCGGGAGAACACTTTTCCTGGTTCATGAGAGAGCGTTTTCAACAGACGAAATTCCGCAGGTGTCAGGTCAAGCATTTTACCGCGCCATGAAGCCTGAAAACGACCTTCGTCGATAATCAACGGGCTTTCAGCATCCTGTTGCTGCAACTCGCGCTGCGGTTTGCAACGGCGCAAAATGGTTTTGACGCGCGCTACCACTTCCCGTGGGCTGTACGGCTTACAGATATAATCATCTGCGCCAATCTCCAGCCCCAGCAGGCGATCGATCTCTTCGATTTTTGCCGTCACCATCACGATCGGAATGTCAGAAAAACGACGAATTTCCCGGCACAGCGTCAGGCCATCGGTGCCAGGGAGCATCAGATCTAACAGGATCAGATCCGGTGGTGTCTGGCGCACATACGGCAGTACCTGATCGCCGTGGCTGATAAGCGTCGGCGCATAGCTCGCAGCACGCAGATAATCAATGAGCAACTGCCCCAGCTTCGGTTCATCTTCCACGATCAAAATACGCGGTGTGTTTTCGTCGATTGGTAACTCGGTCATACTTCTCTCTGTAAATCCCGTTCCAGCGGTAACTCTACTGTAATGCTTACCCCGCCAAAAGGCGAATGGGCAGCAATAATGCGACCATTATGTGCTTCAACAATGTTCAGGCAAATCGCCAGCCCCAGCCCGGAACCGCCGCTGGCACGGTTGCGGGAACCTTCGGTGCGATAAAAACGTTCAAACAATTTTTGTAGCTGATCGTCACTGACACCTGGCGCACTGTCGGCAAAGGTCAGGCGCACCGTTTTGTCGCGCTGCCCGGCAGAGATTTGCAGGCTGCCGCCGCTGTCAGTGTAGCGCAGGCTGTTTTCCAGTAAGTTATTGAATAACTGCATTAAACGGTCGCGATCGCCAAATACGGTAATACTGTCTGGCAGGGAAAATTGCAGTTTCAGGCCACGACTGGCGAATCGTTCGCGAAATGCGCCGCCCGCCACTTCCAGCAGTGGGATCAAATCTACCGGTGCTTTTTGATAGGCGAGAGCGCCTTCATCAGACATCGACAACTGATGGAGATCGTCAACCAGTTTGGTCAGTGTACCGACCTCCGCCTGTAAAGACGCCACCGTCTCCGGCGTGAATTTACGCACGCCATCCTGAATGGCTTCCAGTTCACCGCGCAGCACCGCTAATGGCGTACGCAGTTCGTGAGAAATATCGGCCATAAAATCGCGCCGCATCTGCTGGTTTTTCTCCAGCGTGCTGGCAAGCTGGTTGAAGTCTTGCGCCAGTTTGCCCAGTTCATCTTCACTGGTGGGCGTTACGCGGGTAGTGAAATCGCCCGCCGCCAGTTTGTGCGTGCCATCGACAAGTCGTTTTACCGGTGCCAGTAAACCGCGCGCCAGCAGAAAGGTGGCGAGCGCCGCGAGTAACGTTGCCAGAGCGACAATCAACCAGCTGGTTTGCCGCTGTTGTTTATCGAAATTGATATCAGTATTGCGCGTTAACCGCTCAACGGGGGAGGCGATCACCGCGCCAACTTCCGCACCGTTGACCAGAATGGGTCGCCGTGTACCGTCAGGTGGAATCGGCGCTCGCGGACCAACCAGCACTTTGTTGTTTTGATCAACCACCCAGAACTGGGTACGCCAGCCGTGCGGTGGCATACCCGGGCCGGGTTTATCTTCCGAATTATCGTGTTCAAATGAACGCAGGATCTGAAAGACAAAGCGATCATTGTTGCGCAGGAAGCGCCAGTTGCCATGCTGCGCATACTGCTCGCCAAGCGCATCACTTAACAGTTGTAATCGCTGTTCATTACCATGCTTGATGTAATCAATAAAGCCACGCTCAAAACTGATACGCACCGCCCAGTGCATACTGATCAGCAAGACAATGCAGGTGGCGAAAATCGCCAGAAACAGTTTGCCGGTAATACCGGGTCGCCAGAACTTCATTGCGCGCTCCTTTTTCGCCGCGAAATAGCTACATTTTGATGCGTATCGTTCGGCACTCTGGCAAAGATGAACGCCGGAAGGGCGATGATCAACGCCATGCTAAGCCAGGTGTACATAAAGACGGTTTGTGTGGTGCCGCTGTCGACGCTGACATGCTGTGAACCAAAAAGTCCCAGCAACAGCCCGGCGATAGTGACGCCGATACTCATCGACAATTGCATAATCATCGACAGCAGGCTGTTGCCGCTGCTCGCCAGATTGTCCGGGAGATCTTTCAGCGTCAGGGTGTTCATGGAGGAGAAACGCGTCGAGTTGACCATCCCTTGTAAAAACAGGACGAACGGCAAAACGTAGTACCAGCCCAGCAGGGCGGTAGTCATAAACAACAGGGTGACCAGCGACAGACCCAGCGTGGTCGCTACCAGTACCCGACGATAACCAAAGCGATTCACCACCTGTACCACAATTCGCTTCATTCCCATGCTGCCAAGCACCATCGGGATCATCATCAGTCCGACATGAAACGGTGAGAAACCGAGGCCAATTTGCAGGAAAACCGGTGTCATAAAGGGCAACATGCCACTGCCAATACGTCCGGCAAAGCTCCCCGCCAGGCCCAGCGAAAAGGTACGAGTGCGGAACAGTTTCAGACTGAAAAGAGCGCGGTGGTTATTTCTGGCGTGCAGCAGATAAAGCACCAGTGCCACCACGCCAACTGCGACCAGGCCTGCAATCGTCAGCGGCGATAAACCTGTACCTTTACTGCCGTCCAGCGCCAGGGTTAATACCGCCATGCCAACCGCCAGCAATAAAAATCCGGAGAGATCAAAGCGCCGCGTCTGCATGGTGTAGTTCGGCATTAACAGCAATGTGGCGATCGCACCGATAATCCCCACCGGAATGTTGATCAAAAAGATCCAGTGCCACGACGCGTACTCCACCAGCAGACCGCCGAGCGCCGGACCGAGCAGCGGACCGACCTGACCGGGTAACGTGATAAAGGTCATCGCCGCCATATATTGCTCGCGCGGTACGATTTTCATCACCGTCAATCTGCCGACCGGCACCATCATCGCACCGCCAACGCCCTGTAACGCGCGTGCCAGCAACAGTTCGTTCAGCGTGCCGGAAAGTGCGCAAAATAGTGAACCGAGAGTAAACAGCACGATGGCGGTAAAGAAAATATTGCGCACGCCGACTTTGTCCGCCAGCCAGCCGCTGGCGGGCAGCATCACCGCCACGGTCAGCACATAAGAGACAATGACCATGTGCATATGCAACGGACTTTCCCCGAGGCTTTGCGCCATTGAGGGAAGGGCGGTGTTTACGATGGTGGTGTCCAGCGACTGCATAAAGAAGCCGAAAGCCACAATCCACAATTGCCAACGGGTGCTGTCGGGAAGATCTGTCATTTACTCGGTTACCGTTTGTTTAGGTTTACGCGAAAAACGCAGCCGCAGACGGTCGAAAAAGAGATACACCACCGGCGTGGTATACAGCGTAAGGAGCTGGCTCATTACCAGTCCGCCGACAATGGTGATCCCCAGGGGTTGCCGCAGCTCCGAGCCGTCGCCGCCCGACAATACCAGCGGCAGCGCACCAAACAGCGCCGCCAGGGTGGTCATCATAATCGGGCGAAAACGCAGCAGACAGGCCTGGAAAATAGCTTCCTGCGGCGTCAGGTTACCGTGCCGTTGGGCTTCAAGCGCAAAATCGACCATCATAATGGCGTTTTTCTTCACGATGCCGATTAATAGCATGATCCCTATCAGGGCGATTAGGCTGAACGGGGCATTGAACAGCTCCAGCGCCAACAGCGCTCCAACGCCCGCCGAGGGCAGGGTGGAGAGAATCGTCAGCGGATGTACGTAACTCTCGTAAAGGATACCCAGCACGATATACACCGTGGCGATGGCGGCGATAATCAGGATCACCTGCGAGTTCATCGTCTCCTGGAACACCTGCGCCGTGCCGGCAAAACTGCCGCGTACCGTCGAAGGCACACCAAGCTGGGTCATTGCGCGATCGATCGCCGCACTGGCGTCCGAGAGCGATTTCCCGGTCGGCAGGTTAAACGAAATGGTCGAGGCCGCCGATAATCCCTGATGATTCACCGATAGTGGGGCATTCGCCGGTTGCCATTTAGCGAAATACGACAGCGGGATCGCTTTGCCTTCGTTATTGATAACGAACATTTTTTCCAGCGCACTGATGTCCTGGGTATAGCGCGGATCCACTTCCATCACCACTTTATACTGGTTCATCGGCTGGTAAATGGTCGAGATTTGCCGCTGACCGAAGGCGTTATTTAACAGACTGTTGGCGGCTTGTACGTCGATTCCCAGCCGTGCCATGGTGTCGCGGTCGTAAACCAGATTCATCTCCGCGCCGTTATCCTGCTGATCGGAGTTCACGTCCGCCAGTTCCGGCAACGTCGCCAGTTTTTTGCGGATTTTCGGCTCCCATTCGCGCAGTGCCGCCAGGTCGTCGGATAACAACGTGTACTGGTAGCTGGCGTTCGACTGACGCCCACCAACGCGAATATCCTGTACCGCCATCAGGAACAGATTCGCCCCCGGTTCTTTCGCCAGCTTCACGCGCAGACGGTCGATAATTTGCTGCGCCGTTTCGCTGCGTTCGTCGCGTGGCTTGAGGGTGATAAACATCATCCCGCTGTTCACTCGCGAACCGCCGGTAAATCCGGTGACATTATCCACTGCCGGATCGTCACGGATAATTTTCATGAAATCCTGCAACTTACCGCGCATCGCCTGAAACGAAATACTCTGATCCGCCTGTATCCCGCCCATCAACACGCCAGTGTCCTGCTCCGGGAAGAAGGTTTTCGGGATCGAGATATATAGCCAGATATTCAGCGCAATGGTGCCAAGCAGCACCACGCCCACCAGACGGGTATGATTGAGCACCCATTTCAGCGACTTGCCGTAGCCTTGTTGCAGGGCTACCAACATGCGACCAAAACCACGCAGTCGCTTTTGCTCACGCGGCTTGCTGGCTTTCAGCATCCAGCCACACATCATCGGCGTTAGCGTCAGGGAAACCAGCAACGAAATACCAATGGCGACAGAAAGCGTCACGGCAAACTCGCGTAACAGTCGGCCCGGCAATCCGCCCATCAACAGCAGCGGCAGGAACACCGCCACCAGTGACAGACTCATCGACAGCACCGTAAAACCGACTTCGCGAGTACCTTGCAGTGCGGCCTGTAGTGGTTTCATCCCCGCTTCCAGATGACGGGCAATGTTTTCCAGCACCACGATGGCGTCATCCACCACGAAACCAGTAGCGATGGTGAGCGCCATTAACGACAGGTTATTGAGACTGAATCCGCACAGGTACATCGCCGCAAACGTACCAATCAGCGAAACCGGCACCGCAACGGCGGGAATAATAGTGGCGCGACCCGAGCGCAGGAATAAAAACACCACCAGAATCACCAGCGCCACCGAGATAATCAGCGTTTGCTCGACTTCTTCCAGCGAGGCGCGAATGGTGGGGGAGCGATCCTGGGCAATTTGCAGATCAATCGCCGCCGGAATGGTCTCCTGCAACTCCGGTAATTTTGCCCGGATGCTGTCAACCGTCTGGATAATATTGGCTTCCGGCAGCTTGCGGATCATCAGCAAAATAGCTGGTTTGGCGTTGGTCATCCCGGCGTTGCGCACATCCTGCACCGAGTCAGTCACCGTCGCCACATCACCCAGACGAACCGCGCCGCCGTTGTTGTAATGAATAATCAACGGCTGATATTCAGCGGCGGTTTTTAGCTCATCATTGGTCTGGATCTGCCAGCGGTGAGTGCCATCTTCCAGCGCCCCTTGCGGTTTACGCACGTTGGCATTGCTGATGGCGGTGCGTACGTCGTCCAGCGAGACGCCCTGATTAAACAGCGCCTGCGGATTCAGCCCGACGCGTACGGCGGGCAGTGAGCTGCCGCCGACATCGACATCACCAACACCGTCGATTTGCGAAATCGTCGGAGCCAGCTGCGTCGAGGCGAAATCGTACAGTTCACCCTGAGAATAAGTATCGGATGTCAGCGTGAGGATCATAATTGGCGCATCCGACGGGTTCGCTTTGCGATAGGTCGGACGGCTGGGCATCCCACTGGGCAGCAAACTTTGTGCAGCGTTGATCGCCGCCTGCACATCACGCGCTGCGCCGTTGATATCCCGGTCAAAATCAAACTGCAAAATAATCCGCGTGCTGCCGAGCGAACTACTGGAGGTCATTTCACTAACCCCGGCAATGCGCCCAAGTGAGCGCTCCAGCGGCGTGGCAACGGAAGACGCCATTGTCTCCGGCGACGCACCGGGCAGCGAGGCGCTGACCATAATCACCGGAAAATCGACCTGCGGCAGCGGGGCGACCGGCAGCATACGGAAGCCCAGTATGCCGCAGAGGGTAATGGCGACCGACAGTAAAATCGTCGCCACCGGGCGGTAAATGAAGAGGGCAAAAAACTTCACTTACGCCTCCTCTTCATGGCGAGCAAAGCGACTTTTGGTCCACAATGCCAGGCGGTCGAACAGCAGATAAATCACCGGCGTGGTGAACAGCGTCAGCACCTGGCTGACAATCAGACCGCCGACCATGCCGATACCTAACGGACGACGCAGTTCCGCGCCGACCCCGGTACTCAACATCAGCGGCAGCGCGCCAAGCAGAGCCGCCAGGGTGGTCATCAGGATCGGACGAAAACGCAACAGACAAGCCTGGTAGATGGCATCGCGCGGCGACATGCCTTGCTCGCGCTCAGCAGCCAGCGCGAAGTCGATCATCATGATGGCGTTCTTCTTCACGATACCGATCAGCAAAATAATGCCGATAATCGCAATCACATCCAGCTCACTTCCGGCAATCATTAATGCCAGCAGTGCGCCGACCCCTGCGGTGGGTAGCGTCGAGAGAATGGTGATCGGGTGAATAAAGCTCTCGTACAGAATGCCGAGCACGATATACATCGCCACCACCGCCGCGACAATCAGCCAGACAGTGCTGCCCAGCGCCGACTGGAAGGCGAGGGTGCTGCCCTGGAATTGCGTGGTGATATCCACCGGCAGATTCAGCGTCTTCTCGGTGTCCATAATCGCCTGCACCGCATCACCCAGCGAATAGTTATCCGGCACGTTAAAGGAGATGGTCGTTACCGGGAACTGATCCAGATGGTTGATGGAGAGCGGCGCAAAACGCTGCTCAATTTTGGCAATTGAGCTTAGCGGCACCACGCCACCGTCGCTGCTGGTCAGGCGAATGGTATCCAGCGCCGCGAGGCCTGGGGTATTTTCGGTGTTGTGTTCCAGCACCACGCGATACTGGTTAGCCTGAGTATAAATAGTGGAAATCAGCCGCTGACCAAACGCGTTGTACAGGGCGTTATCGACATCCGCCATGCTGATCCCCAGACGGCTGGCGCTGTCGCGATCAACATTGACATACGCCACCAGCCCTTTGTCCTGCCAGTCGCTGGAGACATCAGAAAGCTGTGGCAGTTGCTGGAGTTTTTCCATCAACTCTGGCACCCAGGTACTGAGCGCATCCAGTGAGGTGGCCTGCAAGGTAAACTGGTACTGGGTGCGGCTGACCTGAGTATCAATAGTCAGATCCTGCGTTGGTTGCAGGAAGAGATCGACGCCCGGCACTTTATCCACCGCCGTTTGCAGACGGGCAATGACTTTTTGCACTCGGTCATCACGTTCATCCAGCGGTTTGAGGTTGATTTGTAAACGTGCACTATTCAGCGACGGGTTAGTGCCATCAACGCCAACAAATGAGGTCAGGCTTTGCACTGCCGGATCCTGCAAAATCACGTCCGCGACCTGGCGTTGTCGCTGGGCCATATTGGCAAAGGAGCTGGATTGCGGTGCCTGCAAAGTGCCCTGAATAATGCCGTTGTCCTGTACCGGGAAGAAACCTTTCGGAATGAACACCCATAAGAGAACGCTAAGCAGCAGCGTGCTGAGCGCCACGCTTAAGGTCAGCCACGGATGATTCAGCACCTTCGCCAGTCCACGACCATAGGCGGCGATTATCCTGTCGAACATTTTTTCCGAGGCACGGGAGAATCGGTTCTGTTTACGCAGCGACTCCTGGCTGAGCATCCGCGCGCACATCATCGGTGTCAGGGTCAGCGACACCACCGCTGAGATCAAAATCGCTACCGCCAGGGTAATAGCAAATTCGCGGAACAGTCGCCCGACGATATCGCCCATAAACAGCAGTGGAATCAACACCGCAATCAGCGAGAAGGTCAGCGAGATAATGGTAAAGCCGATTTCACCTGCGCCTTTGAGCGCCGCCGCCAACGGTTTTTCGCCTTTTTCGATATAGCGGGAAATATTTTCGATCACCACGATGGCGTCATCGACCACGAACCCGGTGGCGATAGTTAACGCCATCAGCGTCAGGTTATTGATTGAAAAATCGAGAAACACCATAACCGCAAAAGTGCCGATTAACGACAGCGGCACGGCAACACCGGGAATGATGGTCGCCGGAATATTGCGCAAAAACAGGTAGATAATCATGACTACCAGCGCGATAGCCATCATCAGCTCAAACTGGGTATCGTCGACGGATGCGCGGATATTGGTGGTACGGTCAGAAAGTACCGTCACCTTCACCGATTTCGGCAGACTCTCGGTGAGCTGTGGCAGCATCTGCCGGATGCTGTCGGCGGTGGAGATAATGTTAGCACCGGGCTGGCGCTGAACATTCATCACAATGGCCTGTTCTTTGTTCGCCCACGCGCCGAGCCAGCTGTTTTCTGCACCTTGCTCTACAGTTGCGACATCGCCCAGACGAATCGGCGCGCCGTTCTGGTAGGCGATGATTAGCTGGCGATACTCTTCGGCGGATTGCATCTGGTCGTTAGCGGAAAGCGTGACCGCACGGGAAGGGCCGTCGAGGCTACCTTTTGCCGAGTTAACGTTAGCGCCGGTAATGGCGGTTCGCACGGTTTCGCTGGTCAGGCCGAGGGCGGCAATCGCCTGAGCGTTAAGTTTGACGCGAACAGCCGGACGCTGACCGCCGGAAAGCGTCACCAGTCCGACACCGGAAATCTGCGAGATTTTCTGCGCGACGCGGGTTTCCACCATATCTTCCACTTGCGTCATCGGCATGGCGGTTGAGGTGACGGCGAGCGTCATGATCGGCGGATCTGCCGGGTTCACTTTGCTGTAAACCGGCGGGTTAGGCAGATCGCTCGGCAACAGGTTGGTCGCAGCGTTAATCGCGGCCTGCACTTCCTGCTCGGCGACATCGAGCGGTAATGTTAGCTGGAACTGCAAAGTGATAACTGACGCACCGCCGGAACTTTGCGACGACATCTGTTTCAGGCCAGACATCTGCCCGAACTGGCGTTCTAGCGGCGCGGTAACGGCAGAGGTCATGACATCCGGGCTGGCACCTGGGTAGAGCGTGACCACCTGAATGGTCGGATAGTCCACTTCCGGCAGCGCCGAAACGGGCAGGGCGCGATAACCGATAATCCCGGCGAGTAAGATCGCCACCATCAGCAGCGTGGTGGCGACAGGACGCATAATAAAAAGGCGCGACGGGCCGCCTGTGCTGCTCGGGGGTAACACCTGCATCAGGAGCGTGCTCCTTTTTTCGCGTATTCGCGGCTGGTGGCTTTCTCTTCCGGAGTGGTGGCGCTCTGGGCTTCCACCACTTCCACTTTCGCCCCTTCGGTCAGGCGATCAATTCCGTCCGTCACTACGCGGTCGCCCGCAGAAATACCTGCGCGGATCACCACTTTCTGACTGTCCTGAATGCCCGGCGTCACCAGATGTTTGCTGACCTTGTTTTCGCTATTCAGCACCCAGACAAAATGGCCTTCATTGCCCATTTGCAGGGCGGCTGTTGGGATCACTACGGCGTTTTGTTCGGTGTCGACTAACATGCGCGCGTTAACAAACTGATTGGGAAACAGCGCATCATCCTGATTATTAAAGCGTGCTTTCACTTTAATCGTACCGGTTGTGGCATCGATTTGGTTATCGAGGCTTAACAGCGTGCCTTCACTTAATTTCTTCGAATTGGTGCGATCCCAGGCTTCTACCACCAGCGGTTTTCCGGCTTTTTGCGCCTGCACTACAGTAGCGATATCGCTTTCCGGCAGGGTAAAGACTAAATCGATAGGATGCGTCTGGGTGATCACCACAATTCCGGTGGTATCACCACTGGAGATTTGGTTACCAACATCAACCTGCTTGAGACCAACGCGACCATCGACTGGTGCGGTGATGCGGCTCCAGTCGAGTTGCAGCTGCGCGCTGGCGACGCTTGCTTCATCAGCCTTAATGGTGCCTTCGGTTTCACTGACCAGCGCCTGTTGGGCATCCAGCTCCTGACGGGAGACGAGATTGGTTTTTGCCAGTTGCTGATAACGCGCCAGATCACGGCGGGCGTTAGCAAGCGTGGCTTTATCTTTTGCCAGTTGGCCCTGGGCTTGTGCTAATGCAACTTTGAACTGGCTGGGGTCAATTTCTGCCAGTAAATCGCCTGCTTTGACCTGCTGGCCTTCCTGGAAATGTAACGCCATCAGTTGACCGTCCACGCGGCTGCGCACCGTAACAGTATTAGCGGCGATAATGGTGCCAAGCCCGGTGAGGTAACGCGGAACTGCCTGTTCTACGGCGGTCACCGCCTGAACCGGGGCTAATGGGCCGGAACGCATACCACGTCGACCACCCGCTGGCGATTGCTGCGCTTGTTTCGTCGCCCCTGGGGCTGCACTCCGGGAGTCATTGCGGCCTTGCCAGAACCAGAATGCGGCGATGGCGGCGATAACCACCACGATTACGATTACCCAACGGGATTTATAACTGCCTTTCATCGTTAAGAGTTTCTCTTCCTGAAACGTTTCGCGGAATGATACTAGTGTAGCCAGCCAATAAGGGAGAAAAATGGAGGAATTATGAAACACTATCGGGAATCGTCTGAATGGCGGGCACATTTGCGAGCACGCATCCAGTAATAACACAGGAAACTATTTTATCTACGCGTTAGCGATAGACTGCTTGCATGGCGAAAGGAGGTAAGCCGACGATTTCAGCGGGACGCTGAAACGGGAAAGCCCCTCCCGAGGAAGGGGCCTTAAATAAGGAAAGGGTCATGATGAAGCTACTCATCATCGTGGTGCTCTTAGTGATTAGCTACCCAGCATACTAAGACTACCAGGGCGGGGGAAACCCCGCTCTACCCTCACTCCTGAAAGTATGCCTTCACGATAAGATTGTCAATCTGCAGGCTTTGCAGTCTGCGATCCTGCCAGCAAATATTCTTTGCGAGTCGTTACGCAATAATCACAGAGGAAACTATTTTATTCACGCGTTAGCGATAGACTGCATTCAGGGCGAAAGGAGGTAAGCCGATGATTTCAGCGGGACGCTGAAACGGGAAAGCCTCTCCCGGAGAAGAGGGCTTTTAATAAGGAAAGGGTTATGATGAAGCACGTCATCATACTGGTGATACTCTTAGTGATTAGCTTCCAGGCTTACTAAGAACACCAGGGGGAGGGGGAAACCTCTCCCTAACCCTCACTCCTGAAATTATGTCACTCCGCCCTTAGTGTCAATCGACGGCTCTCCGTTCTTGCGAGGCGAATAGCAAAATTTTCTGCGCCGCCGGGCCTAATTCTGAAAGTTTCTTCGTTTGCTCTTATTTCATTATTGCAGTCGGTATGATACCGGACCTCGATAATTCTCTAAGAAAGGATTTCTTATGAGCGAACAAATCACGTTTGCCACCAGCGATTTTGCCAGTAACCCGGAACCACGTTGCCCCTGCATTTTGCTGCTGGATGTTTCTGGTTCTATGAACGGTAGACCTATTAATGAACTTAACGCCGGATTGGTTACCTTTCGTGATGAACTGCTTGCTGATCCGCTGGCTTTAAAAAGAGTGGAACTCGGCATTGTGACGTTCGGCCCGGTGCATGTGGAACAACCCTTTACCAGCGCCGCTAATTTTTTTCCGCCCATCCTGTTTGCCCAGGGCGATACACCAATGGGTGCGGCCATTACCAAAGCCCTGGATATGGTAGAGGAGCGGAAACGTGAGTATCGTGCAAATGGTATTTCGTATTATCGCCCGTGGATTTTCCTGATTACCGATGGTGCACCAACCGATGAGTGGCAGGCTGCAGCCAACAAAGTGTTTCGGGGGGAAGAAGATAAAAGGTTTGCTTTCTTTTCCATCGGTGTTCAGGGGGCGGATATGAAGACGCTGGCACAAATCAGCGTTCGTCAGCCTTTGCCTCTGCAAGGATTACAATTCCGTGAACTGTTTAGCTGGTTATCCAGTTCGCTGCGTTCGGTTTCCCGCTCCACGCCGGGAACGGAAGTTGTGCTGGAAGCGCCAAAAGGCTGGACGTCAGTGTGAGCTGGCGTCTGGTTTATGCATCCGCTGTTGGAACGTCGCACATTAGCGCTGATTTACCTTGTCAGGATGCCTGCCAGATGCAGGTTGCCTGGTTAAACGATCAGCAACCATTACTGGTGATGTTTCTTGCTGATGGTGCAGGCAGCGTCTCGCAGGGTGGCGAAGGCGCGATGCTCGCCGTCAATGAAGCGATGGCTTATATGTCGCAAAAAGTGCAGGGTGGGGAATTGGGGCTTAATGATATCCTCGCCACGGATATTGTGCTGACTATTCGTCAGCGACTTTTTGCCGAGGCGGAAGCCAAAGAATTAGCAGTTCGCGATTTTGCCTGCACGTTTCTGGGATTGATTTCATCGGCTAATGGCACCTTGATTATGCAGATTGGCGATGGCGGCGTGGTGGTGGATTTTGGTCACGGTCTGCAATTGCCGCTTACGCCGATGGTGGGTGAATATGCCAATATGACGCACTTCATTACCGATGAAGATGCCGTTTCCAGACTGGAAACTTTCACCAGCACTGAGCGTGTGCATAAAGTTGCAGCATTTACGGATGGTATCCAGCGACTGGCGTTAAATATGCTGGATAATTCTCCTCATGTACCTTTCTTTACCCCGTTTTTCAATGGACTGGCGTCAGCAACGCAGGAACAACTCGATTTATTACCTGAATTGTTAAAGCAGTTTTTGTCCGGCCCGGCGGTAAACGAGCGTACCGATGATGATAAAACGTTGGCACTGGCGCTGTGGACAGAATGAACATCGCATGGCGGTTGAAGACAACAGTTCAACCGCCAGTTTAAGCAATTAATATAATGGCTGGTTAGCGAACTAATTTTGCTCTTAGCTCGTCGGCTTCTTCTTTTGGATAGGTGACCAATAAAGGATCAATGGTATAACCGCCGTAAATTTTATCCCCGCGCGTATACATCCAGTCTGAAATATCTTCTTTCTTGATTTTCCACTCCTGACCATATTCTACGTTTGTAACAATACCAGGGTCATTGCTTATTACGCCAATAAACATGCCGTTAGAATAAGTGACATCCGTAAGCCAGAAATGCTCTGTTCTTCCGTGATCGGTTATCGGGGCTTTGACCGCGAAAGTATCGGCATCTTTTTTATTCATAACCTCGATGAATTTATCAGTTTCTTTCCGCGCATGTTGAATGGCGTCAGACATCGCTTGTTTATCATAACCTCCCGTCACTAACGTATCCGAAACTTCACTAAAGCCCGCGGTAGTAAAAAATAGCAGACTCAACATAAGTAATATCTTTTTCATTTTTTCTCCAGAATCCCTGTGTAGTAAAAGTTAGCAAAAAAACTGTGGAAGTGAATCATTATCAGGTTGGAATTGAATTGTATCCTGATGAAATTGCATTATCATTTTTATTCGTGAGTGGGACTCTTCCAATATGGGAATAATTATAATGGGCAGTGTTATTATTCATTAAAATATAATATGACTGCCCTTGAAACATTATGAAGACAAATATAAAAGTATTTACATCGACAGGTGAATTGACCACTCTCGGGCGTGAACTGGGCAAAGGTGGCGAAGGCGCGGTTTATGATATCGAGGAGTTTGTCGATAGCGTCGCCAAGATTTATCACACGCCGCCACCCGCCTTAAAACAGGACAAACTTGCCTTTATGGCTGCGACAGCTGACGCGCAATTGTTGAATTATGTCGCCTGGCCGCAGGCAACGCTTCACGGTGGACGAGGCGGAAAAGTTATCGGTTTTATGATGCCAAAAGTTTCTGGTAAAGAACCGATTCATATGATCTATAGCCCGGCACATCGTCGTCAACGTTACCCTCATTGTGCGTGGGATTTTCTACTCTATGTTGCGCGCAATATTGCTTCATCTTTTGCTACGGTTCACGAGCACGGGCACGTCGTGGGTGACGTAAACCAGAACAGTTTTATGGTAGGTCGCGACAGCAAAGTGGTACTGATTGATAGCGACTCCTTTCAGATTAACGCCAATGGCACACTGCATTTATGCGAAGTCGGCGTGTCGCATTTTACGCCGCCAGAGCTACAAACCTTGTCGTCATTTGTCGGCTTTGAACGCACAAAAAATCACGATAATTTTGGCCTTGCGTTGCTGATTTTTCACGTCTTGTTTGGTGGCCGGCATCCTTATTCTGGTGTGCCGCTTATCTCTGATGCGGGTAATGCGCTGGAGACGGATATTACCCATTTCCGTTATGCCTACGCGTCAGATAATCAGCGACGTGGTTTAAAACCGCCGCCACGATCGATTCCGCTATCGATGTTACCGAGTGATGTTGAAGCCATGTTTCAGCAGGCATTCACGGAAAGTGGCGTGGCAACCGGGCGTCCGACGGCTAAAGCGTGGGTAGCGGCACTTGATTCTCTGCGCCAACAGTTAAAGAAATGTACCGTTTCGGCAATGCATGTTTATCCCGGTCATTTGGCTGACTGCCCATGGTGTGCGCTGGATAATCAAGGTGTTATCTATTTTATTGATCTCGGCGAAGAGGTCATTACCACCGGCGGGGATTTTGTGCTGGCAAAAGTCTGGGCGATGGTGATGGCGTCAGTAGCACCGCCAGCATTGCAACTGCCATTACCCGATCATTTCCAACCGACTGGCAGGCCGCTTCCTTTAGGCCTGTTACGGCGCGAATACATCATTCTGCTTGAGATCGCACTGTCAGCATTATCGCTGCTGCTTTGCGGCCTTCAGGCAGAACCGCGTTATATTATTTTGGTTCCTGTGCTGGCGGCTATCTGGATTATTGGCAGTCTGACAAGCAAAGCGTACAAAGCAGAAGTTCAGCAACGCCGTGAGGCATTTAATCGTGCGAAAATGGACTATGACCATTTAGTCCGCCAGATCCAGCAGGTAGGCGGCCTGGAAGGTTTTATCGCCAAACGGACGATGCTCGAAAAAATGAAGGACGAAATTCTCGGGTTACCGGAAGAAGAGAAACGCGCTCTGGCAGCACTTCATGACACTGCAAGGGAACGGCAGAAGCAGAAGTTTCTGGAGGGATTTTTTATTGATGTTGCCTCTATTCCCGGCGTTGGCCCTGCGCGTAAAGCGGCGTTACGGTCTTTTGGTATTGAAACAGCCGCAGATGTTACCCGTCGTGGCGTTAAGCAAGTGAAAGGGTTTGGCGACCATCTGACCCAGGCGGTTATCGACTGGAAAGCGAGTTGTGAACGCCGTTTTGTGTTCAGGCCGAACGAAGCGGTAACGCCTGCAGACAGACAAGCGGTACTGACTAAAATGGCCGCCAAACGACATCGGCTGGAATCGGCGCTGACTGTCGGTGCGACAGAGTTGCAGCAATGCCGCCTTCATGCTCCAGCACGGACCATGCCGTTGATGGAACCGTTACGTCAGGCGGCAGAAAAACTGGCTCAGGCGCAGGCAGATTTAAGCCGCTGCTGAGCCATTTTCTTTTAACGAAATACCACTTCCGCCCAGCGAGCCAGCCCGGCGGTGACGGAGCCAAAGTCATCGCCGCCTGCAATCGGAATGCCCGGCAACTGTTCTGCCAGCGCTTTTTTAATCAGCGGAGAACGGGCGCTACCGCCGGTCAGGTAGATAACGTCCGGTTTTTCCTGGGCGTTATCCAGGGCCAGTTGCACCTGTTCCAGAATCCGCGCCAGTGGCTGGCTGAGGGCGCTTTCCAGCCCTTGCTGGCTAATCAGCGTAGCCAGTTCATCGCTGATAAACGGCAGTGAGGCGCGGGTTTCCGCAGTGCTGGAAAGAGCAATTTTGCTCTCTTCTGCGCTACGCACCAGGCGATAGCTTAAACGCTGACGCCAGACTTTCTGTAGCAGGGCCACTTTTTCCGGTTCGCGGGCATCGCGTACCAGATCGTTAAGCAGACGACCGTTGGCACTACTGTAGAAATCACTCTGCGCAGGTACGTCGTTGATGGCAACCGCATTCCACCACGGCAGAATCGGCAGGGCGATGCCTTTTTCGGTTTCGCCACCCATGCCCAGTAACGGCATCAGGTTTTTAAACGCCAGTGCGATATCCAGATCGTTACCGCCAATACGGCAACCACTGTGACCCAGCAGGCTGGCTTCACGATCGAGACGCGAACGCCACTGCGGCCCCATCAGCAGCAATGAACAGTCAGTCGTACCACCGCCGATATCCACCACCAGCACCCGTTTTTCTTCCTGCAAGGTGGCTTCGTAATCCAGCCCAGCCGCGACCGGCTCGTACTGGAATACCACGTCCCTGAATCCGGCACGCTTCGCCGCGCGTTCCAGAATCCCTTGCGCCTGGGCGTTTGCTTCATCGCCGCCCAGCCCCTGGAAGTTGATCGGGCGACCAATCACCGCCTGAGTAATCGCTTCTGGCAGCTGCGCCTGCGCCTGCTGGCGAATGTGCAACATCATTGCGCAGACCAGATCCTCAAACAGCGCTACCTGCTGCGGTTTTAAGCCGCTGGCACCGAGGAACGATTTTGGTGATTTCACAAACCACACTTCTTCTGGATCATCAATGTACTGTGCCAGTGAGGAAAGACCGAACTGCACGCTTTTCGCCGTAACATCGATATCTTCTTCGCGGTTATAACGAATCGCCCGACGTAACAGCGCCTGCGTTTCATCGTCGTCTGCCGGAACATCATGATGGCGGTACAGCCATTCACTTACTGCTTCACGCGTTGGCGCGCAAAGCATTGAAGGCAGCAGCGTGCTGTCGTTTTCCATTTTCAGTAATTGCGGTTTACCGTCACGCATGACCGCCACTGAACAGTTTGCTGTACCGTAATCAAAACCAATAAACACGAATTAATCCCCATGCCGGTGAAGAAGGGGCGTGACTTTAGCGAAATGTTGCCGTCGCGACAACCGGAATATGAAAGCAAAGCGTAGCGTCTGAATAACGTTTATGCTGAAAGCGGATGAATAAGGAGATGCGATGTATACCCTGAACTGGCAGCCGCCGTATGACTGGTCGTGGATGTTGGGATTTCTCGCCGCCCGTGCGGTGAGTGGTGTGGAAACGGTCGCTGAGGATTATTATGCCCGTAGTCTGGCGGTGGGCGAATATCGCGGCGTGGTGACTGCTATTCCGGATATAGCCCGCCATACTCTGCACATAAATTTAAGTGCAGGTTTAGAACCCGTTGCCGCTGAGTGTCTGGCGAAAATGAGCCGCCTGTTTGATCTGCAATGTAACCCGCAGATTGTTAACGGTGCGTTGGGCAAGTTAGGCGCGGCGCGGCCCGGATTGCGTTTACCCGGCTGTATTGATGCTTTTGAGCAGGGTGTGCGGGCGATTTTAGGCCAACTGGTGAGCGTGGCGATGGCGGCAAAATTGACTGCCAAAGTTGTACAGCTTTATGGCGAACGGCTGG
>OKVF01000391.1_pt1 | contig 50742 bp, 55 predicted proteins | sample 1604831 | NCBI WGS metagenome assembly OKVF01 (sample SAMN01760980, study PRJEB22395) | human gut metagenome
TCTACCGCCGGTGGGGGATTACACCCCGCCTCGAAGATCAGTATTCATATATTTGTATTATCAGGACTCTATCGTCCATCCATGGGAATTTGCGGTTTATTTTTACGGTACTTATTATAATGCATAATTATTGATTTGTGAAGCAATAATATTTTTTGATTCATTGTGCATATACTATAATAGGGAGGTGGTTATATGATAGCCTGGATTTGTTATCTGATCATAAAATGCAGAAATTTCTGCCAGATCTATCCCAAAACAATGGAATAATCAAGGATTGCATGGACAAGAACAGGCACCCAGATAGTTCCTGACTTTTCTTTCAAAAACTGAAACAGACATCCAATTACCACAAGCCCCAGCATTTGTGATGTTACAAAAGAAATGACATAGGATAGCGTGATCTTACCCCAGTCAGCATAGGCAAACAGATGCATTCCGGCAAACAACAGATTGGGCACAAGATAACGTACCCATTTATTTTCCGCTCTCAAAAGGTAGACACATACATCTCTCACCACAAATTCTTCGGTAAAAGCAACAAATACTGTGTAATATAACAGACTGTACAATACTATAATTTTATCTTCCTTCATAACAAGGGCAACGAATGTGATTACTATCTTTTGTATATTTTGTTTGTACTTTTTTAAATACTTCCTATTGATTCCTTCTATATCCCTGTTCATCCTTATATTCCGGGTGTTCGATACAATAATTATCTCTGTCTCCGCAGATAGTATAATCACATTTACACTCATTTGAACAGGTCGTTCGACGGATCAGCCTCGCATGGATCAGTTCCATCGCAGTATAATCCGGGTTACACAGGGCAGGCATAACTTCTAACAAGTCATGCTTTTGTGCGAATTCAGCCACAGGACACTTCGTAAATTCATAATAGATCGGCTTATCCTTCTGATATGGAGCAACATTCATCTCATAATCGCCCCATTTATCACACTGTTTTCTGGCTGATTGAAATGAAAAATACATTAATCTTTTAAAGAAAGGCTTATTGACATCTACAAATTTCAACTTGCGAAAAGCCGTAAGAAACAGATTCCCCTCCATCTCTTCAATCTCATCCAGACTGGTGACTGACTTGCAGACAACATAGTTTCTCGTCTTCCATAATTTATCCCTCTTTTGTTAGTTATTGCTAACTCTATTTTAACACGAAAAGAGCACTTGTCATATTAAATATTCCATAAATTTCTGCATTGCAGGTGTTAAGCGGTTACGGTTCTTCATTGCCAGACAGATATCCCTGTAATATGGTATTTCCAGTGATCTGATCTCGATTTTGTATGGTATTCTGCGCAGGATCATATCCGGTAAAATACCAATTCCCAAGCCCCTCTCTACCATCGACATGACTGCAAAATCTTCCCATGTAGTAAAGCGTATCTGCGGATGCACATCATACATTTCCAGCAATTCTGACACTTCTGTTTTGCCTCTATGCTCTAACAACAGAAAAGGCTGGTTCTCCAGCTCCTTAATATCTACTTTTTCCTTTTGCGCAAGTGGATGGTTGATAGGCAGCACAACCTTATATTCGTCTTTCTTTAGCAAAACAGTATCTAATTTTGTATGGGAAGAATGTCCCAGGAATCCACAATCTACGCGTCCTTCCTCGATCCAATGTTCTATCTCGGCATAATCGCCCAGAAGCATCTCATACTCTATTCCTGGATAATTCTTTTGAAATTCAGCAAATACATCAGGAAGCCAGTTGATCGCTACGCTGGCAAATGTACCAATCCTGACAATTCCATTCTGTACACCATTGAGCTGATTCACAAAACCTTCCAACTCCTGAAAATCATTTATGATCGTTCTCACCTTTGGAAGTATCTGCTCCCCCGATGAGGTGAGACAGATTCCATTTCTCCCGCGCTCTAAAAGTGTAATGTTCCACTCCTTTTCCAGATCTGCGATCATTTTGCTGACAGAGGACTGTGCATAATTCAAGTCACAGAAAGGATTGAAAACGAATATGAATATGCTTCAAGGACCATTAACGAAAAAAATACTCTTATTTACGCTTCCCATTGCACTAAGCAGCATGCTTCAACAACTGTTCAATGCTGCTGATATTTCTATTGTAGGCTATTTCGGTAGCGCAGATGCTCTGGCTGCGGTAGGAACAAATGGCGAGATCATCGCCCTGATCGTTACACTGTCTTCGGGTTTAGCAATAGGGGTTAACGTATTGATCGCAAGCCGGATTGGGCAGAAGAAGTTAGGTGAAATATCCCAGATCGTTCATACAGCTATAGCCCTCGCAGAAATTATTGGAATTTTAGGTTTACTGACAGGACAATGCATAGCAACTACATTACTCAGGCTCATACAAACACCAGATACTATCCTATTTTCTGCCGAATCTTATCTGCGGATTTATCTCATCGGCTATCCGTTTCTACTATTGTATGATTTTGGTGCGGCAATTCTCAGGGCGCATGGCAACAGCAGATATCCTTTTATTGCACTGGTCATTGCAGGGATTGCCAACGTAGTACTTAATCTGTTTTTTGTTGTCGTATTACATCTTGGAGTTGCGGGTGTTGCGATTACAACAGATATCTCTACAGTTCTTTCAGCAGTACTGGTTCTCTATCGTCTGCCAAAAGAGATTCCTGATCTGCATTTATCATGGAGAAAACTGCATATCCATTCTCAATATATGATGCAGATTTTAAAGACGGGAATTCCCTCTGCCATTCAGGGTGCAGTATTTTGTTTCGCCAATATATTTGTACAGGCTTCTGTAAACAGTTTCGGAGCCGTTTCCATTGCAGGCAGCACAATTGCCATGAATTTTGAATACTTCGCCTATTATATAATTACTGCCTTTGGACAGACTGCCACGACCTTTACCAGCCAGAATTATGCAGCCAATCAGAGAAAAAGGTGCAGACAGATACTCTGGTTATGCGTTCTTTTCTCAACTATATTCAGTGCCATGATCACTGTTCCAATCGTGATATTCCGCAGTCATTTTTCGGGGCTGTTTTCTACAGAACCTTCTGTTATCGAAAGCGCCGATATTCGTATCATGTGTATCCTGCTTTTTGAACCTGTATGCAGTCTGTATGAAATCCCTGCGGGTGTATTAAGAGGTACTGACCGTTCCTTGCTGCCTGCGATCATTACAGTAATTGGGACATGTGCCTTCCGCATAATCTGGATCTGTACTGTGTTCAGACAATATCACTCACTGCCAGTCCTGTACGCTGCGTTTCCGATTTCGTGGCTTATAACTATCGTACTGATTGCTGCCAGTTTCATAGTTGTAAAGCCATTACAGGAATTATAAATAATGAAAAACAGACCGGTCAAATATCCAATGACCGGTCCTGAGTTACAGTTTTTTATATATCATATTTTCACGGGTAATAATTCCTTCTGATATCATGTCTCGCCTTATTGTGCAGAAATCATCATTAAAATCTGCAATAATAATGTTAATTTCCCGCTCTGTATACTCCCGCCCTTTTTCAAAAGATTTCGCAATTTCCTCCAGAACGATCCTCTCTTTCTTCCTCTGACTTGGAATACTCTTGAGCTTCCCATATTCAAAGAAGCTGTCGATTACTTTCTTCCGGTAGATTTCATCACGTTCCTTCTGAAGCGTCATTTCCTCTGATTCTTCTTTCAAAATGTCAAGAATCGTAACATTGAATACATCTGGATTAATAGAGTACATGGTATAATACTGATCACGTCTGGATCTTACCGCACCCACATCCTCCAGTTTCTTTAAGTGAAAAGACACTGTTGCCGGAGTGATTCCAATTCTCTGTGCCAGACGCTCCACATACATATCTTCTGTCATTAATGATTTCAATATCTGGATTCTCGATTTATCCGCCAGACATTTAAAAAGTGCAATTGCATTCTGTTCTGTCATATCTACTTCACCATTTCCATAAATTTTTCCTTTACATCTGAAGCGGCTTCAAGCTTTGCTTCCTCGATCAGGATTTTAAATGTGTCATTGTGCTCCCTGGCTTTCTGCAAAGATGTTTCCCACGCCGATGGAATCGCAGAAGCCTTATTTAAAAATGCCTCTTTGAAACTTTCCATATCTGTTGATGTGTTCTTTGCCGCATTCCATAAGGCTTTAAAAATATCATAGATATTTGCCTTGGCTTTTAACACATTACTTTCATCTTTCCTGTCATCCTTGATCAAATCAAGAACTTCTGTCATTGTCTGCTGTTTTCTGGTATCCAGAAATTCAAAATATTCCTTTTCCAGCTCATTTATTATACCACTATATACATTCCTTTTCATAGTCATCATTTTCCTTTTCTTCAATTATTTTGATGTGCATCTAATTAATATAGTTGCATTATATGCATGAAATTATAATTTGTCAATATATTTTTATATTTGTCTAATTAGATTGTCAAAAAAAGAAGCGCCTTACTGCGCTTCTATCACATCATCCATCGCATCCAGTGATGTACCATATGCTATACTAACTGCTCCTGCCATATTGAATGAAAGTTCATAATATGCTTCATAGTCTGCCTGATCGACTTTGAATATAATTGAATTACCGGTATAACCATATACATCAAGATCTGAAATGATGTCACCTCCTGTTATCCAGACAGTCCAGTTACTTCCTTCAACACCGTAATCGCAGTCTTCGCTTCTTTCAACACCAATGCAGGCACCACGGCTTTCATCAAATATCCATTGTCCCTCAAACTTCTGAAATACCTCATCCAGACTTGGATCTGCTTCTTCAATACTCTTCTGGATTTCCGGATCAATTACAAATGATTCATTACGGACATTGGCTAAATATCCGGCAAGCACGTATACTCTTGCGCGCGTCATTTCTTCAGCAACCGAATTTTCCAATTGAGGGGCAAGACTTCCTCCATAAGCTTCCATACCGGCACCTCTCACATTCTCCTCTTTTCTTTTGATCCATTCCCGCTGTTCTTCCAGCACCTTTACCTTTGTATCCGCATCCAGTTCATTACTTAATCTGTCCCACAGGGAATTAAGTTCATTATCCCATAACTGATACCATTCTCCGGTAATCTGGTTCATTTCCTGTTGATTCATACTGCCCCAGTCGGCATTTTCAAATTCATTGGATTTTTCCTCTATTTTAGCTATTTCATCCTGAATACTCTCTGTTTCACTTACTTCATTCGTTTCTGTTTCACTCTCAGTAAAATAAGTACTTTCTTCAGATTGCTGTTGTTCATCAGATGATGGAAACACCACTTCTTCCTTCGAATTACCACATCCATTGCAAAGTGAAACTGTTAATACACATAATAATACTATTCCTGTCTTTTTCATACAAAACTCCCTATCAATCCTTAGTTATCCAGGCATTTGCGAAACGCAACATTACGTATACAGAATTGTACAACTTTCACATATGCATAAACATGCACTGTGCAACCGTCAGTACTTAGGCGCTGTATTCTAGCGCCTTATGTACTGCTACGAGCTGCAGTGTAGCGAGAGCGGGCATGTGTTGCATTGTGAAAGCTGCACAATTCGTCCCATTCTTTATTCACATTTCGCAATTACCTGCTTTAATTATTTTTACTCCATCTTTACGATCACTGTTGTAAGATATCCCTCTGCTCCCTCCAATTCATCCAGTCCCAGATAAACCTGCTCATTCTCCATTCCGCAATTTGCAACGCCATATGCTTTAAATTTACGTCCCTTCGCCTGTTGCATCCGCAGCCCTGCAAGCAGCTCCCTCAGATGCTTGCCAGATTTCATATAAACACAAGTGCCACTATAACTCATGGCCTTCTGCACATCATACGATGCCGGAATGATATGTATTTCCTCCTGCTTCTCTCCAAGTGAGATTCCAAGCCTGCAGGCTGATGCACAAAAAGAAGGAACTCCACTGATCATAACCGCCTGAAAGCCTGCCTCAACGGCGCGATGATGCATATACAAATATGTCGAATACACACTTGGATCTCCTATCGTCAACATTCCAACACATTTGCCCTTGCGCATGTAATCCTCTATCACATGATAATTCTTCTCATGCGCCAGTTGCAACTTTTCTTCATCCCGGATCATTGGAAAAGGCATACACACCAGAGACTTTTCTTCTATTTCCGGACATACTTCATGTGCAATTTTATACGCATAGCATTCTTCCTTTGATGCAGCCGGAAGTAGGATCACATCACAACTGCGAATTGTATGTAACGCTTTGATCGTCATAAGCCCCGGCTCCCCCGGCCCTACACCGATTCCATATAAGATCCCATTCTTATCCGTCATACCTTTTTCTCCTAAAAAAGCTCTGCCAATAACGGCAGAGCTCTCGACATTTTCTTTCAAAACCTATGGTTTCCACGCCTGACAGACACTCAGGTTGCCTATTTTCAATGTTATATTACCCATTTGTCGATAATATGTCAATCCAAAATTTCTGATATCACCACATCCTGTCCAGCCTGTGCTATACTCTGGCACCCTTATTCTTGGTGACAAGATAAAAAGTCACATTTGCAGCCGCATCCTTAACCGGAATGCATACCCGATCAGGATAGGCACTTTCCATGTGTGTAATATAATCGGTAGTAAAACATGGAAGTGAGGATGCCTTGACCAGTTCGTCAAATACAGCTGCCTCTGTCTGCACCAGAAACTTCGAAGCAGGCATTTTCTCACGGCAAAGCGTATCCCAGAATCCCAGTTCTTTTACCAGTTCCCACATAGGCGCCGGTGCGCAGGATTTCACTACAATCGTCTTCTGACGTTCCTCATAAGCCCGAACCTGAGAAACCATCTGATCTGCTTCCTGCAAAAGTTTTCTGGCATACTCTACCGCTACCTGACCCGTTTCATTTAATTCAATCCTGTTTTTACTTCGGTTAAATAATGTTACGCCAAGACATTCCTCCAGATTTTTCATGGAACGCGTAATAGATGGCGTAGATATATGAAATTCCTCCGCCACTTTCGATAATGTACCCATATCTGCAAAAGCAACCAACTGCTTTAATTCTTCCAGATTTAGCATATTTTTCTATTCCTTTCAGTTTTCATTTTCTAAAAAGTGGATTTCTATATTGATAGTATACTTCCCTTCAAAATGAATGTAAAGTAATAAATAGATAAGGTACTTCTTGCGAAACGCAACATTATGTATGCACAATTCGTTCCATTCTTTATACACGTTTCGCTTACCTATTATATTTCAAAAACGGAGGTAAAAATAATGGAATATGTAACATTGAACAATGGAATTAAAATGCCTAAATTAGGATATGGTGTATACCAGACTCCACCTGAAGATACAAAACGCTGTGTATTAGATGCGATCGAGATAGGCTATCGAAGCATTGACACGGCTCAGGCTTACTTTAATGAAGAAGGGGTCGGTGCCGCACTGGCTGAATGTGGTCTTCCCAGAGAAGAATTCTTCCTCACCACTAAGGTCTAGATCACCAATGCAGGATATGAGAACGCCAAAGCTTCCATTCAGGAATCCATGGAGAAACTGCGTACAGATTATCTGGATCTGCTTCTGATCCATCAACCCTTTGGTGATTACTATGGAACATATCGCGCCATGGAAGAATTATATCAGGCAGGTAAAATACGTGCCATCGGTGTTTCTAACTTTGGACCGGACCGCTATCTGGATATCCAGCATTTCGCCAAGGTGAAGCCGGCTGTAAACCAGATTGAAACACACGTATTCCAACAGCAGAAAACTGCAAAGGAATATCTGCAGAAATATGACTGCCAGATCGAATCCTGGGGACCTTTCGCAGAAGGCAGAAAAGATATGTTCACGAACCCGGTTCTGACGCAGATTGGTTCAAAATATGGTAAAACCGCCGCTCAGACTGCCCTTCGTTTCCTGCTCCAGAGTGATGTGGTCATCATTCCGAAATCTGTTCATAAAGATCGTATGCAACAGAACTTTGACCTTTTTGATTTCACACTGACAGCAGAAGACATGGCTGCGATCGAAGCCCTGGATGGGGGCGAGAGCCTGTTTTTCTCACACTATGACCCTAAAACAGTTGAGTGGTTTATGTCCATTCTGTAAAAAAATACTCCTTTGTGTTAGAATTACCTGACACAAAGGAGTATTTTTGATTTTACTATATTGCAAGCAGATTTTTGATTGCTTCCATATATACCAGAACTGCTTCTTCCATACCCGATACAAGTATATATTCATCAGCACTGTGGATACGATAATCAATTCCAAGCTTCTCAGGACCAAATGCAATGATATTCTTGAGTGACTTGGCATAAGTTCCACCGCCGATCACCATCGGTTCATTCTCCGTATCACCTGTTACATCCACATATGCCTTATACAGGGCTTCAACTAGCGGAGATTCTCTTGGGAAGAATAATGGATCACCGATTTCTTCTATTTCGATCCGTCCATTCTCATCTTCCAGTTTACCTTCACACATCCTGCGTACCTGATCTGCTTTTAAAGTAACAGGTACTCTGATATCGATCGTACAGGAAATAACACCGTCCTGTGTCTTTACAATTCCATTACAGAATGTCAGATCTCCATATTCATCTGCGAATTTTAAACCTACTCCGGAACCATCACAGGCTGTACCAACATGTGAATTATAGAATTTGACAAAATCATCTTCAAATCCAGCCTTTTCAAGGCATTCAAATGTTACCCCGGCTGCATTGACTCCTAATGTCGGTGTGCTGGCATGTGCAGGTACACCCTTTGCGTAAATGCTGATCTGCCTATTGTCTTCTGTTACTTTGTATTCCTTGAGCTTAGTTTCCGAAAAAGCTGCCTCAAGCTTCTCCTTCAATCCTGTCGATGCCGGAATAACCGTAGTGCAGGTATCGCATACAGCGTTGGATACAAAGCCGCCATTCATGGAAATGATCCTGGTATTCTTTGAATACGCCATCATAGACATGTGACCCTTTTCACCATGAATGCAGGGGAAATTCGCATCCGGTGTAAAGCCGCAGGATAACTCTTCCTCTACTTCATTGTAATGTTCCATACATTTAGACCCTGTTTCCTCATTACATCCCATGATGAGACGAACTCTTTTGTTAAGTTTCACACTGGAATCACGAAGCAGTTTCATTGCGTAGAGAGCTTCCAATACAGGTCCCTTATCATCCGTGGTGCCACGACCATATACATAATCACCCTCGCGTGTAAGTTTAAAAGGATCATACGTCCAGTCTCCACCTACAGGCACGATATCCAGATGTCCTGCAATTCCGATAATATCCTTACCTTCACCCATTTCTGCATAACCGCAGTAATTATCCAGATTCACTGTTTTAAAGCCAAGCTCCCCGGCGATCTTGAGTCCTTCGTCAAGTGCCCTGGCAGGGCCTTCTCCAAAAGGCATTCCCTCCTTAGGTGTGCCAAGTTGTGAATCAATTGCAACCAGTCTTCCAAGATTAGCGATCATCTCATCTGATAATGCATGAATTTCTTCTTTTATATTCATATGTCCTCCAAAATACATTTTTTTATTTATATCGTAGTATAACATAAAATGGAGTTAAGGTGTTGATTAATTTCTTTCATCTTTCAGCAAAAACGCAGAATTAACAATAACAAATACAGAGCCTGCATTATGTACAAGCGCTCCAACTACAGAATTGAGGATGTCTGATTGGCGGCTTCTCTATTATCTCCCGTGATCAGAACCGGCACAATCCCGATCTCTCCAAGTCTTTTGATCATATCCGCACTTTCATCACGCAGCGAATCAGCCAATGCAAGAAGCCCACCTATCAGCCAACCCTACAATCCTTGCTTTGCCGGCATCTGCTGACTGGACAAGCCGGATCATTCTCCGGATAGAAGAATTTTCACCGACTTTTGTTGCTTTCATCTCAAATGCACCGAACTGATTGACCGTACCCGAGGAAACTTCATCTCCTGCACCCTTATCAACAGGAAGGGATTCTCCGGTCATAACCGCCTGATTGATAGAAGTCTGTCCGGAAACTATGACTCCGTCAACAGGAATCGTCTCTCCAGGAAGGACACGTAACAATGCACCTATCTTCACTTCTCCGGCTGCAAAATCCTCAAGGATACAGATCGATGCAATCAACCATGTCAATAAAAAAAACAGCTATAAGCTGTTTTTCTTTTTTTATTACTGCATATTGGCAAAACGCTCAATTGCCTTGGTAAAATTCTTGATTTCTTCTTCGTCGCCGCTTTCAATAGCATCCTTGATGCAATGATTAATATGACCTTCCAGTACGATCTGTCCACACTTGTTCAGTGCTGATTTCGCTGCGTTCAACTGTGCAAGAACATCTTCACACGGGACATCCTCATCTACCATACGATCAATCGCCTGCACCTGACCTATAATCTTTTTCAATCTCCTATGGAGATTCTCAGAATCCATACACTTCTTCATATTAATAATCATGCCTTTCTCAGATCTGTATTCCAAATTCCTCCGGTAAGAATCTGGGGCATACGTTTTCTGAAGATGTGATAACAGATGCTGCCAGACGACTTCCGATTTCTGCTGATTCTCTTAATGTCTTTCCATAGGTGAGTCCACTGGCTACGCCTGCGCAGAATGCATCCCCTGCGCCTGTTGTATCCTTTACACGAACCTTCTGTGATGGACATATTCCCTTATCGCCCGTCAGATCAGCATACACTGCGCCATTGCCACCCATGGTAACGATCATGGACGGGATTTTGCCCAATGTTACACGTTTTGCCAGTATTTCACACAACTCTTCCGGTGTCTTATCCACATAATCCTCCATGAAGAACATTCCTGCCTCCAACTGATTACAGATAAAGCAGTCAAAGTTCTGCAGAAAATCCCTTCTCTCTACAGCTATACTCATGTTACTTACTACGCCATAGAGCTTTTTATTATGTTTCTTGGACAGAGCAACTACCTTTTTGATAATTTCTCTGTCCATATCTACTTCAATGACTACAGAATCTGCATTCGCAAAGATCTCATCACCTTTTTCCTCCAGAAGATCAAGAATCGGCATAAGATTCGGTCTTTGTGATATAGAGCCAGCGAGATTGCCTGTATGGTCAAACACAGCAAGCCATGTTCCCATTCCACCAGGTATCGTAAGTACATAGTCTGTATTGACTTTGTGATTTTTCAGCTTCTTAACTACATCTTCGCCAAGTGCACTGTCATCCACTATGCTGACAAAAGTAGGTCTAAGCTCGATATTCGCTATATCTTCTACGACATTGCGGCTCACACCGCCATGAATATACTCCACATGTCCGACATTTCTTCCATCAGGTATATAGATATCATCCGGAAAACCCTTAATATCTACAAACACTGCTCCAAAAACAACAATTCCCATGATAAACCTCTCTTTTGAATCTATTTCAATCGTTATGGAGCTATTATAAAGCATGTTGGACAATTTGCAAAGTATATTATTTTAATACACCGTATTGTTCATCTGATACCGGCTCACACCATTCATTAGAACAGCCCTCGCCCGGAACCTCTACTGCCAGATGAGAAAACCAACTGTCAGGAGCTGCACCATGCCAGTGCTTTACTTCTGCTGGAATATTGATGCAGTCACCCGGTTTCATTTCAACAGCTTCTTTGCCTTCTTCCTGATAGTAGCCGCGTCCTGCAACACATACCAGGATCTGACCGCCGCCGCTCTTTGCATGATGGATATGCCAGTTATTTCTGCATCCCGGCTCAAATGTTACATTGAAAATACCTATCTGACTTGTAGACACCGGTGCCAGGTAACTTTGTCCGATAAAATATTTTGCAAAAGCATCATTCGGTGCGCCAATCGGAAATACCATGGATTTTGCATGTGCACGCATTGCTTCATCTTCATAGGGAAGATCACCCTCTGCTACCTGCCATACTTCCTTTGCCAGATTAAACACAGCCCATCCTTTTGGCCATCCTGCATAAAAGGCAACATGCGTAATGATCGCTGCTATCTCTTTCTGTGTTACACCATGATCCTTGGCATTCTGAAGATGGAATTTCAAAGAAGAATCTGTAATACCCTGCGCCATCAGGGCAACTACTGTAATGATACTTCTCATCTTTACATCAATGTCCTCATTATTCCAGTTCTCTCCAAACAAAACATCATCATTAAAATGTGCAAATTGTGGAGCAAACTCTCCCAATGCGTTTCTTCCTGCTGTCTGTACGATTTTTTTCATATCATTCACCAAGCTTCCTGTTGTTTATAATGACTTTACCCACTTATCGATTTCCTGTTTATTCGCACTGTTAAGAACCTTGCCTTCACGGATCGTAGCATTCGGTGCTGATGGCTGTAGTTCTTTTACCGTATTTCCAAATCCGCTTCCACCGGAAGTTGCAAACAGTGTTATCTTTTTCCCTGAGAAATCATATTTCTCCAGAAATGTATTAATAATCGTAGGTGCTACATACCACCAGATTGGGAATCCTATCAGGATCTCGTCATACTGTTCGATTCCTGGATTCTGGTCTGTGATTTCCGGTCTGCTCGTTTTGTCACTCATTTCCACACTGCTTCTGGATTTCTTGTTCATCCAGTCCAGATCTTCTCTGGTATATGGCACTTTAGGTACGATCTCGTACAGGTCTGCTCCTGCACTCTCTGCGATCATCTCTGCAGTTTTTCTGGTCGTGCCACTCGCACTGAAATATGCAACTAATTTCTTTCCCATAGATATCGTCTCCTTTAGTTATTATTTTTGAATCATAAAAAATGTGCAGGGTATCTTTAAATCCACCCTACACATTTATTATATAACCATATTTAATTATGTCTAATACCTATATTGTATTGTCTTCTATGCCTCAAAAGCATTTATTTCTTCTATCAACTTATTTGCCGCCAGAGAGTATGGTATATTCCTTCTCCATGCAATGACTGTGCTTGTATTTATTTCCGGATGCAATCTCCTTTGCACCAGCAGATCCTCTCTCCAGTACCTCACAGCACCCTCAACAGAAACCGGATAGCCCAGTCCCTGAATTGCCATAACTCCTGCATTCGTGCCCAGATTGCTGGTAAAAGAAATACGCAGTTTCTCAAAATCCCTGCCAAACCAGTTGGCAATCTCACTTTGTATACCTGCTCTCTCCGGTAAGATCAGCGGTAAATTTACAAGATCTTCCTTTGTAATGAACTTTTTCTGTGCGAGAGGATCATCCGGCTTCATACTTACGACCCATTGATCACTTTCCTCTAATCTGATATATTCAAGTCCTTCCGTACTGACCGGTTCCAGAAATAACCTAATGTCTATCAAACCTTTATTCATCATATCCAGAACCGTATCCGCCGTTCCTGTATGGAGAGCGATCTGCACCCGCGGATATTTATTCTGAAACCGTTTGCATATCTTAGCAAAAGTCTCAACCGCCGTAAATTCACCACATCCGATTGTAACAGTCCCCTCTACCAGTTCTTCACTGCCTTTAAATTCGTCCAGAATCCGATTCTCCAGATCTATGATCTCCAATGCCCTTCTCTTCAGCAATAATCCCTGATCTGTAAGGGTAATACTGTGTCCACCTCTGTTAAAAAGTGCAGTACCTAATTCCTCTTCCAGTGCAGCAAGCTGTCTTGAAAGTGTCGGCTGTGTGATATGAAGCTGCTGCGCTGCTTTGGTGAAGCTCTGCTCCTTTGCCACTGTCAAAAAATAACGTAATACCCTTAAATCCATACTTTATTCCTGCTCTTTATATTCCTGTTCCTTAAATGCTTCCATTGCTTCCTGTGCATTCTGAAATTCACCCGCACCGAATCTGTTACATATATCCATGATAACATCACACATGCTCTCTGATACCGTACCATTGCTGATAAACTCTGCCTGCATGTTTTTAACATCTTCAATACCTGAATAACGTTCATTCGTACTTTCTTCAATAACAGAAGGCAGTCCCTTTATATTTGCCATTTCATCCAGCTTCGTAGCCATAAAGCGCAGAAATTCTACCGCCAGTTCTTTCTGATCACTGTCTTTGTTAACGGAAAATCCATACCAGGGCTGCATGGCTACCGGAAGACGCAGCAGCTTACCATCTACTGTACAGTCTGATACAACCTCCGGACGAAGTGCGCTAAGATCCAGCCCCTCTGCCGACAGATCCAGGCAATGATCCTGCACATAATAATCTGTTTTATCAGCACCCCTGATATTCTGGTCTGTCGTCATGAACAGGTCAACACCAGAATTCGATGCAATATAATCAGGCAGCATGAATTCTGTATTATGATCGTAGGTAAATGTAACATTGGGATAGTACTCATTGAATCCGTTCATAACCTGATCCAGTGCCTCGAAGTTACCCATGAATCCGGCAATTTCCAGCGTCTCTGTGATATCCTTATCCAGTTTTGGAGTAAAAGACTGCGCCTTTTTAGCTGTTGTACCTGTCTCTCCCCCACAGGCAGCAAGACTCAATAACATTGTGGGTATCCGTTATTTCTTTGTAAAATGTTCTTTTGCAAAATCCATATTCTGTACCAGCTCCAGAGTTCCCAGATAATTCTGGTTCTTGTCTCTTACCGCCATGTATTTGACAAGCATGGACTTTCCATTCTTCTCCATCCAGATAGGTACTTCATCAAGCGTTCCGTTTCTGAACTCACCAATGATTCGTCTTACCTGTGCTTCTACCTTGGGCGGATGGCAGGTGAACACTTCTCTGTCAATTGCCATTCCCGGTCTTTTGAAGTCCTTGGGACCTTCATTAAAGAATCTGTTCATATTATCTGCATCTACGAAGGTAATTTCCATCGGTATCGTATTCAGAAGCGCCGTAAGCTGAGCCACATTCATATGACCTCCCGGCATAACGATCTCCTGATCTGAAATTGTGGATTCTATTGTTTTCACAGCATTTTCCGCTTTTTCCCAGATTGCTGGTGTCACTCCAAGACAATCCGCATAGTCTTTTGCATCATGATAAATGTGGATCCACTCATCCTCGGTAAAGTTAACGGCACAATTGGGAAACAGAATATTCTGTTCTTTATAGATCATCTCATCTACCCGAGTCACTACAGCATCAAATCTCTGCAGCCATTCCTTATCGTGCGCTGACTTTTTGGAAAGTGCTGCCAGTTCATCCCTGATTTCATCATCTACTGTCCACATCACATCAGATGGACCTGATATCTGATATCCGACCTTTAAATGCGGATACAGAAGATCCCCTTTCTTTGCATAATGAATTGCCACTTCTCTGATATGATCTACTAATTCCTGACTTACTTCTCCCTCTGCAATTGCTGCTCTCGCCTGATCAATATATACTGCCAGTGCTTCGTTTTCTTTGGTAAAAGTATAGAGAGGATGCCCTTCCTCTTCTACCAGAAGTTTGGTTTTAGAAGCTCTTTCCTGTCGAATTAGTGATGCATCAACAGCTTTTTCTGCATTTGCAATTTTTTCTTCACGAGTCTTTCCATGAAAAAGAGCAGAATGTACATCACACAATTTCTGTACCTCCGTAATCGGAGTTCCTTCCCTGATCAATTGCTGCTCTGCCTGCATGATCTCCGAAGCATCTACATCTTTGAAATTCTGTACAAAATCCGCTCTTACTGTTTCCAGTGGCTCTCCTCTGCCAAGCCTCTTAAGATAATCCTTTAACAATTCTATCATTCTTTTCACCTTTCTATCCTGCCCCTAAAAATTATTACAGGTCAGATGTTCATTTACGCCAAATGCACGCTCTATATTATATTGGGTAAAATTATATATTTATATTCTTTTTCATGTTCTTTTGCATCAATAATCGTACCTGCACGTATCAAAGTTCTTTATCCTAAGAGTATGTATTATCATTAATGACTTCTTCGCTCAATTCCGTTTTTTCTATAATATTCTGCTTTATCTGCATACATTCTCTTCTCAGATTCCTGCAGCAGAATATCTAATTCTGTTTGTGCCTTTTCCTGCCATATTTCACCTACTGCCATGTTAACAGTATTCTCCCGCATGTACTCTTTTAAAAGTGTAATACGATTTGTCAGCATATCCTGAGTAATTCCTGAACAAAGTGCCAGCAATTCATCCCCTCCTATACGAAACACTCCGTAATCACCAAATGCTTTTCGCAGACTGTCACATGCACGGAGGATCAACTGATCTCCTGCCTCATGTCCCATGGTATCATTCACGCGCTTCAATCCCGTAATATCACAGTAAACCACACCTATGCTTTTCTCTTTATCAATTTCGTCAATATAACGATTCATGGCGAATCTGTTTCCAAGCTTTGTGAGAGAATCTTTATAGCTCATATCTTCAAGCTGTCTCATCAGATTTCTTCTTCTAATGCAGGATACAAGGAAGTGTCCCATGATCTGAAGCATATTGGACGTATATTCCAATGCCAGCAGGGGCGGATTGTCAACACCATAAAATGCAATGACCTTTCCCTCATCATATAAAGGTACGACCACAAGTGAATGGATATTCTGCCTTTTTAGATTCTCATACTGTAAGGGATCACTTTCCCTGATTTCTTCCAGATCTTTATATACAATATGTTTTCCTTCCTGAAAACTATGATACCAGTTCGCACAGACTGCTGATGGAAGATTCTGTAAATTATTCTTCTCTGGTTTCACACCATCTGCTACCCATTCATAGGTGTTATCATCTCCGCCCTGGTCATTTTTTTCAAAAATATAGGTTCTCTCTCCATTCAGCGATTTTCCCAGATATTCTAAAATCGTACAAATAGATTCTTCCGGAGTAGAAGCACGAAGGGCAATCCGAAGTCCCTCATTTACCAGGGCTTCCATACTGTTATATTTTTGAAGCGCTTTGTCCTGAGTACGCTCCTCACTGATATCTATTCCTATTTCAATTCGATATTTTCTCTTCTTCTCAGAATCTTCGATCACAGTATCCTTGAGCATCAGATATTTATCAATAATGGGATTGTAATGACGCCATTCTTCAAATTCGCCGACCTTTAACTGGCAATCATTGCACATACCACATAGAATAGTTGAATTCTGTAATAATTCATAACATTTTCTGCCCTTTACATCATCCAGACTGTTCAGACCATACGCCTTCAGTGTTTTCCGGTTCATAAATACAAGTTCATGTGTTTCTATATCCGTTGCATATACAAATTCATTAATATTTTCAAAAAATTCCCATATATTTTGTATTTCTTTCATACTTTTAATTCCCATTTTTCAATAAAACTGTTTATACTGATATACAAAAATATTATAACACATAATTTTAACTTTGTATTTAATTTATATTATTATTTCTTCCTTACTGCAAATCGAAATACATCACTTCCCAGATTCCTCATTTTATATTTCTCTGTAACCCGATCAATTTCTTTGATCTCACTCTCTGTTAACTTGACTCTGATCGCCCTGGCAAGCTCATCAACTCGCTGCTCTCTTCTGCATCCACACATGGGAACGATTCCTTTCGTTACACAATATGAAATTGCCACCAGTCTCTGCACAAAATACTATAATGATTCTAAACTCCATAAAGGGGGATATTTTCCGCTTCAAGAATGTTTTTCGCCTTCTGACACTCCCTTAAATTAAAATTTGATACTCCAATATGTTTTATTTTTCCCATTTTACAAAGAGCAATGATTTCTTCCAGATTTTTTTCAATATCATTTGGCATATGAAGCCAATAAATATCAATATAGTTACGTTGAAAATCTCGAAGATCTTTCTCAACAGCATTAAATACCTGCCCTTTTCTATATTTCCGAAATGGTGTGTATTTTGATGAAATACAGATTTCATCCGTTGCAAGCTCACCCAGGATTTTAGGGCATTTTCCATTTCCATAATCTCTTGCGGTATCAAATATTGTAATTCCATTCCTTCTGGCAGCATACACAGTTGCCCGAAATCCCTCCATTCCTACTGCATTTCCACGCATTGCTTTCTCATATGCACCACTCCCCCACGAATTGGTCCCAATTACGGCCTGTGGATATAATACTTTATCTTTCATTGTTTTTTACATTCCTTTCCACATTTTATAAATATGAGATTTTTCTCATGTTTATTGACTTTTTAGATGAAATAAATTATAGTGTAGCTACACAGGCACATAGTTTACAAATTACTGAAAGGTATGGGTTTAATATGGCAAAATCAGATATCCATGAACCAAAACAGAAACGCTCTATTGAAAAGAAAAAGCATATTATGGAAACCGGCATTGAACTGATGATCAAAAAGGGTTATCACCGTACAACTACTGATGATATTGCTGCAAAAGCCGGCGTTTCAACCGGAATTATATACCGGTATTTCAATGATAAACATGATATTTTAATTGCTGGTCTGGAATTCTATTTTCAAAAAATGTTAGATGATCATTATTTTTCTATTGATCAGACCGATTCTGACAGTATAGATGCTTTCGCCAGCGTCTTGCTGGACCGATTTCTTTCTATACACACTGATAACTGGGATATGCATGAAGAGTTGGAAGCTATGCGCCATAGTGATAAAGAAGTTGCTGCATTATATGATAAAGCAGAAGCTACAATTATCATGCAGGTTACAAATGACCTGAGAGCACATGGAGACTCGCGTACAAATCTGTCTGAACGCGTTTACGCTGCTTTTCATCTGATCGAGGGATATTGCCATATGCATTTGCGTGAACTTCCTCCTGAAATCAGCTTAGAACAAATGAAAAAAGTCACACATGATGCCATATGCGACCTTTTGAAAAGAATATAATTTCGTATCTAATTCCAGCCCTTCCAAATATCCGGCTGGTATCCCAACGTGGACTGCTTACCATTCCTTACAACAGGTGTCCTGATAAGCTGCGGATTCTCCAGAATTTTCTCCAGTTTATCCTCATCTGCGATATATTTGATCAATGCAAGTGTATCCTGATCCTTCGCTTCCCAATTGATCATATTTTCCATGCCACCATTATTCTGAGCAACTGATGTAAACTCCCCCTTGCTCATGCCTTTTTCTTTCATATCAATGAACTGATACTTAATACCACGTTCCTTAAAGAAACGTTCAGCTTTCCTCGTATCACTACATTTCTTAGTTCCAAATATTTGAATATTCATATTCTGTCTCCATTTCAGCCTGGATCGCATCTTCACAGGCAGCCATTGCCTCAAGTGTCTTAGTCAGAAGTTCTTCCAGCTCCTATCCCGGTTGACTTGCTCCTCTTTCGATCAAAGAATCCTTGTTATACTTTTTGAGCAGCTCTAATGCTGCATCTCTTGAAATGCGATTCATTGTATTTAACCTCTTTTCTTGGTTCATATTTTATTCTGCATTCTCAGGAAGTATATCCATTACCAGTCGGAACTCCAGTTTGTATCTCCACTGTCCCAACTGTCGAAAGAATTTGAGTCGTATGAACCACCTGAGTTACTATCAGAGGAATTCGAATAATCATGATAATACTCTGAATCATAAAAGCTTTTACCATTATCAGTGTCTTTGAAAAATTCATTTTCTCTTTCCGTATACGTATCATAGCTGCTGTCATATTTCATGGTTGTATCTTTATACCAGTCATTGTCATCTTCATCATATACATACCATGAATTATACCCGTTAAAATAATAATGACTTCCATTGATATCATAGTATCCACTAAATTCTGACCGCCAAACTACCACCAGAAAAATTAATACACCAATAAGAGGCATTATCACCAAAGGAATCAAAAACAGTTTTAATACAAACATATCGTATCTTTTACCGGAATATGTATGCGTATCTTTTTTTCTTTTGCTGTCATTGGGATCTAATACAAGACCACGGTTTCTGGATTCTTCATCCATTTTGTCATATAAAATCTGACAGGCTTCACTTTCTGATTTACCTCTGTATCTCTCAAATTTTGTGCCGGTATCTTTATTTTTTGCTACTACATACTCATCAGTATAAACATCGTAGTAAATATAGAACCATCTTGGTTCATTCCCTTTATTTTCTCCAAGTGCAAATCGCATCTTTTCTAAAGGCAAATGGCGGTCTGCTGCAAACTGCCTGAATTCTTCAATGGAATTAATTTTTGCCATTTCAAATCACTCCTTAGGCGCATTTTACACGATATTTATTACGAAATCAAATTGTTGTATTTTCCCTTACAGTCTCATTTCAAATTCGTGATTTCTGTCACAGGTAAGTTTACCATCTTTTACTTCTAATAAAGCCACCTGTATACATGCCCTTCCATCCTCTGCATCAGCAACATATGACTTGTCCAGTCTATGTTCGTTCGTAAAGTAGGGATGTGTAAAGTAGAAAATATAGGCTACATCACCTTTTGATACTACATCTGCATGGCTAGCCATAACACCATCACAGTTACGACTGCCTCCATCCCTCAGAATATATCCCTGTCTCTTCCAATGTGTGTAATCCTCTGTCTCATAGACGCCAAGACCATTCCATTCATCTGTGATCATCCATTTCTTACCGCCCAGTTCAAATACATTAGGGCCTTCATGACTGTTATAGTCAATTTCCTTTCCACATACTTCCCAATGATACAGATCACTGCTGATAGCGCTGTATGTATACGAATGATTTCCTTCGTCCTTGTACCACATTTTATACTGACCATTGCCTATCGGATGCACGCAAGCATCGATCACCCTCTCTGAGGACAGCTTCAATACACTTTCAAAATGCCACTGCCATAGATCATCTGCGGTATAATGTACGATATGTCTGGGCCAGTTCCAATCTGTAGGAACACCTGTGATATAACTTACATACATATGGTATTTACCCTCTGCATAAATGATCTCCGGTGCCCAGAATGTATTATGCCCCGGTTCAAAATCCAGTCCCGTCAGAGATCCACGGTAGAGCCAGCGGATTCCGTCTGTAGAAGATGCCACACCTATTGCAGTTCCATGAATATGAGACACACCTATACTGTTGACCGCACTTCTTCTCTGTGTATAGAGCATCCACCACTGCTTTTCCTTATGATTCCATATCACTACCGGATCTGTAGGTGCATCATAGATCGGATCTCTGTATAAAGGTGCAGGTACAATGCATTCTTTCCAGACCGAGCCAACATCCAGACCTTGTCTCGTAAGCCATTCATCCTCTACAGATACCCTCTTTTCTTCCCCTGACTCATTCGCTAAAGTAACGGATACTCTGGGTTTCTGCCCGGGTGCTAATTCTTCACAACCATAATCCCCATCAAAAATCTGCCTGATCGTCCACATAAATATCTGTCTCCTTCCCCATTTTCAAGTCATAAATCGATTTAATCGTATTATACTTACATCCATTACTTTTTTCAATTATCCCTTCATTTTCCTCTGCTGAATCGGCAAGTCCGGCAATAATTCTGGACATGCTGTCTTTTGCCTGATTCATATCTGTGACATTCTTCTGCATATCCATTTCTTTTTGGTTGATATCACCGATACTCTCGTTCAGTTCATCAAAGATTCTCTTCGTCTGATCTACACTTTCTTCCTGCTTTCTCAATGCATTACTGATAAGCGACATTGCCTTTACAATTCCCTCTGTCTTATCTACAAGTTCCTGAATATTGGCACCAATTTGTGCTGCAGAGCTGTTGGACTGTTCGGCAAGTTTCTGAATCTGCTGTGCAGCCACTGCAAACCCTTTACCTGCATCTCCTGCTCTGGCTGCCTCAATACTTGCATTAAGTGCCAGGAGATTTGTCTCCTCAGCTATATCTGTAATATACTCTGTAACGCTCTGGATCTGCTGTACTGAATCATTGGTAACAGCTACCTGTTCTTCTATGTCTTTGGCTGTATCCTGTGATTCCCTACTGCTTTCAAGAAGTGCTCCCAGAATATTCTGGCTTTCTCTTGCAGATTCTGTCATCTTCTCAGATATCTTACTGATATCTTTGATCTGCTCTAACATCAGATTAATGGCATTATTTGTTACTTCAACATCTTCAGTAGCACTTCTGCTCTGGTCTCTTTGTTCATTTGCAGTCGTATAGATCTGTCCTACATTGGAACTTGTTTCCTTTGCTACAGAAATGACCTGATTTTTACCCTGAGTTTTTCAGTTCCCTGTGCAAGTTCACCGAATTCATCTGTTCTGTGTGTCTTGAGCAATCGGTCATCTGATAAATCTCCCATAGATACTTTAAGCAATACACGCCTTACATCATGCAATACTTTTGTTAAAGCTCCTATATACAGGAAGATAAAAATAACAACTGCTACAAAAATAGCTAATGATATTGCTACACAGATAAAAATGTAACGATTTACAACATTATTTTCATAATACCTAAACTCATTGTAGTTACCCCTTCCCATTTAAAATACAAATTATTGTGGATACTGTTCAAGCCACTCGGCATCCTTCTCCATCATTTTACGAACTCTCTGAACTCCACTTGCTTTGTTTCCATTGACAAGTAATCCCATTAATTTCAAAACAGGCATAGACAGTACATCTACAGAAATCTCCGGCAGCTCATCTATGGATATTCTCCCATCTGCAGCCTTCCACAACGCTAAGAAAACAAGGCACTCATATATATTGGATGCCATAGGATTGTCTTTGCCAACATCATCTATCCGGCACAGCATATCTTTATATTCTGTGTATGTTTTTTTCATCAGAGCTGTTGTATACTCTTTCCCATATCGTTTCGTAACACTCTTTTTAACATATGGTATCACCATTTTCCAGTATTTGTCCGTGTACTCCATCATGACAAAACCTGCCCCCTTCTATTCCTATCCTGCATATAAAAACAGCCTTGGTTAGAATTATCTAACTAAGGCTGTTTTAGCATAACTTATTGGAAAAATAAACACGAATCAGCACTTAAAGCCTGCAATTACCTGTCTGGTCACATCCGGATAATTGGTAATGATCGCATTCACTCCATACTGACAGGCAAGTGCCATGTGTTCCTTCTCGTTCACAGTCCAGACATTTACGTCCAGACCATTTCTGGCAGCATCCTGCATGTAATCAGGATATTGAAGGTTATAAAGTGCCGGATGAAGTGCATTCGCACCATGTTTCTTTGCATAAGAAGCCACGTCAATCGGACCATCTGCATATAAGAACCCAACATAGCAGTCAGGATCCAACTCATGCAGCTTCACACAGGTATAATGATTGAAAGAAGAATATAGTACTCTGTCTTCCATTCCCATTTCTCTGGTAAGTGCAATAACTTTACGCTCAATTTCCGGATAAAATACAACGCCTGTCTTGATCTCTACATTAATAGTAAGGTCAGTAGGTTTTATCAGCTCATACACCTCACGCAGCGTAGGAATATCCGCATGCTCATATTTCGGACAAGTCCTGTTATAGTTGAATTTTCTAAGCTCTTCAAAAGTATAATCCTTTACCCAGCCTTTTCCATCACTGGTGCGGTCAATCCATTCATCATGAATTACCACAAGCACATCATCTTTTGTAAGCTGAACGTCCAGTTCAATACCATCAGCCCCCTGTTCAACCGCTAATCGAAATGCCTCCAGCGTATTTTCCGGTGCATATCCGCTTGCTCCTCTGTGTGCCCATACAAGGGGGGTATCTTTTTTCTTAAAGTTTTCAAATGACATGACTTTGTCCTCCTTAATCTTCTACATCATATGCTTCTAATCCGCGCTTAGCCTCTGCTTTAGTATCTCCATGTTTTACCATAAGCATGGTACAGAATGCTGCAAAACTAAATATTGCTGCATATGGAAACAACGTGCGATATCCTACATGTTTTAACAAAAATCCTGCAAGAATCGGCGTAATGATCTGCGCCGTCATACTGAAAGTATAATACAGCCCAGTGAATTTTCCCACTTCACTGCCCTTGCACATTTCAAGAACCATAGGCAGACTGTTCACATTGATCGCTGCCCAGGCAAGCCCCATGCATAAAAATATGGCATATAACCAGGTGTGGAACGTATCACACAGCATTGTATACACAAATGAAACAATAAAGCAGCTTGCAAGGAGCAATACTCCTGCCTGAATGGTACGTCTGCGTCCAATCCTGCTTGCCATCTGGGCTACGGGAATATAGGAAAGAATTGCGCCTCCTGTAGCAACAGTCAGGCACATGGAAGCTCCTCCAAGGCTCATCCCCCACATTTTTCCTGCATAAGTCGTAAACCATGTTTCCACTCCATTATATGCAATGAACCAAAGGGCAATTGAGCAGAGCAAAAAGGCAAGACTACGCTTTACATCTGCCAGAAGCTTTTCTTCTCCGGATTCACTGTCTGTTTCAGCCAGATTCTCTTCAGGATGTGCATTCTCGTATTCCTTCATCTCAAGACTAAGCTTAGCCTCATCTACCGCAAACATTACAATGCAAAGTGCTACGATCATAATTCCTGCCACGATCAGGAACAATGGCATATAATCTATATGTTCCATGCCGGCAGTTCTCCGGGTGGAATACAGAACACTTGCAATGATCAGATATACGATTCCACCCAAAGCTCCCATTAAATTGATAATTGCATTTCCTTTACTTCTCAATGGCTTGGGAGTTACGTCAGGCATCAATGCGACCGCAGGACTGCGATATGTTCCCATGGCAACCAGCAGACAGCCAAGAACCACTACGAAAAATATCTGAACCAGATCAGAATTTGTCTGAAAAAACAGATTATCCAGATATGGGATCAGAAGCATTAAGAACACTGCAGCAACAGTTCCGCGCAAAATAAAAGGCTTGCGTCTTCCCATTTTAGCAGTACATTTATCAGAGAGTCCTCCAAATAACGGTAGCAGGAAAAGAGCAAGTACATTATCAGCCGCCATGATCGCACCTGAAAAAGTTTCATTCATGTGGAATGTGTTGGTAAGAATCAGTGGAATTACACTATTATACATCTGCCAGAAAGCACAGATAGACAAAAATGCAAAACCAATTTTAATAGTCTGTTTTGTGTTTAGTTTCATCCTTTGCTTATACCCCCTTCTTCTCCTTTATTCTACCGAATTTTCGTTCATATCTCAATACGTGCTTATGTCATTTCTCCAACTTCAATTCAATATTATCAGAAACATAACAAATATATCCGTGTGTCTTTGCATATTTTTCCGCTTCTCTTTGAATAACAGAGTTCGTTGCATATTCCAATGCATAAGCTGTACAACCATGCTGAATTACCAAATCTAAATAATTAGTATAGTATTCTCTGGTATCTTTCGCATTTTTCGAATAACTGTCATTTGAAAAATCATACATGGTATAAACGTTTTCCTGATTTACTCCATCAATGAGCTTGTTTTTTCCTTTTTCAAGGTATTTTTTTACAAAAATGTCTCCACCGTTTATTATAACCTTCTTATCAAAGTTTTTAATATCCTTTAAAATATTAATTATCCCCTCATAGATTGATTCCTTCTGATACATATAATATACATCGACATTATCAATGAAGAAACCGTCCACACCTTTTTGTACCAGATCATTCACTCTTGAAGCTACAAATTCCTGCCATTTAGGATTTGATACATCTATCCATTTTTCTTCCGGCCAATTCTCATACTCTCCCAATGTATATTCTTCATATTCTGCATAGTAGGGTCTGAAATTCTCGATGGAACCAATATTTAAATACGAATAGATTTCATTGACTCCATTCTTTTTTAAATGTGAGATTTCATCCTTTGAAAAATATTCCGCGTCTATTATCAGTACATCAATATTCGTAATCTTATCTATTACATTTGAGTCCTCACCGATTAAGACAACATATTTTTCCATAGCTTTTGAAGTATTTTCAAAACAACCACGAAGCAATATAACAAATAACACTATGACAAATATTTTCAATATTATTTTTTTCATTTTTCTCCTGATACATTTATAATGCAGAACGACCTCTATTGATTCATCATCAATAGAGGCTATATTTTTATTTCATCTTATTTCTTATTTCTGCCAGTCTTTCCAGTGCTGCTTTCAGTGTTTCATCTTTCTTGGCAAAATGGAATCTCACATAATCATGTACATCTTCCTTAAAGAAACTGGAACCGGGCACTGAACCGACTCCGACTTTCTTCGCCAGATCTACTGCGAAATCATAGTCATTGTCATAACCAAATTCGCTGATATCCACCATTACATAATATGCCCCCTGCGGCTCAACAAAGGAAAGTCCTATGTCACGCAGACCCCCGCAGAACAAGTCTTTCATATGCGTATAATGCTGCTGGAGTTCTTCGTAATATTCATCTCCAAAATTAAGTCCTACAACGACTGCTTCCATAAGTGGTGCGGCTGCGCCGATCGTAAGGAAATCATGCACTTTCTTCACACGCTCGGTAATTTCGGGCGGAGCAATGACATATCCGATTCGCCATCCGGTGATGGAATAGGTCTTGGACAATGAACTGCATATGATCGTGCGTTCTCTCATTCCCGGAAGTGTTGCCATGTATACATGTTCATGCGGTTTGTACAGGATATGTTCATATACTTCATCCGTAATGACATAGAGATCGTATTTCTTAGCCAGATCTGCAATGATCGTCATCTCTTCTCTGGTAAATACCTTGCCACTCGGATTGGAAGGATTACACAGGATCAACGCTTTCACACCCGGCTGCTTAAATGCATTCTCCAATACATCCGGATCAAAGGAAAAAGCAGGAGGAACCAGCGGAACATAAATCGGCTCTGCACCTGACAAAATGGCATCTGCACCATAATTCTCATAAAATGGGGAAAAGACTACCACTTTATCTCCGGGATTACATACGGTGAGCATTGCTGCCATCATAGCCTCTGTTCCACCACAGGTTACTACGATCTCCTGATCAGGGTCTACGTCCATTCCTGAGAAATGTTTCTGTTTTCTGGCAAGTGCCTCCCTGATCGTCTGTGACCCCCATGTCGTCGCATACTGATGAGGGCCGACATGTGCAAGCTCTGACAACTTATCTGTGATTTCCTTCGGCGGGTCAAAATCAGGGAAGCCCTGAGATAAGTTAATAGCTCCATACTGGTTCGATACTCTTGTCATTCTACGGATCACAGAATCGGTAAATCCTGCCGTTTTATCACTTAAAGGTTTCATACACACACTTCCATTTCTATTTTTTACGCATCATAGGAAATTCCTGAATTTAAAATGCCCTTTTCATCAAATGCTGCCTTCACACGTTTCATCAGTGCGATATTTGCCGGATTGGCAGCTTCAAGCATATATTTCTGCTTGCTCAGTCCAATTCCATGTTCACCACTTGCCAGTCCACCAAGCTCTGTACACTTTCTATACAGAACCGTCAGGTTGGTATCCAGTTCTTTCGCCCATGTGGCATCATCCCTATCACCTCTGACTACGCACAGATGCACATTGCCATCACCGGCATGGCCAAAGCTGATCATTCTCATTCCACATTCTTTCTCATACTCATTGATAAAGTTGACGAAAGTATCGATCTGATTGATCGGAACAACCATATCCAGTGGTTCCTGCTCAGAAACTGCTTCTACTGATTTTACGAGACAACCGCGGATTCTCCAGACATTTGCAGCTACTTCCGGATCTTCCAGTGCCAGGAATGCCTTGGCTCCCGCCTGTCTGGTCACTTCTTCTGCTGTCTTGATATTCTCTGTGATCTCTGATTCTTTCCCATCAAAAGTCAAAAGTAAGTATGCCTTTGCATCTGTCAGCGGGAACTGTAAATGCAGGAAATCTTCTCCAAGCTGCACTACCTTTCTCTCAATAAACTCAATAGCCGTTGGATTAATATTCGCCTGAATGATCTTGGGAACACTTTCAATGCCGGCTTTCAAAGATTCATATCCTACCAGGATACTGATGCTTTTCTCCGGCTTTGGAATTAATTTTAATACACATTTGGTAATGATTGCAAGCGTTCCTTCAGAACCGATCACAATATCTTTCAGATCCAGTCCTGTAGTATCTTTACGGTTCTTACCTCCTACCGTAAGAACTGTACCATCTGCCAGAACTACTTCCAGTGCCATGACGTAATCACGGGTCACACCGTATTTTACAGCACGCATACCACCTGCATTGGTACTGATATTACCTCCGATAGATGCTTTCTTTTCACCTGGATCAGGGGGATAGAATAAGCCTTTTGATTCAACGAATGCCTGAAAGTCCTGCAAAATAACACCAGGCTCCACAGTTGCTGTGAACGTTTCCTCATCCAGTTCTAATATGTGATTCATAAGAGAAACATCAATTACGATTCCATCACCATGTGGAACTGTTGAACCGACCAGATTGGTACCTGCTCCTCTGGGTGTTACAGGTATCTGATTCGCATATGCGTATTTCAACAATTCACTTACTTCCTGTGTCGATACAGGAAATACGACTGCCCTGGCACTTCCGATACGTCGCTCCAGATTATCGGACAGGTACTTTTTTTCGATTTTGTCTGTAATTACACGATTTTCATCACCGATGATCTTTAATAATTCTTCTCTCATGTCATTTCACCAACTCTCTGATTATTTAGTCTTAGCTTCCCATGCCGGAACGAAGTAGCCGCCGAACTTGTCTTCAAAGATCTGCTTGGTTTCTTCAGACTGGAAAAGCTTGACAATTTCCTGATATACAGGGTCATCTGCATTTTCACTCTTTACTGCGATCAAGCAGAAATAGCTGTCATCATCATATTCTGATTCTTTGAAAATAGCAGTGGAAGGATCAATGCCGTAATCCAGTGCATAGTTACCATTTACAACTGCAATGGTAAAGTCAGGAATTACAGAAGGAATTGTAGATGCTCCAAGCTCTGTAATATCTACCTGTACTTTATAATCAGTAATATCTGATACGGTAGGATTGGCTCCTGCATTTGGATCGATTTCAATAATACCTGCTGACTCCAATACTTTCAGTGCACGTCCTCCATTAGAAGCATCGTCCGGAATAGCAACAGTGTCACCATCTTTTAACTCATCAATGGACTGAATCTGGTCAGAATAAATATTCATTGCAATGATGAATGTATCACCGATCGCTGTAAGGTCATATCCATTCTTCTCTGTATCATTATTGAAATATGCATGATGCTGGAATGCGTTGATATCAATTTCTCCTGCATCCAGTGCTGCATTAGGAAGGGAGAAATCTGAGAACTGTACATATTGAAGGTCGATACCCTCTCCTGCCAGTTTCTCTTTGATAGGATTCCAGATGTCTTCATAGATAACGCCAGTCAGACCAAGCTTCACTACACGGGTTTCTCCGTCATTTGAAGTCTGCGCTTCCTGTGTGGATGCTGTTGTATCATCTGTTGTTGCTGCATTACTGTCTGCTGCGGATGTATCTTCTGCCTTCTGGCTTCCGCATCCTGTAATCATTCCTAATGCTAATACTGCTGTAAGTACTGTTGCTAATAATTTCTTTTTCATAATTTTATTCTCCTCATCTATTTATTTAATGTGTATTTTTCTTTGCAATATGATTTCCAATGATCTGTATCACGGTTACGATCACTACCAGAACAACAACTGTTGTATAGGTAACGTCCGGCATGTTTCTGTCATGTCCGTACATAATGGCAAAGTTACCTAAACCGCCGGCGCCAACTGCTCCCGCCATAGCTGTCAGACCGATCAGGCTGATAATTGTAATGGTAGTTCCTCTGGCAATACCTGCAATGCTTTCTTTCAGATATACGCTCCAGATAATCTCCAGATTACTCAGTCCCATAGACTGTGCTGCTTCTATCAGTCCCGGATTTACATCCGACATTGCTGTTTCCATCTGTCTGGTAAAGAATGGTGCGCATCCAAAGATCAGCGGCACGATTGCTCCTTTTACACCGATTCCTGTTCCCATGATCGCTCTGCTGAGTGGAACAAGTCCTACCAGAAGAATGATAAACGGTATGGAACGGAAAAAATTCACGATTTTATCTATCACCTGATAGATTACCTTATTCGGTACGATTCCTGATGGTCTGGTTACGATCAATGTGATTCCCAATATAATGCCGATCAGAAATGATATTCCACCTGCCCAGCCTACCATAATAAATGTATCTCTGAAACTTTCCCAGAAAATATCTGTTCTCGCCATGACATTCGGTATGATTTTATTTAGAAATTCTGCCATCAAAAATCACCTCCACTCCTACATTTTTCTCTTTCAGATATGCGATCGCTGCATCAATCTGCTTTGCTTCTCCCTGCACGATCGATACCAGACCGCCTATTGGATTGCCTCCTATCAACTCAATGTTTCCAAAGATAATATTGACATTCAGCTCAAATTTCCTTGATATCTGAGAAACCAATGCCTCTGAAACATCTCTCTTGATATAACTGGATCTGAGTACCACTTCACCTGGCTGTATATTCAGCAACTCCTTGTGTGTCTCAACCAGCTCTGTTATTTTGGAAAGATTCGTTGTATTCTCAACAAATTCACGGGTAATGGCTTCTTTTGGATTTGCAAAAATATCAAATACCTTACCACTTTCTACAACAACTCCGCCTTTCATAACTGCCACTTTATCACAGATATCTTTGATAACCTGCATCTCATGTGTAATGACTACAATCGTAATCCCCAGTTCTTTGTTAACTTTCTTGAGAAGTTCCAGAATCGCCTTTGTTGTCTTGGGATCTAATGCACTGGTAGATTCATCACTCAGAAGTATCTGTGGGTCACTGGCAAGTGCTCTGGCAATTGCCACTCTCTGTTTCTGTCCTCCTGAAAGTTGTGATGGATAAACATCTGCTTTTTCTTCAAGCTCTACCAGTTTTAATAACTGGTTAACTTTCTCCTGCTTTTCCTTTTTGGATAATCTGGATTTTCGAAGTGGGAAAGCAATATTTTCATATACCGTTCTTGCTGCAAACAAATTAAACTGCTGGAAGATCATTCCTATCTTCTTACGCCTCTGCCTCAGTTCCTTAGGTGACATGGCAGTAAGCTCTTCTCCCTCAACATAGACTTTACCTTCTGTAGGTCGCTCCAGCAGATTGATACATCGAACCAAAGTTGATTTGCCAGCGCCGGACATACCGATAATTCCATATATATCACCTTTCTCAATGGAAAGGTTTATATTTTTCAGCGCCTCAACTGTTCCGTCCTTAGTCGTAAACCGCTTGGATAAATTTTCAAATACAATCTCTGCCATGTGATTCATCCTCTCTGTATTCCTGATAGATGTAATCATATCGTATTAGTAGGGATTTGTATAATAGAAAAAAAATATAGTTGGCGATAAGTTTTACTTATAGCCAACTATATAGCATAAATTATTTGTCTGATTTTTCAATCTGTTTTTCGAATCTGGAATATACCCAGTTTATTATGAAACATAATATACCCGCTGCAAAGAATCCTATCGGCTTCAAAATATTGGAATCATAGCTTACATCAAATAATACCAGCTTCACTACGGAAATAAAGGTAAGCATCAGCCCATATAATCGGAACGATTTATGTCTGGTCATAAAACCGATCACAATACTTGCCACTGCAAATACCAGTGTTACAATGGATACTGCATAGCCTACTGCATCCATTCTGTACAAAATCACATATAACAGCACCAAAAACTTGGAACAGATGTAAATTCCTACCGGAAGCTCCGACATCTCTTTTCGGAACCGGAACAGATTCGAAATGTTCAGCATATACAGGATCAGAGTAATTACTGAATAAAAAACAACCGCCGCTGCTTCTGAACTGACTGAAAATCCAAATACATGGATCGCATTACATATGCTTATAACAGAACTTCCCCATACCATCATAATAAGATTCATGAGATATCCTATAACATAGGATATCTTTTCCTCCTCATGGGTAATCGGATTCTTGCGGTACCACTTTGAATTCAGTAAAAGGTCAATCAATACCAGTAAAATAAACAACGTTCCTCCACTGGCACTCTCTTCTACACAAATGCTGATAAACAGGACGATCCACAATGCTGTATTCATATATTTGTGTTCTCTGCTGTATTTCTTTAACAGGCAAATGCCGGACAAAATCATAAACAGGAAGCAGCCACCATAACTGAACCAGTGGTTTACAAGTACAGGAGTTGTCGTATTTACCATTGTAATAAGAACATATGCATAAAATAAATACCAGAATTTTCTTTCCTTCAGATAAACTGCCGCTGCAAAAAGGAATGGAACGACCAGCAGATATCCAACATAATCATTTACGATCCCGGCATTAACAAACAGTAAAGAAAAGCTCAGGATTCCAAAAGATAAATATTCCCCATACTTTTTCCTGCAAAGGGCATACAAAACAATTGCCTGTACGATCCATACATAGGAACTGTACTTTCCGATCACTGAATCGGAAGAACCAAACAACTCACATATTTTAAATATACTCCATTGTAAAAAGATACAGGCCATCGTCAGCGAAATGAGTGTGATGGTCATACCTTTTCCCATCTTTTCAGAAGTATAATGTGCAATGCAGTAAGCCAGTGCTGCAAAAGAAATTATCATAAGTACACATATTACCAGCGCCTGATCAAGATAGAAGAAACCAAACAGGAACTGAATGACCGGAACCTGAAGAAACAGATATATATTTGTCTTATAGGAACGGTCACTTGTCAGAAACAGAAGCACAACGCCTACAGCATATACAAGGATTCCAAGATACGTTTCCTGCCACTGAGCTAATACCAGCATAGAAGAAATAATCAATCCCACATTGCATATGTATGCGAACATCCTTGATTTCTCTCTTGCCAGAAAACCTGTTGCAACAAGCCATAATACTAATATGACCAGAAGAGTCATCTTGGAAATTACTTCATAGGTAAAACAGGTTATCAATGCCGATATATAGATCGCACTGACACCACAACCTGCAAGTGCTGCAAACAGTACATCATATTTACTGCCTTTCTTCATTTTCATGATACCAACACCTGCTATCACTGCACTGACGGTAAACATGATCCCTACCTTAACTGCATCGGGTATCGCCCTGTAAATCAATCCACCGAACAAAATCAAGCTGAACAGGATCAACACAGACGCCAGAATTCCCATCAGATACTTACCCACTGTCTGTTCCATGTTCTTATTCTTCTTATTCTCCGGTGTTCTATCAGCGCTATATTGTTGTCCCTGTACCGTGTCAGGTGACTGCACCGTTGAAAATACAGCCTTTTTCGTTTCTGCTGTAACAGGTACATTACTGCTTACAGGCTGTACTCCCACATTCTGCGCATTTTTCAGTTTCCATACTTCTTTCTCAAGCTCATCAACCCGTCTCGACAGACTATTCAATTGCTCAAACATTTCGGTTTGTTCTACGCTCTCTCCCATTTTCTCCCTCATGTCTCTCATCGATTTAAGTATTTTATGTTAACGAGTCATATTGTATCATATCCTGTCGTTTACGTCCAAGTATTTCCATAAAATAAATGCTGCAAAAACTGTTGCCAGCAGATCTGCCGCAGGCTGCACCAGAAATAGTCCCGTCCGGCCGCCTATTGCAAGTAAAAAGAATAGTAATGGTATGTAGAAAATTCCCTGTCTGGCAACAGAGATCCACAGTGCCCTGGAATACTGTCCTATATTCTGCATGTACATACTACTGACAGCATAAAATCCCAGAAAAGGCAGTGAGATACATTGTAATCTCAATATCTGCACACCTAATCGTATGACTTCTTCATCCTGACTAAGTACTGCTGTAACAGGTTTTGCACAAATTGCCAGTAAGATAGATGCGACCAAAAGAAAAATGGTTCCGATCCATACGGTCAGTTCTAACGACTTCTTCACTCTGTCATACTGTTTTGCTCCGTAATTCATGGCACAAATGGGCTGAAATCCCTGTCCCCAGCCTATCATGATCATATACGCCAGTGCTGCGATTCTGGAACTGACCGTCAAGGCTGCGATCATACTCTCTCCAAAAGCCGCAGCTACAATATTAAGAAGCACACCTGCAATCCCTGTAATTCCCTGTCTTGAGAAATTTGGAGCACCACCAGCCAGTATATGATATACCCGTGTCTTGCTAAAATATGCCCTGTTTAATCTGACGGGAATATTTCCATGCTGAAAGGATAGAAAAAACAGCACAACTGCCCCTATAATCTGTCCTGCCAGAGTCGCCCATCCGGCTCCGACAAACCCCATTTTTAATCCAAAGATAAAGACAAGATCAAGTATCATATTACTGACCATCCCTGCCAGCAAACCCGTCATTCCGTCTTTCACATTACCGCACAAACGCAACTGATTATATACTGTCAATGCAAACAGGCTAAAAGGTACACTGAACAGAATAATCCTCAGATACTCTGTTGTATAATCCAGAAGCTGTGGGGAAGCATTTCCTCCTATGAAACCAGCCAGAGGTCTGACCCATGCAGTCAACATTATCATAAGGACTACACCTGTTCCTAATGCCATGACTATACCCAAAGAAGATATAACTTCCGCTTCTGCATCCTCCTGTTCTCCTATTTTTCGTGACATGACATTGCCACTTCCATATCCGAACCAGAACCCTATCGCCTGAATGAAACTTACAAAGCTGAACACAATTCCTATCGCCGCTGTCATGCTTTTATTATTCAGTTGACCGATAAAAAAAGTATCTGTCAGATTATAGATCATATTGATCAGCATACCGATAATCGTTGGAACCGACATTTTTATCAGTAAAGGAAGAATTGGCTCTGTCAGGATTCTCTCTCTTCTTGATTTTTTCTCATTCATCTCAGCAATTAGACGCCTCTCCCTTATCACCATCTACTCTGATGGTATCTCCATCCTTGAACTTAGTGGTAGCAAATCCGACTCCCAGAACAGCAGGTATTCCGTATTCTCTGGCTACGATTGCTGCATGACTCAGTGCTGAACCAGTATCCGCTACGACTGCACTGGCAAGTCCAAATAAAGGTGTCCATTCCGGATCAGTAAGCTGACACACCAGAACATCACCCTTTTGCATCTTGTAAAATTCCTCCGGTCCATGGATAACGCATACCTTACCAACTGCCACTCCTGCACTTCCGCTCACGCCCTTTAACACATCTCCCCTGGAATCAAAGACCAGAAGCTTGGATGCATCCCATACTTTCTGTGAAAGTGGGTGTTTTTCATTTCTACGTGTGGTCTTCTCCTTATCAGATTCGGATAAGTACCCTCTCTTACAAGCCTCTGCCAGCTCATCTGCAAACAGATTTGCCACTCCACTCTCATAATCTGTTTCGGATAGTAATAATGTATTAGTCCGTTTCAGGCATTGACGAACATAGTAGAATAATGTCTCCCACAGATATTGACTTTCTTCCCTTACAACATGAAAATACCGGAAATGTTTGATTTTCTTCTCCAGTGCGGGGTATTGACTGCCATAGACAATTTTAAGTTGCTCCATGAGTTTACCAAAATCTTTCTCTTCTGTGTTATCGGAAGCCTGTCCATTGTCTGCTACCAATGGCTGTAGAATATGTATAAGCCTGTCCGGATCTTCTATAAGTGTCTTTGCATGTGTACAGTAACAGTTATAATCTGACTTGTAACCATTCTTCTGCATAAAAACAGCGAACTGTTCTTTCATATAAGGAAACTTTTCACATAAATCCTCATATTTCGCACCTGTCAGCAATTCCTTTGCCAGCCTGTGATCTGCCTTAATTTTATCTGCCAGAGCAGCAATGTCCTTTGTCACTACAGATGTTTTGTTGTCCAATCCCCAGAACAGATCATATTTCGTATAATCCTTATTTACCTTTTTGACCGCTTTTTCCAGATCTTTTGCTATAGCTGCCGGGAACAGCGCATATTTAAAGCGATCATATGCCAACCTCTCTGTCAGCTTCAGGCTATAGGAGATGAACCTTCCACACTCCTGTATATTCATACTGTCAAAGTCTGTTTCTTTGATCTTCTCTATCTCCGTCTCATATCCCTGCATAAAAGCATGACACTCATCAGCACATTTATCATAATCCTTGAGCAATTTTAAAGTAACGGGCAACTTAAAGATATTTCTGTTGATCTTCATACCTGGATCTGGGAGTGTCTGGATTCCATCCTCGTCCATTTTGGGATCAGAAGTGAGCACAATGCCATTTTCCTTAAATATATTGGCTTTCTGCGTATTAATTGCAATAATATAATCATAATCCAGTGGCCTGTATGCATATGGCATTTTCTCTAATTGAAAGGACATGTTCGCCTTTGCAGGACCTTTTATCCTGCTATCCTTAATATACTCTGCAATGATTCTCTCCTCTTCCTTTTTATCTTCTCCCAGAGTAGTGATTGCCCTTGCCTGTAAAATATAGACATGTCCATCGCGGATCGCCCATTCAATATCCATAGGACAGCCATAGTGTTTTTCTACCTTTACTGCCTCTGCGCAAAGTACAGCTATTTCCTGATCGTTCAGACATCTTTCAGATTGTAACTTAGCACTCACGGAAATTTCTTTCGTATCCTTATCCGCATATATGATCTGCGTTTCCTTGGAACCAATTTGAAAGGACTTCACCGTCCCCTGTTTGCTGCATATATAACTATCTGCGGTCACTCTGCCACTTACAACGCTCTCTCCAAGTCCATAGCTGGCATTGATCTGCATTTCTTCCCTGTTCTGCGTAACAGGATTGACTGTAAATAAAACACCTGCTTTCTCACTTTCTACCATTCTCTGAATGACAACGGCCAGTGCAACAGAGAGCTGGTCATATCCCTGATTACAGCGATAGCAGACTGCCCTGTTCCCCCACAGTGAAGCATAACATCTGCGCACCTGCATAAGTACTTCATCAATCCCTCTGACATTCAGATAAGTTTCCTGCTGGCCCGCAAAACTCGCATCCGGTAAATCTTCTGCTGTTGCAGAAGAACGTACTGCTACTCTTGCCTGTTCACCAAGCTGTTTATACTTTTCACGAATGGCAGATTCTACTTTTTCAGGTAATTTACCGCATCCTATCAACTCTCTGAATTTCTTTGCTGCTTCCAGCAATCCGGTTTCGTCCTTCCCCGCCTTTTTGAGTTCATTCTCAAAGACTTCTTCCAGTCCATTCTCTTTCAGAAAAGCCCGATAGGCGTCTGCTGTTATGACAAATCCATCAGGAACAGCAATTCCTGCCGCACTCATTTCTCCCAGATTGGCGCCTTTTCCCCCTGCAACCATGACATCATCTTTTCTGATTTCCTCGAAATCCATCACCATACTCATATCTTCCACCTCTATCTCTGAATAAACTCACTGACTGTATTTTCAATAAATATCCTGAATATCTTTTCAAAATATTCCCTGTCGAATTGTACCGCATTTGCAAAAAGGACAAAACTTCCGGTAAACACATTGACTAAACCCTGCACATCAACCTCTTTGACAACTCCATGCCCTTTCCAGTATGCAGCAAGTTTCTCAATAAAATCCCGATATACTACACCCACGCGATTCTCTGCCTCCAGATCTGCTCTGGAAAGAATTGCAAAGCTCTGGGAATAAACGGGCTGTTCCTCGCCTTTCTTCATAAGATCCATGGAATTGACATATATGATCTGTGTCAGAAATCCTACCGGATCTTTTAACGATTCATCAAACCTCTGCTCAACTATTTCCAGCTTCTGTTTACTGCGATACCTCATGACATCCAGAACCAGTGCATCTTTATCCTTCCAGAAATTGTAGAAGCTGCCCTGCGCAATTCCCACCCTTCTGGTAAGTTCCTGAATACTGAGAGCTTTCGTTCCTTTATCATGAAATAAATCCAGTGCCGTTTCCATGATCTTCGTCTTGATCAATTCTTTTTCTTCCTCACTAAATGCCTTTGCCATATAAATCACCACACCTATGAATATTTTTATTTTTGTTCATTGATATGTTAGTATATTCTAACCAAAAAGTCAATGAATATTTCATTTTTTATTCATTGCATATATTAAAAAATAAGCAGCAAATACATAATCTGTATCTACTGCCTATCTGCACCATACTTTTATAAAACGTTATACTGCCCGCATCAGCTCCGCGATCGTTTCTTTTAATTTATTATAGGCTTCCTGTTCATCTTCAATATCAGCTACTGCCCTTTCCAGTGGACAAATGCCATCTCCGGTTCGATTACTGATCACGTTGATGCAGCGCTCATAGCTATGCTCAATGCCTTTACGTTCAAGGTATTCTGCAGCCGCCTGGCTCATCAGATTGCCATGCACTCTGACAGATTTTCCCATAGAAAGCATCATTGCGGCCGCTTTTCCAATAATTTTATCTACGATAATGGCGTCCTTCAAGATTTCAGGATTGGAATCAAGTACTTTCATAATAGGTCTGACACCATTTCCTTTATCATGATATATGATCTGATTATTTCTGATCACAACAAAAGTAGCCTCTTCTGCAGCGATCATTTCTTTTGCCCGATCAAAGATCTCATCCGAACATACTGTTGCTGCCTGTTTCGAATCACTGTCTGGCATTGTTTTCAACAGCTTATTTACACTTTTTACAATAGGCGGAATCAAAAGTAATTGAAGTACAATTCCCGGAATTCCATCTACTACAAATGCAAAAGCAGATACAAAAGTGACTGCCTTACCGCCTGCAAGAAACAGCATAGCCCAGACAGCACCATGCACGATACGTCCACAGACCATGGCAGCGATCAATGAAACATACAGATTCTTGCGCTTCTGATAATACAGCACTCCGCTTACTCCGCCATAAACTGCAAGTTCACACATCATGATCGGCAACATTGGATAAAAAACCGGCATTCCTGTCAACAATGAGGATATCAGAGGAACAACCATTCCGCCAATTATTCCCCATACCGGACCACATAACATTCCCATCAGAAAAATCGGAAAATGCATTGGTAACAGAATCGTTCCAGGTACTCCAAACGCATGTCCTGTCACATAAGGTAAGATCAGTCCCACTGCTGTCAGCAGCCCCATCGTTGTAATTGTTTGTGTTTTGTTATTGTGTTTTGTCATCAGTTACATCCCTTTTATAGTTGTTTTTCTTATTATAATGCATATTTTATTTCTACGCAATTGCAGATCAGATAACTTCCTGACAGGTCAGATTTTTCCTCTGTCTTATTGCAGGTGCGCAGAAATGTACCGCATTTATAATGATCTGCTGAATCTCTGGTCTATAATAAATCGGATATTCCTCATGCCCGGGCTGGAAATAGAATATCTTCCCCAACCCTCTCGTAAAGGTACAGCCACTGCGGAATACCTGTCCTCCGGAAAACCATCCGGCAAAGATCACATCATCTGGCTTGGGAATATCAAAATATTCACCATACATTTCCTCTTCCGGAAGTTCTATTTTTTCCGGAATCCCGGCAGCAATCGGATGTGTTGGCATAAGACACCACAGATTCTCCTGTTCTCCATGTTTCCACTTCAACGTCATAGACGTACCTAACAGCTTCTTCATAATCTTTGAAAAGTGTGCAGAGTGAAGAGCAATTAACCCCATTCCCGCTAACACATGCTGTTGTACTCTCTCTGCAATTTCATCAGAAAACTCATCCTGCAGTGCATGACTCCATATGATCAGCACATCGGTATCATCCAGTACTTCTCTGGTCAATCCATGCTCCGGCATGTCAAAAGTTGCCGTTCTAACCTGAATGTCCCCCTCTTTTCCAAGAAATCCTGCAATACAGCCATGGATTCCTTCCGGATATACCTTTCCAATATTCTCATATTCTCTCTCATGCTTGTATTCATTCCATACTGTTACTTTGATCATGATGTTTTTCTCCATTTTCCGTGAAGCAATAATGCCGTCACTTTTTCATAGCTTTCTTCTTTTACTTATATTATCATTCAAAATTATTCCTCAGAAATGCCGCTGACCTCTGTATGCACTTTTCCTGATCCAGCGCATCGAAATGTTCGATTGCAAAATAACCTTCATACCCGGATTCTACAACCTTGGCAAGTATCTCTCTCATAGGAATATAGCCATCACCTACAGCAACCGACTCCGCTCCGCGATCCTTACAATGCACATGAATAACTCTGTCTTTCAGTTCTTCCCATGCAGTGAAGATATCTTCCTTGTGGATAATAAAATTACCGGTGTCAAAAGTAATCCACAGATCAGGGATCTTTCTCATGAACCACTTCATACCATTTACGCAGGCAATAGGCGAATCGGTATTGTCAAAATCTTCTATGACTACTTGTATTCCCTGTTTCTTCGCCATGGCAGCAATATCTGCCATACCCTGCACCATTCGAAGTGCTTTTTCATTCTGCTCAAGGAATGCCGCTGTTTTCTCATAATCATGGATACACGCAACATAGTCCTTTGTTTCTTCTTTAAAAAATCCCGGAACTACCAGAATCTTACCCGCCCCGGCTTTTTTCGCAGTATCCACATGGCACTGTGCCCGCCTTGTCTCATCTTTTGAATCCATCTCATAGAATTCATAGACACAGCTTACATCCAACTGCGCATCCTTTAATAACCCATAGGTTTCTTCGTGTTCGTTCAAATATGTCATATTGATCTCAACCGCATCAATTCCAGAGTCCTTTGCCTCCTGTAAAAGAAAAGGAATCTCCTTCCCCGTCTGTTCTGCCGCCTGTAGAATATGATCATAAAATACAGAAATTTTCATATGTTCTTTCCCCTCCTGTATACATTCACTCTTATTATAACAAAATTTGATTTCACAGGAAATACATAATCCACTGCTTTATCTATTCGTCGAATACTGTAACAACCATTTCCAGACAGGAACCACATCAATGACGATGCCCTCACAATCAAGTGTTGCTTCTTCGCTGTTAGTAATAAGAAGACATTTGGATCCAGGAATGAAATTGTGTAGTTTGACAAAAGATCTGGTTTCCCTTTCTCTTGTGTCAATATCATCAAGAACCTGCATACTTACCTGAATGGCAAGGTTTTCGACCGGAACATAAAAGTCGATCTCTACGTTATTCTCAAAGAAATAAACATTTTCCACACCATATCGTCTGATCAGTTCAATTGCAACAAGATTCTCTAACTGTGCGGATTTGCAGTCTAATAACATAAGACCAAGCAGCCCGGTATCCATAAAGTAATATTTAGGGGAGGTTTCTTTTTCCACAAGTTTTGCAGCGTAGTTTTGTAAAGTAAAGAGAAGGTAGGAGTCTGTCATATATCCCACATAATTGATCACAGTTTGTTTTCCCAAAGAAGTACCGGCACTTTTTAAGATATTGGTTAGTCTGGTAAAAGATAATGGCTTGGTAACTGATTCAGCAATTTTCTTCAGGATCAGTCTGACTGCGAAATCATTGGAAATTTTATTTCTTGCAATAATATCTCCGAGATATACAGTCTGATAAATACTGCTTAAAAAAGGTTTCTTGTTCTTAATTTCAACTAATTCCGGAAAAGCACCATAGGTTACGTATTCATTGTATTGACTCAGAACATCAGCCTTGTCTTTTGTGCTGAGTACGTCTAAGTAATTTTTCTCTTTTTTATTTGCAATAAGATATTCGGAAAAAGAATATGGGTATACATTAAGAATTACAAATCTGCCACCAAGCGTTGATGCTATTTCACTACTGAGCATTTTACTGTTACTGCCGGTTATATTGATCCTGTATTTCATATCAGCAATTCTACGGACAAATTTTTCCCACCCATCGACATTTTGAATTTCATCAAGAAATAAATAAGGCCTGTTATCTGTGCCAGCTATCTCCATGCCTATTTCCAGGATCGTATTCAAATCTTCCGTTGTTATTTCCAAAAGTCGTTCATCTTCAAAATTCACATAAACGATCTGTGACAAAGGAATTCCTTTTTCTTCTAATTGTTTTATTTGTTGATACATTAAGTATGATTTACCGGTTCTTCTGATACCAACAAAACAGTAATTAACATTGTCTTCCAGAGGATATTGTCTGGTTATCAAGGGATTATTAAGGTAGATATCTTTCTGATCAATTAATATTTGCTTTAAGGTGTCTCTATTCATAGCAGCCTCCTTTATACAAGACAATTATATATTAATATTGTTCTATAGGCAAGATAAAAATGCAAGTAAATTGTTTTGTGTAGATATAAATTATGCATAGTATATGCCTGTTTCATTTATATGATTCAACATATGAACCTTGAAGTTGGCTTGGAATATTCCGATATTGTGAATTCCTTCATTTTCCCTTATAATTTACCTGTCATTCATTTAAACGGAGGTTTTCATTATGAAATTTATATCATGGAATGTAAATGGGCTGCGTGCCTGCATTCAGAAAGGTTTTCTGGATTTTTTCAATACAATTGATGCGGATTTCTTCTGCATACAGGAATCTAAATTACAGGAAGGGCAGATTACACTTGATCTGCCGGGATATCATCAATACTGGAATTACGCTGAGAAGAAAGGCTATTCCGGTACTGCCATTTTTGCCAGAAAAGAACCATTATCTGCCACTTATGGCATCGGCATCGAAGAACACGATAAAGAAGGACGCGTCATCACATTAGAATATGACAACTTCTATCTGGTAACCTGTTACACACCCAATTCACAAAATGAGCTGGCAAGACTGCCTTACCGTATGCGCTGGGAAAACGATTTTCTCGCATATCTGCAATCATTAGATGCCAAAAAGCCCGGCATACTGTGTGGCGACCTGAATGTTGCACACAATGAGATCGATCTGAAAAATCCATCGTCCAACCGCAAAAATGCCGGTTTTTCGGATGAGGAACGGGCTAAGATGACAACTTTGCTGAATGCCGGTTTCACAGATACTTTCCGCTATTTTTATCCTGATACAGAAGGAATCTATTCCTGGTGGTCATACAGATTCAAGGCGCGCGAGAAGAATGCCGGATGGCGTATTGATTATTTCATTACCTCAAAGCGTCTGGATCAGGAATTGAAAAAAGCAGCGATCCACACCGATATCTTCGGTTCAGACCACTGCCCTGTTGAACTGGAAATCGATATATAATTGTAATATCTTATTTTTCCAGAAGTTCTTCCATTGTATGCCATCCCAGTACTGCACATTTTACTCTCGCCGGCATATGAGAAATATCCTGCAATGCAGAGCCTTCTTCCAGCTCTTCTATTTCTTCGGCAGATGCTTCTCCTTTGATCATTCGAAGGAAAATATCTGCCAGATGCATTGCCTCGTCTTTTGACTTTCCAATGATAAGTTCCAGCATAATATCCGCAGATGCCTGGGAAATCGCACATCCATCGCCCACATAGGCTCCATCCGTGATCTTGCCATCTTCTACCTTAAGCTGCAGAATAATGTCATCACCACAGCTTGGGTTCACACCTTCCAGCACCAGATTCGCATCATCCAGCTTATGCTTATGCACAGGATGCTGATTGTGATCGATCAGTATTTCGTGATAAAAGGTATTACTCTCCATAACCCATTTTCCTCCTAACCTGACTTAGACTCGCCAAGAAGCGGTCAATATCTTCCTTCGTATTATAAAAGGCAAAACTGGCTCTGGCACAGGAACGGATTTCCAGATGAGCCAGAAGCGGCTGCGCACAATGGTGTCCTGCTCTGATGGCAACTCCATCCTCATCCAGAATCGATGCCACATCATGCGGATGTACATCCTTTACTGCGAAACTGATAATACCATGATGTTCTTCCCAGTTTGAACTGCCTATGATCTGTATCCCCTGTATCTGCTGCATGCCTTCAAAGGCATATTTTGTAAGCTCCTGCTCTTTACAGACAATATTTTCCATTCCAATGGAATCCATGTAATCCAGTGCCGCCGCCAGTGCAACCGCACCACCGCCATTGACCGTTCCCGCTTCGAATTTATGTGGCAGTTCTGCATAAGTGGCCCCTGTTCTGGTCACATATTCGATCATCTCACCGCCACTCAGGAATGGAGGCATCTGTTCTAACAAAGCCTCTTTACCATATAAAACACCGATTCCCATAGGTGCCATCAGTTTATGCCCGGAAAAGGCAACAAAATCCGCATCCAGCTTCACAACATCAACCTTCATATGCGGTGCGCTCTGGGCTGCATCTACCAGAACAACACCACCATTGGCATGAACCTTCTCAATGATTGTTTCTACCGGATTGATACACCCCAGTACATTTGATACATGTCCTATTGCCGCCAATTTTGTATGTGATGTTATTTTATTCTTGATTTCCTCAGGTGTCAATGTACCATCCTGTTCACAATCCAGATATACCAGTCTGGCTCCGGTAGCCTTTGCCACCATCTGCCAGGGAAGCAGATTGCTGTGATGTTCCATAACAGTAACCAGTATTTCATCATCTGCATTCAGGAAGTTCAGACCATAACTGTATGCCACCAGATTGATACTCTCCGTTGTATTTCTGGTAAAGATGATCTCTTTCGCACTTCCTGCATTGAGGAAGCGTCTGACACGCTCCCTCGCATTTTCATACTGTTCTGTCGCCTCTACTCCTAATTCATAGAGTCCTCTCAGCGGATTGGCATTATATTTCTCATAGAAATTCTTCTCTGCCTCTAATACAGAAAACGGTCTTTGTTCCGTAGCTGCATTATCCAGATAAGCGATCGACCGATTCATCAACAGGGGGAAATCTTTCTTATAATCCGTCATGATATGCCTCTACCTCCTTGCGTACATCTTCGTCCGGGATCAGACTGCACAGAGCATCTATCTTTGCTTTTGCAATAATACGCTCTGCTTCTTCCTTGCTGATTCCGCGTGACCCCAGATAAAAAAGCATTGACTCATCCAGTTTACCAATCGTTGCACCGTGATTACCTTCCACGTCTTCTTCTGCACACAGGATCAAAGGAATTGTCTGATTCACCACATCATCACCGATCAGCAATACATCCTCTTTCTCATTTCCTACTGCACCAGAGCTTCCATGCAGGAAATCAATGGTTCCTCGAAACAGCTTAAATGCCTGGTCACGAAGGATTCCCAAAACCTCCATATTACTCTCTGTCTTTGCACCCTGATGACGGGCTACATAGTTCATATCAATATGCTGGTCATCTCTGCCCAGATATCCGATTTTTGCATCCATGCTGCTCTTTTGACCTTGTAGGTCAATCAGTCCACCGGCATATACCTGATTACCACCCAATGAAATATGCACGATTTCTACCGAAGCATCCTCTTCACAATAACCACCTACATCATGCAGTACATCATAACTCTTATCCAGCAGTTGCGCAAAATACAGTCTGACTTTCGCACCTTTCCTGGCGTATACCTTCACCTGCAATGCAGAAAGTCCGGCACAGCCTGATTCATTCGCTGTTGTAAAGATATAAGAAGTCTCGCTGTTTTCTTCTGCATAGATCTGTACTTTATTATAGTAATTATGGTTGTCCTGATATCGAAGCCGATAGAGAACCGGCTTATCCTCCTGTGTCTCTTTTGCTGCATGGAAACTATCAGCCTCTATGGATGCTCCCAGAATATCCATATCATGTCCCATACCACTATTTAGACTGTTCCAGTCAATCTCTGTACTTTCTCTTGTAATCGCTGCATCAGGCATTTTTATCTGTACTTTCAATGCAATATCTATTGTAATATCACTTATCCTGCTTTCATTCATTCCCAGACGGTTCCATGTTGGAGCAGGCAGTTTATTGATTGTCATTTCCATAATGGTTCCTCCTTAACCAATACATCCGATCATTTCCAAACGGATCAGGTTGTTCATTTCCACTGCATACTCAAGCGGCAACTCTTTTGATACATTATCTGCGAAACCGCTGACGATCATTGCTCTCGCTTCTTCTTCGCTGATTCCTCTGGACATCAGATAAAATACTGCTTCATCACTGATTCTTCCAATCTTGGCTTCATGACCTACATCTGCATTCTTCGTGCGGATATCCATAGCAGGGATCGTATCAGATCTGGAGATATCATCCAGCATCAGGGACTGACAGGATACTGCGGATTTGCTGTTCTCTGCTTCCTTTGTCATAGCTACACTGCTTCTGAACGTACTGATTCCACCGTCTTTTGAAATGGATCTCGTATTGATATAGGAAGATGTCTCAGGTGCCACATGTACAACTTTGGCTCCCGTATCCAGATTTTGTCCTTTACCTGCAAACGTGATTCCGGTAAATTCCATTCTGGCTCCTTTTCCCTTCAAAATACTCATGGGATACAGATACGATACATGAGAACCAAAAGAACCTGATACCCACTCAATGGTTCCACCCTCTTTGACCAGAGCACGCTTCGTATTGAGGTTGTACATATTCTTGGACCAGTTCTCGATCGTAGAATAACGCAGTCTTGCATTCTTTTCTACAAAAAGCTCTACGCATCCGGCATGGAGATTTGCCACATTATATTTTGGAGCCGAACACCCCTCTATGAAATGCAGATCAGCGCCCTCATCTACAATGATCAGTGTGTGTTCAAACTGCCCTGCACCGGGCGCATTCAGTCTGAAATAAGACTGCAACGGGATTTCCACGGATACACCGGGTGGCACATAGACAAAGGAACCACCTGACCACACTGCCCCATGAAGAGCGGCAAATTTATGGTCAGTGGGCTTGACCAGCTTCATGAAATGACTGCGTACCATGTCTGCATATTCACCATTCAACGCACTTTCCATATCCGTATAGATAACGCCCTGTGCTGCTACTTCTTCTCTTACATTATGATAAACCAGTTCTGAATCATACTGTGCACCTACACCGGCAAGGGATTTTCGCTCGGCCTGTGGAATTCCCAGACGTTCAAAGGTATCCTTGATATCCTTGGGTACATCTGACCATTTCGCACTCATATGCGTATGGGGACGCACATAAGTTACGATCTCATCCATATTCAAGCCTTCAATTGATGGTCCCCAGTTCGGAACCTGTAACTGATTATAGATCTGCAAAGACTCCAGACGGAAAAGCTGCATCCATTGCGGGTCCTTTTTCTCTTTGGAAATCTGTTCTACAATGGCTGGAGTCAGACCTTCTTTGACACGATATACGTCTTTTTCTTCGTTTTTGATATCATACACGCTTCTGTCGATATCTTCTACATACGTCTTTTCACTCATGGCAGCCACCTCACATCTGTTCTTTGAACTGTTCATAACCTTCACGGTTGATCTGTTCTATCAGGGAAGCATCTCCTGTCGCAATGATATGACCATTTACCATGACATGTGTATAATCTACATGCAGAGATTCCAGAATCTTGGTACTGTGCGTAATGATAAGCAGAGAACTGTCCGGATTCTCCTGCTGATATACATGGATACCTTCAGAAGCCAGTCGTACTGCATCTACGTCCAGACCGGAATCCGTTTCATCCAGAATCGCCAGACTGGGTTTTAACATCATAAGCTGCAGGATCTCTGACTTTTTCTTCTCTCCTCCGGAAAAGCCAACATTCAGATCACGCTCTGCATAGGAAGGATCCATCTGTAATACTTCCATTGCCTTTTGAAGCTGTTTCTTGAATTCCCATAATTTCACATGACTGCCTGTTCTTTGTGCCAATGCGTTTCTGATAAAACTCTCCAGTGAAAGCCCCGGTACTTCCAACGGTTCCTGAAACGAAAGAAACATGCCTGCTTTCGCCCTTTTATCAGCCGAAGTTTCAGTCATGTCCTCTCCATTGAATATAATATGCCCCTGCGTTACCTGATACTTCGGATTCCCTGTCAATACATAACCCAGGGTAGATTTACCCGCACCGTTTGGTCCCATCAGTACATGTGTTTCACCTTTTTTTATATCAAGACTCACCCCATGAAGAATTTCCTTATCCTCAACTCGGGCGGTCACCTGATTAACCTGTAGAATTTCTTTACTCATATGAGTTCCTCCTCTTTTAATTCCTATTATAACCATAGGTTTACTTCTAGCTCATTGTAAATGGAAACTTACAAGAAAGCAATGCTCATATGAATAATTTAATAAAATTTTATCAATTATTGTAGGTTCTGTTTGATTTTATCCAGTTCTTCATAAGTTTCTCTGGATAAATTATCTTTTAAATAGTTCTTATTCTTCGGTTTCTCACGTTCTATATTTTCTCTGACTTCCTGAATCGTATTCATAACTTCCTCATAAAAGCCAGGGGCAGATATCCTCCTTGCACCGGCTCCCCATATGATCATCTGTTCCAATCTGTCAGAGGTTGCTACTGTGACCTGATATTTACGGCTCAGTTCATGTGTTACCTTCTCAATATACTGGTCTGCTGTTTCTGCCTCTTTGGTGTACACGACATGAATATTATGATAATCGAACACTTCACCCTGCCCGCCTGATACTTTATATGCATCAAATACCAGTATCAGGTTCACCTTCTTTGCCCCCTGATAGTTGCACATGATATCCATAAGCTTGTCCCTTGCACTGTCGATATTATGCTGTGCCAGTTCATTCAGCTCCTGCCATGCAAAAATGATATTGTAGCCGTCTACCAGCAAGTATTCCTCTCCACCTGACACATAGGCTGGCTGTGTTCCCTTATAGTTACTGTCATCAGAAGCCTTGATCGTCCTGGTCCAGGAGTTTCTCTTCTGCTTCGCTGCCCCAAAGGTTCTGGCAAAGATCTCGTCAATTTCTTCCTGATCGATAACTCCATTTTCATAGGTAAAAGACGACTTCTTCACTCGAAGTTCTTCTTCCGGTTCTTCTTCGTCCTCTCTCTGAATACCAATATGTGCATATTCCGGCACTCTGTCCCAGCTTACCAGAAATCCAGCTCCATGGGAACAGAATACGGAACCTGTGGGATTCTCGGTATCTGCTTCTGAATCATAGGCAAATTCAGCAAGTACTTCTTCCTCATTATGACAGGGTTCATACCCTTTTAATGTGCATGAGAATCTTCCATGTCCTCTTGTATAGGAAGTGACTTCCATCTGATAATCACGCATTGTTACAACAGGAGCTGTTCCGGTAATATATGCCATATCCCCTTCTATCACAGGAGGCTCGAAACTGCCATATCGGCGTTGAATATCCGACATAGCCCGTCCCACCTGTTCCTGCGGTATTTCCAGTTGAAATTCATAGACAGGCTCCAGCAGAATACTATTGGCAGATTTCAGTCCCTGTCTGACAGCACGATAGGTTGCCTGTCTGAAATCCCCCCCCTCTGTATGCTTCGTATGCGCCCTTCCTGCTATGAGTGTGATCCTCATATCCGTAATCTCAGAACCGGTAAGAACACCTTTATGCCTGCGTTCTTCCAAATGAGTCAATACCAGTCTCTGCCAGTTACGATCCAGTTCATCCTCGCTGCAATTCGTTGCAAATTCCAGACCACTTCCACGCTCTAACGGTTCTAACAGCAAATGAACCTCTGCATAATGACGCAATGGTTCGAAATGTCCAATACCAATAACCGGCTCTGTTATCGTTTCTTTATATACAATATTTCCTGTACCAAATTCTACTTCCGTATGGAATCTTTCTGCGATCAGACTCTTTAAAATCTCTATCTGTACCTCACCCATGACCTGTGCATGAATTTCACTCAGATTCTCATCCCATACAATATGTAACTGCGGTTCTTCCTCTTCCAGTTTACACAATTTTAAATACATATCATGTACATTACATTCCTGTGGAAGTATGACTCGATAAGTCAAAACAGGTTCCAGCACAGGTTGTCCGGATTCTGTCTCAATCCCCAGTCCTTCACCGCAAAAGGTCTTGCTAAGTCCTGTCACTGCGCATACAGTTCCAGCCGTTACTTCATTGACTGTATTGTATGTTCCACCGGAATACAGCCTGATCTGGTCTGCTTTCTCCTGCCAGCATTCTGAAAGGTCCATCCCTTCCTGATAATCCGTCAGCATTGCCTTTACCTTCAGGCTTCCTCCTGTTATTTTCATATACGTAAGCCTGTTATCCTGTTCATCACGGACAATTTTGAATACTCTGGCACCAAATTTCTCCGGATATTCCCTGCATATCATATGTTCATTAATAAATTCCAGTAATTCTTTCACACCATCCATCTTGAGTGCTGAACCAAACATGCAGGGAAACATTTGTCTGTTCAGGATTGCCTGATCAATAGCCTGTCTGCTGATTTTTCCAGTGTCCAGATACTCTTCCATCAAGTTTTCACTGCACATGGCAATGCTATCGTACAGTGTTTCTGTATTATGACTATCGAAGTCAATGCAGTTACTGTCCAGTTTTTTCTGAAGTTCTTCCAGTATTTTCTCCTGATCCGTTCCCGGCTGATCCATCTTGTTCACAAATATAAATACCGGTACCTGATACCTTTTCAATAACTTCCACAGAGTAACCGTATGTCCCTGTACTCCGTCAGCTCCATTAATGACCAGAATCGCATAATCCAGTACCTGCAGAGTACGTTCCATCTCCGCTGAGAAATCCACATGCCCCGGTGTATCCAGAAGCGTGATCTCCTTATCTTCTAATTGGAATCTTGCCTGTTTTGAGAAAATGGTGATCCCTCTGTTCTTTTCCAATGCATAGGTATCCAGAAAGGCATCCTTATGATCCACTCTGCCCAGTTTCCTGATCGCACCGCTTATATATAATATACTCTCTGCTAGTGTTGTCTTGCCCGAATCTACGTGAGCAAGGATTCCCACTGCCAGTTGATCTGTTTTCATTTTAATCTCCATTCCTGCGCTGCCTTCTGCACATCTCAAATTTGTTCCCCTCACTTATACTCATTATATCATGTGCACATTCAGCACATGATCCAATTCGCCGTTCGTCAATCATGCAAGCATGTTGACTCTCTTGCGCTCATTATATC